>WNFH01001303.1_pt1 | contig 18696 bp, 18 predicted proteins | sample 5400411 | NCBI WGS metagenome assembly WNFH01 (sample SAMN13153347, study PRJNA577476) | soil metagenome | isolation source: 200 cm saprolite under Douglas fir tree site 2 hole 3 | place: USA:California | collected 2015-04-18
CTGCCCGTCGACTTCACCAAAGCGGCTGCCGTTCGCGAGGCGGTCGAAACGGTCGTGAGCCGCTTCGGCGAGCTGGATGTCCTGGTGCACGTGCTGGGTGGCTTCGCCGGCGGACAGACCGTCGCGGAGACGGATGACGCCACGTGGGAGCAAATGCGCGACCTCAACTTGACCTCAGCATTTTATGTCCTGCGTGCCGCGATACCCCATCTTCGGAAATCCGGGAACGGCCGCATCATCGCGATTGGAAGCCTGACCGCGGTTGAACCTCACGCCGGACTCGGTGCTTATGTGACTTTCAAATCCGCGCTCGCAACGCTGGTCCGCACCGTGGCCCTCGAAAACAGGGACGCGGGAGTGACGGCAAATTTGATTTTGCCAGGAACGATGGATACACCGGCCAACCGTAAGTCAATGCCCGCTGCTGATTTTTCCAAGTGGGTCCGGCCCGGCGACGTGGCTGACTTAGCATTGTGGCTCGCCGAGGATCACGCTGCACAAGTCACGGGTACGGTTATCCCGATTGATGACACCAATGAATGAGCGAATCGTCGTCCTCCTCGTTAACACATTCTATTTGTATGCGCTGCTCGGGGTAGTCTTTGCCCTTGCGTTCCTGACTGTCGGAGTAAAGCGCATCGATTCCCAAGCCAAGGGCAGTAGCGCAGCATTTCGCCTGTTAATTTTTCCAGGATCGGTCGCTTTCTGGCCGCTGCTGCTTCGCCGGTGGATTGCGGGAAAGAGTGAACCGCCGGAGGAGAGGAATCCGCACCAATGATTCAGCCTCTCCGCAAGACTCATCGTCGCATTTTTCTAGCGCTTGCGTTGTTGCTGCCGACGCTCTTTCTGTGTGGCATCACCTTCCGCCACTCGTGGCCAGCCTCTCCAAAATCGAAGAAGCCCGCCGCGCAGTCAGCTCCCTCGGGAGCGACGCCATGAGCCACCAATATCAAGCCGTTGGTTGGAATCGCCAAAAGCGAGTGTACGACATAGTGCTTCTCACCGGAGTCGCGCTCTATATGGCGCTTTTCATCGGCTTCGGCGCGTTGCTGTTTCCCTACGCAACGGCCGAAACCCTTATCATTCGCGCCGCAGGCTCAGCAGCATTTCTGCTGTTGCACGTGGTTTTGTGTATCGGTCCGCTCTGCCGGCTGGATTCCCGATTTCTCCCTTTGCTCTACAATCGCCGTCATTTGGGAGTGGTCACTTTCTTGTTGGGCGCCGTACACGGCGTCTTTGCGATCATTCAATTTCATAGCCTGGGAGATAAAGATCCACTTATTAGTCTCTTGACTTCAAACCAGAATTTCAGGAGCTTGCCCGATTTCCCCTTCCAGCAACTCGGTTTTCTAGCTCTTGTAATTCTTTTCCTCCTGGCCGCCACCAGCCACGACTTCTGGCTGAGAAACCTTACCCCACCGATTTGGAAGACTCTTCACATGCTCGTTTACGTGGCTTATGTCTTTTTAATTGGCCACGTCACTTTGGGACTACTCCAGTCTGAGACCAGCCCAGTTTTGGCGGCAGCGACGGGCACTGGTTTGTTGACGGTTTTGAGCCTGCATCTTGCCGCAGCGTGGCGCGAGCGCCGGACGGATAAACAGAAGCTCAGTCCTGTGGCGAATGGGTTCGTTGACGCTTGCGCAGTGGCAAGTATTCCGGAAAAATGCGCGGCAGTTGTCTCGATGAACGGGGAGCGTGTCGCGATATTCAAGTTTGAGGGAAAGATTTCCGCCATTTCGAATGTGTGCCGCCACCAGAACGGTCCGTTGGGCGAGGGGAGAATTATCGACGGATGCGTGACTTGCCCCTGGCATGGCTATCAGTACCTGCCAGAAACTGGAGCTTCGCCGCCACCGTTTACGGAAAAAGTTTCGACGTTCCAAACACAAATCGTGAACGGACGCGTATGGATCGACCCCAAACCGAACCCACCGGGCACTCGCGTCGAGCCATCCAGAATTCCGGACACTGGAGTGCCGGCATGAACGAATTCTACGTCGGGTATCTTCCGAAAGCACCTGTTGGGATCGCACGCCGCATCAAGGTTGTCGTCCTCTTCCTGCTTGTTTTCGCGGTGGTCGCAGCGATCGTATTCGCCACAGTGCAACGAACATTTGCTCCATCCGTTTTCGAATACGGCAAAGTGCACACCTTTGAAGGCACAATCGAAAAGAGCCCCTATCCTACTCTGATGGTTGCGACGCATGGCTCAGCGGAAGCGGGATCTTCACGCTATCTTCTGGTGGGAGAAGGCAAGCATGGAGCCGATAGCCAAGTGGCGGCGTTCGCTGGAAAAACGATACAACTGCGGGGCACGCTGATCCATCGCGACGACCAGGCGATGATTGAGCTGGTGAGTGGTTCGATTTCGACAGTGGGTGAATCTCATCCACAGCAGCCACTTGCAAGAGACTTGGGGAATTTTGAGCTGACGGGTGAGATTGTGGATAGCAAATGCTACCTGGGTGTCATGAATCCCGGAAGCGGCAAAGTGCACCGAGATTGCGCCGTGCGTTGTCTTAGCGGGGGCATCCCACCCGTGTTTGCGACCAACGATTTCAACGGCTCACCGGCGATTCTCTTGCTTACCGACCCCAATCAGAGATCTCTTCCCAAGGATGCTTTCCTAAATCTTGTGGCGCAACCTGTGCACATCCGCGGAAGAGTGGTAAAGAGGGGTGAAACGCTGTACCTGGAAACTGAGTCTTCCGCCATTTCTCCCTTGCCTTAGAGCAGTCCAAGCTGCATGCGCCCGCCGGATTTCTGAATCCAAGTACTCCGCTTCAGCATCAGATGTGCATCGTTATTGGGGGTCCTGTATAGTCCTGTCCTGGTTTATCTCACATGGTAGGGCTAATCTCGCTGAGAGGTTCCTTAGATGGATGACATCTACAAAATCAACGTAGCCAAGACCGAGTTTCGAGAGGCTTATAACACGGGGAATATGGACCGCCTCATCGCCGTGTTCGCCAGCGAGGGGTTCACGAACATGTCCGAAGGTGGACCAAGCCAATTCGGCGGCGGGGCCCGCGCCAGCCTTCGTGAAGAGGCGGCGAAGTTGTTCGCAGACTATTCAGTACAAATGAGCGTAATCATCATCGACATCGTCGTCCTGGGGGACACTGCTTACGACTACGGGTGGCACGAGTTCACATTGAAGCCGAAGGACGGTGGGGAGCTAGTACGAAAGAGGAAGCGATACTTTGAGCTTTGGAGCAAAGATTCTTCAGGAACCTGGAAAATTGCGTTTCATATGAATAATCAGGATGTCCGCGAAGAACTCGGGGGCAGCGTGAGCCATTGGTTCCTCAGTGAGGAGCATGCCGCGACCGTCAACTGAGAGTTGCCTTTGCCGTCATGCGCGGGCCGGAAAGCGCTAGGACTGGTTCGTCGCTATTTGGCCTTGATCTTGTCGTATAGGCGCTTGCTGAATCCTTCGGGCATCTGGTACTCGACACCATCAGCCACCAGCTTCACAACGTTCTTGGTACCGTCGAGGATTGCCGTGCAATGGGCGCAGACCTTGAAATGCGCTTCCATGCGGGTCCGCATCTCTGGGTCAACGTCACCGTCCAGGTAGTTGGAGATCTCTCGCCAGACCTCAAGGCAGCTTATCTCAATCACCCTCATTGGATACGGAGCGTCCCTTTTAGTTTCATGTCTCTAACGCGGACCACTCTTACCACGGCCGCACCTTTTCGTACTCCTGTTTGCCCGAGTACCAGCTCCCGTCGATACCCGGTGCCAGCGCATCCCGCATTTGGAAGCGTGCCCGGAGAAGCCTGGTCTTTACACTGCCTTCTGTAATTCCCAGAACCTGAGCAGTTTCCTGAATACTGAGGTGCTGGACATCCCTCAGTATAAGCACTTCTCTGTATTTCGGGGGCAGGGAGTCTAGTGCCCGCTTCAGGGCTTCTCTTAACTCCTTCCGTTGGAGCGTTTCAGAGGGGATCTCCCGCCAGTCGGCAAAGTCTTTCGGAAAATAGTCGCCTTGCTCATCCGTCTTCTGCTCATCAACGGACTCATAGAGGTGTTTGCGGTCCTTGCGAAGCTTAAGCCGGGCCTCATTGATAGTGATCTGGATCAGCCAGGTGCTGAACTTGGCCTCCCCACGGAATCGTGGCAGGGCTGAGAAAGCCTTCAAAACAGCTTCTTGCGCCACTTCCTCGGCGTCTGCGGGATTATTGAGAATCGACATGGCGGCGGTGAAGACGCCGCGTTCACAAGGTTGAACGAGGCTATAGAAAGCCTCCTTGTCACCCTTGCAAACACGTTGGATCAGCTCCGACTCGGTTGTGTCAAAGTTTGGCTTGGCTGTCCGCGTCGACACGAAGTTCCGCCTTAACTAACACTGTCCTGGAGTTTTCCATGCTCTGCAATGTCCGATAGCCTGAATGATTCCGGTGTACATCACGAAAACATCACTCTCGAATGCCTATCGGATGTAGCAACTTCCAGAAGGTCGCAAGTATTTTCAAGAAGTTTCGATCAACATCAGCTTCCGCACTTCCAAGTTTTTCCTGTCGGTCACTGTCACTTATTGCACCCATCCGAATCCTATCACGCGTGACCGACATGCACATCTCGCCAGGGCCTGCCACACAAGGCAGTCTCAGTGCGACTTTGCCCGCCCGCGAAAAGGGGGCATCGCTCGCCCGTACCGCCGGCCATGCATTGGCTCGGCATTGGCCGGAATACCTGATGGAGAGTGCTGAGCTCGGAATCTTCATGATCTCGGCGTGTGTCTTTACAGCTTTGCTGGAGCATCCGGCATCTCCGGCTCTCCGGTTGATCCCCGACGCGTTTGTGAGGAATACGCTCATCGGCTTGGCCATGGCGCTGACGGCTGTGTCCATCATTTACTCCGGATGGGGAAAGCAGTCGGGCGCGCATATGAACCCCGCCGTGACGCTCACGTTCTTCCGGCTAGGAAAAATGGAACCCTGGGACGCTTTCTTCTATGTAGTCGCGCAATTTGTTGGCGGAGTCTCCGGTGTGACAATTGCTTCGCTACTTCTTGGAATGGTGGTATCACACCCCACCGTGAACTACGCAGTTACGCGCCCGGGTCCGCTGGGCGTCAAAGTCGCCTTCTTTGCCGAGGTGGTCATCTCCTTCGTACTGCTTCTAACAGTCCTCACGGTTTCCAACAGCAAGAATTGGGCGCGTTACACAGGACTTTTTGGTGGAGCTCTGATCGCAATTTACATCACGTTTGAAGCCCCGCTCTCCGGCATGAGTATGAATCCGGCGCGCACCCTTGGGTCCGCGCTTATTGCGAAATCTTTCGATGCCGTCTGGCTCTACTTTGTTGCGCCTCCGATCGGAATGCTGCTGGCCGCCGAGCTGTTTGTGAGGCTTCGCTCCATCCGAGCGGTGCATTGCGCCAAGTATCATCACAACAACAACAAGAGGTGCATTTTCCGTTGCCGGTTTGCCGAGATCGAGAACTCAAAGACTTTGGGAGCTGCCGAATAACATCGATTTGAATTGAGAACAGGGGAGGCTAAAGCGATGGTCCAGGATAAGCACTACGACGTAATTATCATCGGAACCGGCGCGGGCGGCGGAACGCTGGTGCACGCGCTCGCCTCCACGGGAAAAAACATTCTGATTCTCGAACGCGGCGATTACGTGCGCAGGGAGAAGGCCAACTGGGATTCCCGCGCGGTGAATGTCGATGCCAAATACCAGACTAAGGAAGAGTGGCGCGACATGGACGGCAAACCGCTCCATCCGCACACCAACTACTACGTCGGTGGCAATACCAAATTCTACGGCGCCGCTCTGTTCCGCTTACGCAAAGAAGATTTCGGCGAAATTCGCCATTTCGGGGGAATCTCACCGGCCTGGCCAATCGAATACGATGATCTCGAACCATACTACCTGAAGGCGGAAAAGCTCTATCATGTCCACGGAAAGCGCGGCGAGGATCCTACGGAACCTCACGCGAGCGGCCCCTATCCGCACCAGGCTATCAGTCACGAGCCGCGGATTCAGCAACTGAGCGACGACTTCGAACGGCTTGGATTGAAACCCTTTCATACACCGCTCGGCCTGCAGCTCAACGAGCAAGATCCGCGTAACAGCAGGTGCATCCGGTGCGACACCTGCGACGGCTATCCCTGCTTGGTGGATGCAAAGTCTGACGCGCAAGTGCTCTGTGTGGACCCAGCGCTACGCTTTCCCAATGTGACCCTGCTGACCAACGCATATGTGGAACGCCTGGAAACAAATGCCTCAGGTAATGAAATATCGCGAGTGGTTGTCAGCCGCAACGGCGCGAGAGAAGGCTACTCCGCTGGTTTCGTGGTGGTGTCGTGCGGAGCGATTAATTCCGCCGCGCTGTTGCTTCGCTCCGCCAACGATAAACATCCGCGAGGACTGGCCAATAGCTCGGACGTGGTCGGCCGCCATTACATGGGGCACACCAACTCCGTCATGCTCGCGCTCTCGAAGTGCCCGAATCCCACGTTGTACCAGAAATCGCTCTCCGTGAATGATTTCTACTTCGGCTCCAAAGAGTTCAACCACCCCATGGGCCATATCTCCTTCGTCGCAAAGCTTGACGGAACCGCACTCTCTGCTGGTGCGCCGGCCATCGCTCCCGGGTGGACGCTGGACCTCATGGCCAAGCACACCCTCAGCTTTTGGATCACCTCGGAAGACTTGCCGGATCCCAAAAATCGCGTCACCGTCGACCGCGAAGGCAAGATCGTACTCCAGTACACACCCAACAACGAAGAGCCCCATCGGCGATTGCTTGCCAAGCTCAAAGAGCTCATGAAGCAGCAGACCAAATGTGGCATACACGGTCATGAATGCCATGAAGGACTGTTCGCGAGGAATTTATTCCTCGGAGACCGTATCCCACTCGCTGGCGTTGCTCACCAAAACGGCACGATCCGCTTCGGAAAAGATCCCAAATCATCCGCGCTCGACATCAATTGCAAAGCGCACGAGCTGGACAATCTTTATGTCGTCGACGGCAGCTTTTTCCCTTCAAGTGCCGCTGTGAATCCAGCCTTGACGATCATGGCCAATGCACTCCGTGTCGGAGACCACCTGAAACAGCGATTGGGCGTCACAGCCTCCTCGGCAGACAACTCCCGACTGTCGTTTGCAGGAGTTCAAAATGCGGTCTAAACCACTCCTGGCACTACTTCTGGCTACGACGCTGTCGTTCGGATGGACGTTTTCGTCATTCACTCAGGCAGCGGTTCAGAGTTCTTCTGCTGGCGGAGTAAAGATTCTCAGTATCGGCACCATCCTCATCACCGTGGCGGATATGGACCGATCTCTGGATTTCTACTCGCACGTCCTTACATTCGAGAAGGTGTCGGAAACGGAGTTGGTTGGAGACGAAGTCGAGCACCTTTTCGGGGTGTTTGGGGCACGCGTGCGGGTGGCTCGAATGAAACTTGGCGACGAATCTATCGAGCTTGTGCAGTTTCTCGCTCCGCATGGACGTCCGATTCCTGTCGATTCCCGCAGCAACGATCTTTGGTTCCAACACATCGCCATCATCGTAAGCAACATGGACCGCGCTTATCAGGTCCTTCGGCAAAACAAGGCCGAACACGCTTCCTCTGGACCGCAACGCCTACCCGATTGGAACAAGAATGCCGGTGGTATCAAGGCGTTCTACTTTAAAGATCCGGATGAACACCCTGTCGAAATCCTCGAGTTTCCAGAGGGTAAGGGGGATCCGAAGTGGCATCGCGGCACCGACCACCTGTTTCTCGGGATCGATCACACGGCCATCGCCGTTTCGGACACAGATGCAAGCCTCAAGTTCTACCGCGATTTGCTCGGTTTGCAGGTTGCCGGCGAGAGCGAAAACTACGGAACGGAGCAAGAGCACCTCAACAACGTCTTCGGCGCCCATCTTCGCATCACCGCGCTACGCGCCCCGGCCGGGCCCGGAATCGAACTTTTGGAGTACTTGAGCCCGCGCGATGGGCGCAGCTTCCCTGTTGATGAGCACGCGAATGACCTCGTCCATCGAGAAACGCTTTTGGTAGTGCAGGATGCGGATGCAGCCGCACTTAAACTGAGCGCTGCAAGAGTGAAGTTTGTATCTTCCGGCGTTGTCGCGAATCACATGCGAAGGCTCGATTTTAACAAAGCATTTCTCGTGCGCGACCCCGACGGCCACGCAATCGAAATTGCGGCGCAATGAGCAGTTCCGGAAGTAGGAGTGTGGTTTTTGACGAAGCACGAAGATAAGAATGAACAGCCACTTTTCAAGGTTGCGAATCACGAAAGACCGATACGCTTCACCAGCGAATTGATTCATGAATTCACGAATATGCTCACTGCTGTGATCGGTTATAGCGAACTGGCGCTTCACGCGATCGAAGATTCCCATCCAGCGCGGGAATGGCTGGAGAAAATTCGCAAGCACACGAGAGAACTGGGAGCATTGCTCCATAAATTGATTGCTCTGAAGCAGTCGAAACGCGGTGAACAACTATGAACGCCGAAGAAAAACGTCTCGAAGAAGCCCGTACTCGCAAAGCGCATTGGAAGCGCTGGGGCCCGTACATCAGCGATCGCGCTTGGGGAACAGTGCGCGAGGACTACAGTGCGACCGGAGAGGCCTGGGAGTATTTTCCGCACGATCACGCGCGCTCGCGCGCCTATCGCTGGAACGAGGACGGCCTCGCCGCGATTTGCGATCGCCACCAATTCGTCTGTTTCGGCCTCGCCTTATGGAACGAAAATGATTCCATCCTCAAGGAGCGTCTGTTTGGTCTCACGGGAAACGAAGGTAATCATGGCGAGGATGTGAAGGAGTATTACTTCCACCTCGACAGCACGCCGACGCATTCCTACATGAAGTTCCTTTACAAGTATCCACACCGCATTTTTCCTTATGGACAACTGCTCGAAGAAAACCGCCGCCGCTCGAAAGAAGATCCCGAGTTCGAATTGCTGGATACCGGCATCTTCAATGGGAACCGCTACTTCGATGTCTTCGTCGAGTATGCCAAGGCCGCCACAGAAGACATCCTCATTCGTATCACCGCGCACAATCGCGGACCGGAACCGGCTCGCGTCCATCTCCTTCCCACCATTTGGTTCCGTAACACCTGGTCTTGGACGGAAGGCCAGACCAAGCCGGTCATAAAAAAAGTCGACGCTGCGGGCAGAGTAACCACGCTCGCACTTGAGCACCCTGAAGCCGGCAAGCTCTGGCTCCATTGCCAGGACGCCGCCGAGACGCTCTTCACCGAAAATGAAACGAATACGCAGCGGCTCTACGGGCATCCCGGGCCGGCTTACTCCAAGGACGGTATTAACGACTACATCGTCTGGGGCAGCAAGGATGCCGTTAATCCCGCGCAATCCGGCACGAAAGCTGCCGCGCACTATTCCTCCGAAGTTCCGGGAGGTGACAGCGTCACGATCAAGCTGCGCCTCACTAAGGAGAATCCCGCCGCACAGAAGAACCCGTTCGATAACGATTTCGATCGCATCTTCCTGTTACGCCAGAAAGAGGCCGATGAGTTCTACGCCAAAGTGATGCCCTCCTCGTTATCGGAAGACGGCCGCAATGTTCAACGCCAGGCCTTTGCTGGTCTCCTGTGGTCCAAACAGTTTTATCACTACGCGCAAAGGGACTGGCTGGCCGGTGATCCCGCGCAACCAGCGCCCCCCGAACAACGTAAGCACGGCCGCAACAGCGATTGGTCTCACATCTACAACGCCGACGTAATTTCCATGCCCGACAAGTGGGAATATCCCTGGTATGCCGCGTGGGATCTCGCTTTTCACTGCGTGCCCTTGGCGCTGGTGGATCCGGACTTCGCTAAGGAGCAACTCGTGCTCTTCCTTCGCGAATGGTATATGCATCCGAACGGCCAGTTGCCTGCGTATGAATGGGCGCTCGGTGATGTAAATCCGCCGGTTCATGCCTGGTCCGCATGGCGAGTCTACAAAATTGAGAAAAAATCGCGCGGCAAAGGGGATCGTGCATTTCTCGAACGTGTTTTCCAGAAACTCATGCTCAATTTCACCTGGTGGGTAAACCGCAAAGACGCAGAAGGCATGAACGTTTTCCAGGGCGGCTTCCTGGGCTTAGACAATATCGGTGTCTTCGATCGCAGCGCGCCGCTTCCTACCGGTGGCCATATTGAACAGTCCGATGGGACAGCCTGGATGGCTATGTACACGCTCAACATGCTCGCCATCGCGCTCGAACTCGCCAGCGAGAATCCCGTCTACGAAGACGTCGCCAGCAAGTTCTGGGAGCACTTCCTCTACATCGCAAACGCCATGAGCCATCGCGGCGACGGCATGGACTCCATGTGGAACAGCGAAGACGGTTTTTTCTACGATGTGCTCCACCTCCCGAATGGCGCACGAACCCCGATGAAAGTTCGTTCCATGGTTGGCCTTATTCCATTGTTCGCGGTGCAAACTCTGGAGCCGGAACTTCTGGATCGACTTCCCGGCTTCAAACGCCGGCTGGAGTGGTTCTGCGAAAATCGGCCCGATTTGACGGCGAACGCAGCCTGCATGCGTACTCCAGGACTCGGCGAGCGAAGATTGCTCTCTATCGTTGACGCCGAAAAGCTCCGCCAGGCGCTGCGCTACATGCTGGATGAAAACGAATTCCTCTCGCCTCACGGTATTCGGGCCCTGTCACGCTATCACATGGACAATCCGTATGTGCTCAGCGTGCATGGCACGGAACACCGCGTGGACTATCAGCCCGCGGAATCCAAGACCTCACTGTTTGGCGGTAACTCCAATTGGCGGGGACCCATCTGGTTCCCCATGAATTTCTTGCTCGTCGAGTCTCTCCAGAAGTTCCATCACTACTTTGGAGACGAATTTAAAGTGGAATTCCCAACTGGCAGTGGGCAGATGTTCACTTTAGCCGAAGTGTCTGGAGAGATTTCTAGGCGTTTGAACAGAATCTTTCTGCGCGGTGAAGACGGGCGCCGGCCCGTAGCCGGTAATTTGGAGATCTTCCAGAACGACCCGCACTGGAACAACCTCATCCTGTTTCACGAGTATTTCCACGGCGACACCGGCAGCGGTGTCGGTGCGAATCACCAAACAGGATGGACCGGACTTGTCGCCAAGCTGCTGACCCAGAGCGGCGAAGCCCGTGAGAAGAAAAATGAGGTTCGGTCAAAAAGCGCAGCGAGATAAGAAGAATCTCGTGAAAGCGGTAGCTGTATTACCTGCCCTGGCTCCGAGTCTCTATGACCAGATCGGCACTTACAACATGTTCAAGAATGACACTTACTTTGAGCCTGGCATCAACTTGCGCCAAGTCAGAAAGATCTTGACTCTGGACTATACTCCAAGGTGTAGCTTTTTGGAGAGGAGCCAAGCTGATGCAAATCGGGGCCATAGCAAAGAAGATCGGGCTCAGTGTTGATGCGATTCGGTTCTACGAGCGTGCCTGCCTGCTGCCGCGTCCGCCCAGAACACAAGGTGGCTTCCGTAAGTACGGCGAGAGTGATGTCGAAACACTCGGGTTCATTCGCCGCGTACAAGACCTAGGATTCACGCTGAACGAAGTCCGCGAACTCTTGGAGTTGCGGCGAAGCCGCTTGCTGCCCTGCGCTCCGGTGCGCCGCCGATTGGGAAAAAAGATAAGCGAGGTTCATCGGAAACTCTCTGACCTTCGGAAGTTGGACCGCGAGTTGCACACGGCTTTGCGAAGTTGCAATAGAGAGATGCGCCGGCGACCTACTCATTGTCCGCTACTTACAAAAACTGACCAAGGAACTAGGAGACTGCCTAGTGAAAGTTGAGGTGCTCTATGTGCCTGACTGCCCGCATCGTGTTCCAGCCGTGAGCTGCTGAGAGCTGTCTTGCTGGCACAAGGCGTTCGGACTGAAATCAATGAGGTGGCTGTGATAGATACAAAGACGGCGGAGGAATTCAAATTTCCTGGTTCTCCGACCATCAGAATAAATGGGCGAGACATTGCTGGGGAATCGCATTCGCCGATGTCCTTTGCACTTGCGTGTCGCATGTATCCGGGATCTAAAGAGGCAGGCGTTCCACCTTTGCAAATGATGCAACGTGCCGTGCGTGAGGCTCTTGTGGGAGAGAAGACGTGAAGCAAGGGTCAGGCAGCTCAGCTTCTTTAGGCGCGATTCTGAGTTCACTCGCGACTATGGTTTGTTGCTTACCTCTTGCCTTTGCGGGCGCAATCGGAGCGGCGGGTGCGAGTGCCTTTTTGCTGAAATTTCGGCCCTGGTTTCTGGGACTGTCTGTCGTGCTCCTAGGCATCGGATTCTGGCAACAGCGCCGCGCCAGGCAATGCGCAGTGAAGAGTACGATTGTGGGACAGGTGCTGCTTTGGACCGCAGTTGCCATCGTCGTGGGAATGATTCTATTTCCACAACAGATTGCGGGATTCATAGCAGACAGGCTATCCGGACCATGAAAATAAAAAAAGGAGCCATGATCCTCGCAGCGCTCGCCGCGCTCCTGTTTTCTGCCGCGTGGTACGTCTGGGGTCCATCCGAGACTCCTCCAACGCAAAAGCCACTCTTAATACTCTCGATGGCAAACTTCAGCCAATTCGAGAGTGCTTTTGACGACCCATCCGATTCTCCACGTCTGGTTTTGCTGTTGTCTCCGACGTGACCGGCCTGCCTGCGGGGGGCCTCCGCAGTCCAAAAACTTCTCGATCGTCATTCAGAGCCAAAGCTACGGGTCCTGGTTGTTTGGGAGCCGATGCTTGCAACCGATTGGAGCTCGCCGAGTCGCAGCACTCTGGCACGGATCTCAGATCCACGAGCTAGACAGTTTTGGGACCCGAATCATGTTTTATCGCAGGAACTGAGTCGGATTGCTAAGGCAAAGCCCGGGCAACAGCAACCCGAATGCTGTGAGGATAAAGGATTCTTTTGGGACGATGCGATTCTCTACCGACCGCAAACCCGGTGGAAGGAATTGCCAGTTTCAGATTTCTGGAATGGCCCAGTGTGGAAAATCATTTCTGGCCTCGAAAAGGCAGTGGTCAAAGAACAATAACCCCTACGCCAGCACTCCGGCTCTGCAACCATTTCTGCTTTTCTTGAAATGACGGCCTGGAATTCCTACGTATCTGCCTGCGGTGATTGCAAGGTTCCGCGACGCAGCGCCCTCTCTTTCATAACGACAAAAAAGACTGGAACGAGAATCAGTACGTGTATGGTGGAGGTGATCATGCCTCCGACAATGGGTGCGGCGATGGGTTTCATCACGTCGGACCCCACGCCGGATTCCCACAGGATGGGGATAAGGCTGGCGAGAACCACGCACACGGTCATGAGCTTCGGCCGGAGGCGCTGCACCGCTCCTTCGATCGCCGCTTCTTCGATGTCCTCGTGCTTTAGCGGTTTTCCCGATGCGAGGCGGCGGTCGAGCGCCTCATGCAGATACACGACCATGACCACGCCTGTCTCGACGGCGATGCCGAATAACGCGATGTAGCCGACCCAGACCGCCACGCTGAAGTTGTAGCCAAGCCAATACTGGAGAATCAGGCCGCCGGTCATCGCGTAAAACGCAGGGAAAATGAGGACAGCGGCTTCCGCGACCGAGTGGAAGACCATGTAGAGCAGCAGAAAGATAAAGAAGAATACTATCGGCACGATGAATTTCAGTCTCTCTTTGGCGCGCACTTCGAATTCGTATTCCCCAGCCCACTTGTAGGTGTGTCCGGGCTGGAGGTGGAGCTTTTGCCGGAAGAGGTCTTCCGCCGCCTTCACGAATCCGCCATAGTCCTTCGAATTGAGATCGATGTACACGTACCCGGTCAAGGCTCCGTCCTCGTCGCGGATCATTGCCGGACCGCGGGAGAAGTAGAGCCTCGCGATCTGTTCGATGGGGATCTGTGCCCCGGAAGGAGTGGCGATCAACACGCGGCGCAGCTGCTCCACGTTGTCGCGAAAATCGCGGTTGTAGCGGACGTTGACCGGATACCGTTCGCGGCCTTCGATGTTTTCGGTGACCATCTCACCGCCGATCCCCGAACTGACCGCTTGTTGGACATCGGCGACGGTCAACCCGTACCGAGCGGCTTCCAGGCGGATGACTTCGACATTGATGTAGAAACCTTGCGATACGCGTTCCGCGAAAATGGAGCGAACCTGTGGGAGCGAGGAAAGCACCTGCTGGATTTGCGTGCCGCTCTGTTGAATGCCTTCGAGCGTTGGGCCCTGAATCTTCAATCCGAGCGGAGTCTTAATTCCGGTCAGCTCCATGTCCAAGCGATTTTCAACGGGCATGGTCCAAGTGTTGGAAAGGCCGGGAAACTGGAGTTTCGCGTCCATCTCCTGAATCAGTTTTTCGTAGGTCATACCGGGACGCCATTGCTCACGAGGCTTGAGCATGATGGTCGTGTCGTACATGTCGAGCGGGGCGTTGTCCGTGGCGCTGTCGGAGCGTCCGATCGTTCCAAACACGGTTTCGACTTCGGCGAAGGACCGGATGATTCGGTCCTGCTCCTGGAGCAACTGCGAGGCCTGGGTGATGGAAATTCCAGGGAGCGCCGTCGGCATGTAGAGCGCAGAGCCTTCAAACAGCGGCGGCATGAATTGGCTCCCAATTTTGAGAGCCAGCGGCAACGTTACCAGCAAGAAGACCAGATTGAGGAGCAACGTAGTCTTGCGATATCGCAGACAGAGCCGCAATACCGGCAGATAGATGGTCTGCGTAATTCGGGAGATTGGGTTCTTCGATTCCGGTCGGAGTTTTCCCCGGATGAAGAGAATCATTAGGACCGGAACGAGACTGATGGCTAGCACGGAAGAAAAGCCCACAGCCAGCGTCTTGGTCCACGCGAGCGGCCGGAACATCCGTCCTTCCTGTGCCTCCAGCAAGAAGACCGGCAGGAAGGACACGACAATGATGACCAGCGAGAAAAAGATTGCAGGGCCGACTTGTTTGGCGGCATTCATGAGGATGCGCCGCCTTTCCTTTTCTGTCAGCTTGGGGCCGGATGCGCCTGTTGAGGCCATGTGTTCTGATAAGTGGCGGTAGCCGTTCTCCACCATCACGATGGCGGCATCGACAAGGACGCCGATGGCCAGCGCCAGCCCACCGAGCGACATGATGTTCGAGCTGACGTGGAGGTAGTACATCGGTATGAAGGATGCCAGTACCGCGATGGGCAGCGTCAGAATCGGGATGAGCGCCGAACGAAAGTGCAACAGGAAGAGAATGATGACAACGCTGACGATGATGGCTTCTTCGAGCAAGTCACGCTGCAAAGTTTCGATGGAAGCATGAATCAGACCGGATCGGTCGTACCCGGAAACGACTTCGACTCCGGGAGGCAGTGAGGGTTTGATCTCCGCCAGCTTTTTCTTGACCCCGTCGATGACGTTCAGAGCATTCATGCCGTCACGCATCACGACGATGCCGGCGGCGGTTTCCCCTTCGCCTTGCCACTCGGCGACGCCTTCGCGGATATCGGGTCCGAACGTGACCGTGCCCAAGTCGCGGATCAGGACGGGTGTCCCATTTTTTGTGGAGACGGGAACCGCTTCCAAATCGTTCAAGGAGCGCAAGTACCCGAGGCCGCGGATCATGTACTGCGCGCCTCCCATTTCGAGCAGGCGCCCCCCCACTTCGTTCGTGCTGGCGCGCACTTTCTCAATCACCGTGGAAAGTGGAATGGCGTACGCGCGCAGTTTGTTGGGATCGAGATTGACCTGGTACTGCTTGACGAATCCGCCGATGGTGGCCACTTCGGCCACACCCGGAACGGTTTCGAGCTGATAGCGCAAGTACCAGTCCTGGATGCTGCGTAATTCGGCGAGACTGCGCTGCTGACTGCGGTCCACGAGCACATACTCGTACACCCAGCCTGCACCAGTGGCATCGGGACCGATGACTGGGTGTACTCCGGCAGGCAGCCGCCCCGTGATCTGTTGCATGTATTCGAGGACGCGCGAGCGCGCCCAATAGAGATCGGTGCCATCTTCGAAAACAACGAAGACATAGGAGTCGCCGAACATCGTCTGCGCCCGCACGGCTTTGACATGTGGTGCGGCCAGGAGCGTAGTGACGATGGGATAGGTGACCTGGTCCTCGATGAGGCTGGGCGGCTGGCCGGCCCATGACGTGTGAATGATGACTTCCACATCGGAAATGTCCGGCAACGCATCCAGCGGGATACGGCGCAAAGACCAGATTCCTGCCAGCACGAGCAGCAACGTTCCCGTGAACATCAGAAAGCGATTTCGCGCGCACCAATCGATCCAACGGGAGATCACGTTACATTCCTCCCGTGGCGTTCACGCTGAGTTGTTTGCTGGCGACGATTTGCCCGTTTTTCTTCGCCACGATCGTCACCTGCCAGGTTCCCCCGCTGTCCAGTTGGCCCGCACCCTCATAGAGCCCCTTGCCTTTTTCGGTGAGAGGAACCTGCGTGCGCATCGCGGCCATGCCCATCGCCGGCATGGCGGGCATGGAAAAAGTGACGGAAACTTCGGCGCCCGCGATCGTGCCTCCGTTCGAGTCCGTGAGTTTCACGCGGAACGTGTTGCTGCCCTTGTGTGGTGGCGAGGGATCGGTTGTTAGGTCCGCGCTCGCCTGGGGTGCATTGATAGCCCCGGCGGCCCCCGCGCCGGGCGGTGGAGGAACGAACGTACCGAGCGCCGCCTGCAGCTGGCTCTCCGAGTCGACCAGGAAGTTGGCGGATGTGACGATTTCTTCGCCCGCTTTCACTCCTTTCAGCACTATGAAATCGTTGCCTGCCCGAGAGCCGAGTTGCACTTCGCGCGGTTCGATGTAGCCGTCGCCGCGACTAACGAAAACAACTTGGCGCCCCATTGAGACCTTCAACGTGGCGTTAACGAACATCCCGGGAGTCAATTTCAAACCTGGATTCGAAAAGACGAGCCGCGCACGCGCGGTCCGCGTCATCATGTCCACTTGCGGATAGATGAAGTTCACGCGGCCTTTGAAGGTGCGGCCCGGATAGGAATCGACAGTAAGCGAGGCGCGATCGCCGATCTTGATTCTTCCCAAATCGTTCTGAAACACTTCAGCGAGCACCCAAACGGTCGAAAGGTCTGCAACGCTGTAGAGGTGCGTCTCCGGTTGAACAGTAAGGTTCGGCAAGGCGTTGCGCTCGGTGATGTAGCCCGAGACCGGGGATTCGACCGTGAGCTCTTGCTGCACTTCGCCGGTGGCCTCGAGCCGCGCAATTTCCCGCTGCGGCACGCCCCATTGGTTCAGCCGCCCAGCTGCCGCCTCCAAGAGTGACGCCGCTCCTTCTGTGACACCGGGGACGGTGCTTTGCGCCACATGCTGTTGGTTGCGTTTCGCCACCAGATACTCACGCTCGGTGGCTACGAGGTCCGGGCTGTAGATGGTGAAGAGGAGCTGCCCTTTGCGAAGGTATTGGTATGTGGCATCCGCGAAGACTTTCTGAATGTAGCCGGAATACCGCACCTGCACGGTGGAGAGCCGTGTCTCATCGACAGCGACATTTCCGGTGATGCGGATGTCGTCTTCGACAACCTTGCTTTCCACCCGGCCGGTCTTGATGCCGATGCGTTGCAGCCGTTCCGGCGAAATCTGAACGGGGACGAGTACCGCTTCGTGCGGCGCCATAGCGGCGCTCTCCCATCCGTTCGGAGAGTTCTGGGCCGTTTCGGTGGAAGCCGGTTGCATCGCAGCTTCCATCTTCTGGTGCTGCTTAGAGCGCCACCGCAGTCCGCCGAGAACTCCGAGGAGAGCGATATTGCCCACAAGGGCCAAGGCAAAAGCATTTCGATAGTTCCGCATATTCATTTTCCTTTTCTAGCGAAGCGACAATCCCGTGATCTGTTCGAGCCGCGCAATCGCGGTCTGGTACTCGGCGACGTTCTGCCAATACTCCTCGTCGAAGCGGAGCACGTCGAGGAACGCAGCGAGCAAAGCTTGAAAATCCTGTTTGTTCGATTGATACGCCGCCAAGGCGGCCTGGAATTCCGACCGCGACTGAGGCGAGAGCCCTTCGCGGTGAATCTTGAGCAGTTCGGAGGTTTGTTGCGCAAGCACGTACTGCGCCCGCAATTCCGCAGCGATTTGTTGGGACTGCGCTTGAAGTTCGCTTCCTGCGCGAAGCTTCCCCGCTTCCGCTTGCGCGAGTTCGGGGCGTTGTTTGCGTCCTCGGTAGATGGGCACGCGCACCCCGACGCTCAGCATGTAATAGGCGCGGAATTGGGTGGGGTCGGTGCGTTGCCACATGTATTGCACATTGAAGTCGGGGTAGAAATCCTTGCGCGCGAGGTCCACCTGCAGCGACTGTTTTTCGATCATTTTCTTTGCGCCAGCGATTTCCGGATTCTGGACTTGTGCTGCGGCAAGAAGTTCGGCGTACGTCTGCACTAGGGGCGTTTCGACAAGTTCGGCCGGCTCGATGTCCGGCGAATCCTGGGGCCGGTTGAGAATCTGCTTGATTTGCGCTTCGAGTTTGCCGACTTCCAAATGGTGCATGGCGATTTCACGAAGCAGCTTCGTTTTTTGCAGTTGGGCCTGAAGCAAATCCTGCTGCGTCCCCATGCCAGAACGGTAGCGCGCGTCAGCGGCCTGCTCCATCTGCTTGAGCAGCTCGCTGTCCTGTTCGAGGATCGTCAGTGTTTTGGACAGGTAAGCCAGTTGGAAGTACGCTGCCTTGAGTTCCGCGAGGATGGTGCGGCGCACGGACTCGATCTGCTGCTGCGAAAGATCGGCATC
>WNFH01001021.1_pt1 | contig 18685 bp, 18 predicted proteins | sample 5400411 | NCBI WGS metagenome assembly WNFH01 (sample SAMN13153347, study PRJNA577476) | soil metagenome | isolation source: 200 cm saprolite under Douglas fir tree site 2 hole 3 | place: USA:California | collected 2015-04-18
GTATTCGATGCCGGTCGAGCGGGCGCCGAATTTTTTCGCGGCGGCGATGGCGATCTTGCCGTCGCCGGCGCCCAAATCGATCACATAATCCTCGGGCTTGGTCTGCGCCATGTTGAGCATGCGCTCGACGACCTCGTCCGGCGTCGGCACCCACACCACGTCCTTGCCCTGCTGGCCTACGTGGGGTTTGAAATCCTTTTGTTGGGCGTGCGCGGCAGGTGCCGCGGCGAGCACGGCTGCAACGAGAACCGACAGGATGCCCTTTGGAATTGCACGAAACATATCGTCCTCTTTCTGTCTGAGTGGAAATTCAGTGCGGGGAAGCGAATCGGCGGGTGCGGCCTGAGTCTATCCCGTATCCTACAGGGCTTCCGCGGCGTGGTCGGCGAGGCGCGAGCGCTCGCCCCGCTGGAGAGTGACGTGACCCGAATGCGACCAGCCCTTCATGCGGTCGACGACGTACGTCAATCCCGAGCTGCCCTCCGTGAGGTAAGGCGTGTCGATCTGCGCGATATTGCCCAGGCACACCACTTTCGCGCCGGGGCCGGCGCGGGTGATCAGGGTCTTCATCTGCTTGGGAGTCAGGTTCTGGGCCTCGTCGATGATGAGATACTTGTTGATGAAGGTGCGGCCGCGCATGAAATTGAGCGACTTGATCTTGATTCTCGAACGCATCAGGTCGCGCGTGGCGGCGCGGCCCCAGTCGCCCGCCTCGTCGTCGGTCTTGTTGAGGACGTCGAGATTGTCCTCGAGGGCCCCCATCCAGGGGGTCATCTTTTCTTCCTCGGTGCCCGGGAGAAAGCCGATGTCTTCGCCGACCGGCACCGTGACACGGGTCATGATGATCTCGGAGTAGTGCTTGGTCTCGAGGGTCTGCATGAGGCCCGCCGCGAGGGTGAGCAGCGTCTTGCCCGTTCCGGCCTGGCCGAGCAGGGTCACGAAGTCGATTTCCGGATTCATGAGCAGATTGACCGCGAAGTTCTGCTCGCGGTTGCGCGCCGTGATACCCCAGACGTTGTTCTTGCTGTGCGTGTAGTCGCGCACGGTCTCGAGCACTGCGGTCCGGCCCGAGATTTCCTTGACCACGGCGAGCAGCGGCCGCCCGCCTTCCTGGTGGACGAATTCGTTCACCAGCAGTTCCTGGCAGAGCGGCCCGCGGATGCGATAGTAGGTGCGGCCGTCGCGTTTCCACGACTCGATGTCCCGGCCGTGGTGATCCCAGAAATCCGCCGGCAGCTCACGAACGCCGGTGTAGAGCAGGTCGGTGTCCTCGAGCACCTTGTCATTGAAGTAGTCCTCTACTGTCAAACCCAGCGCCCGCGCCTTGATGCGCATGTTGATGTCTTTCGACACCAGGGTGACTTGGCGCCCGGGGTCGCGCTTTTGAAGGTAGATCACAACGCCGATGATGTGATTATCGGTCTTGCCGATCGGGAGATTGGCGGGAATGTGACCGTTGATCGCCTCGGTCTGCAGGAACAGGCGCCCCTTCGCGTTGTCGGCCTCGTGGCGCCTGAGCGGGATCCCTTCCGCTATGGGCGTCTTCGCGTGGCTCACGATGTCGTCCAGAAAGCGGCTCGCCTGGCGCGCGTTGCGGGCGATTTCGGAGATGCCGCTCTTGTTGTTGTCGAGCTCTTCGAGCGTCATGATCGGAAGGAAGACGTCGTGCTCCTCGAAGCGGAACAGGCTCGTCGGATCGTGCATCAGCACGTTGGTGTCCAGAACGAAGAGCTTCGCTGCGGACTGCCGGGACTCGGTTCGGGGGCGGCGGGAAGGCACGGATTTGCGCGATGCTTCGGCGGGCGCGGAACCGACTTGCTGCTCAGACGGTTTTAACAAAATCGAGCACCTCCTGGGCGTGGCCGGGAACCTTGACTCCGCGCCATTCGCGCCGGAGAACGCGGTCGCGGTCGAGCACGAAGGTGCTGCGCTCGATTCCGCGCACCTTCTTGCCGTACATGTTTTTCATCTTCATGACCCCGAACTGTCCGCAGACTTTCTCTGTCTCGTCTGATAGGAGCTCGAAGGGAAGACCCATCTTGGCCTTGAAGTTCTCGTGCGACCTGAGGCTGTCGCGTGAGACGCCGAGGACCGCGCATCCTGCCTTCTGGAATTGGGGGTAGAGATCGCGGAACTGTGCGCCTTCGTTGGTGCAGCCCGGGGTGTTGTCCTTCGGGTAGAAATAAAGGACGAGCCACTTGGATTTGACCGCCGAGAGCCGGAACTCCTTGCCGCCGGTGGCGGGCAGCACGAAGTCGCTTACCGCTTTGTTGGCCATCCAGATTGCGCACCCTTATAGGCGCCATTGTCGCCCGAATTCAGAAGCGAATGCAAGTTACATACTTTCAGTAGCTTATGAAAGGAATTTTACAAGTTCCCTTAACAATTCCACAGGTGCTTCCTCCGGGATGTAATGGCCGCAATCCAGGCTCAGTCCCTGGACGATTTCGGCCCGCTCGGCCCAGTCGGCGAGGGGGGAGAAGCAGCGGGCTACCGTTCCGTGTTTGCCCCAGAGAACGAGCAGCGGCGCGACCACCTTGCGGCCGATGTCTGCCTCGTCGTGCACGAGGTCGATCGATTCGGCCGCGCGGTAGTCCTCGCAGCTCGCGTGAATCGTTGCCGGATCGCGAAAACATCGCCGGTACTCCGCAAGCGCCTCGGGCGCGAACGCCTTCAAGCCCGCGTGGCGGGTTCCCATGTGGCTCTCCAGGTAGAAAGCCGGATTGGCGCCGATCAGGGTCTCCGGAATCGGCTCAGGCCGCAGCAGGAAGAACCAGTGGTAGTAGGCCTTGGCGAACTCGCGGGAGACTCGGGCGTACATCGTGCGCGTGGGCACGATGTCGAGTACGACGAGCTTTTCCACCGAAGCGGGATGGTCCAGGGCCATTCGATGCGCCACGCGCCCTCCGCGGTCGTGGCCGACCACGAAGAACCTTTCATGACCCAGGGCTCGCATCGCCTCGACCTGGTCCCGGGCCATGGCGCGCTTGGAATAATTGGCGTGGTCGGGCAGCCCGTGGGGCTTTTCGCTGTCTCCGTAACCGCGCAGGTCCGCGGCGACCACCGTGAATCGTTTCGCGAGCTCAGGCGCGACGCGGTGCCAGATCGCGTGGGTCTGCGGATAGCCGTGCAGCAGGAGCAGCGGCGGGCCCACGCCGCCATGTACGAGATTGATCGCCGCGCCGCTCGTCCTGATGCGCCTGCGCTTGAAGCCGGGAAAGAGTTCGTCGTTCATGAAAGAAATTCCTTGCCCTGCAGCGCGAGCAATCCGGATCGTCCGGCGACGCTGCCGAACGCGATCTCGTTGCGCGGGAGGGTTCTCAAGTCGAGCGATTCGGCAAGGGCCCGCATCGATACCAGATCGTAGCCTTGGCTCTTCCACCCCGCGAGCATCGCTTCGAACGCCGGAGCGAGGTTTCCGCCTTCGAGCTCGGCGTGGAGCGTATACACATGTCCCGCGGCAGGGCATTCCCGGGTGAGACCGAGCACGTGCTCTGCGACGTTCTTGGCGGTGAGCCCGTTTGTTCCGATCAACTCGTCCACCGTCGGGAGCGTCGTGGGCAACTGCGGGCAGGCGCAGATCTCGGCGCGCCACACGGGGATGAAGGGGCAGCTCCCACGGGTGTCCGAGCAGTAATCGAAGCCGAGACGCTGCGTCAGGCGCAGCGCGTGCAAGTTCGTCTGCCAGCCGGCCGCGCCGTGCGCGCGCGCGGGCTCCCCGAAGATCTCCTCGAAGCGCTCGCGCGAGAGGAGCATCTGGCGCTCGGTCCACCGGGCGTCGGCCCCGGGCACACCGTCCTGCCATTTCACGTGGTCCCAGGCGTGAATTCCGACTTCGAAATCCGCGTCCCGTACCCTGCGCATCACGTCGGCGCAGCGGCGCCCGATGTCGGGACCTGGCAGGAGCGTCCCGTAGAGCAGGGTCGCAAATCCGTAATGCGACAGCACCGAGGTGCGCGATACCTTTCCAATGAAGCCGCGGCGGAAAGCGCGCTTGATTGCCCGCCCCGTGTGGTCCGGACCGAGACTGAAGAGGAAAGTGGCGCCGGCGCCGTGCTTTTTCAGCAGCTCGACCAGGCGGGGGACCCCTCGCCGGGTGCCGCGGTAAGTATCGACGTCGACTTTCAGAGCCAGCTTCATTCGACCAGCCGTCGCGCTTCGGCGACGTGCGTGCGGTAAGCGTCGAAGATGCGCTTCAGGGCCTCGGGCATGCTGACCCGCGGCCTCCAACCCAGATCATTCGTGGATTGGGAGATCTTGGGAACGCGGTTCTGCACGTCCTGATACCCCTTGCCGTAGTACTGCGCTGCGGTCGTCTTGACGAGCCTCACCTTCCTTGCATTGGCGCGGTATTCGGGGTACTCGAGGGCGAGCTTCACCATCATTCGGGCCAGATCTCCGACCGAATAGTTGTTCTTCGGGTTGCCGATATTGTAGATTTTTCCGCTCGCGATTCCCTTGCGGTTCTCTATGATTTTCATCAGCGCGTCGATGCCGTCGTCGATGTAGGTAAAGGCGCGCTTCTGCCTGCCGCCGTCGACCAGCTTGATCGATTCTCCCCGGACGATGTGGCCGAAGAACTGGGTGATCACCCGCGAGCTTCCTTCCTTGGAGGCGTTGAGATTGTCCAGTCCCGAACCGATCCAGTTGAACGGCCGAAACAGCGTGTAATCGAGCCCTTCCTTCATGCCGTAGGCGTGAATGACGCGGTCCATCAGCTGCTTCGCGCAGGCGTAGATCCAGCGCGGCTTGTTGATCGGGCCGTATACGAGGGAGGAAGCCTCCGGGTCGAACTCGCGGTCGGGGCACATGCCGTAGACCTCGGAGGTCGAAGGAAAGACCAGGCGCTTGCCGTGCCTGACGCATCCCCGCACGATCGGCAGGTTCGCCTCGAAGTCGAGCTCGAAGACCTTGAGCGGTTCCTTGACGTAGATCGCAGGCGTCGCGATCGCGACCAGGGGCAGCACCGTGTCGCACTTGCGGACGTGATACTCGATCCACTCGCGGTTGATGGTGATGTCGCCTTCGAAAAAGCGGAAGCGCTTGTGACCGAGCAGCTCGGTGATGCGGTCGGTCTGCATATCCATGCCGTAGACCTCCCAGTCGGTCGTGGCGAGGATGCGCTTGGACAGATGGTGGCCGATGAATCCGTTCACGCCGAGGATGAGGATCCTTTTCACCGTGACTCCCTAGTGCAGCGGGACCTTGCGATCGCCGATGCGATTGGCGAATTCTTGCGCGGAGAGCCGCCGGCCGTCCAGTTCCAGATCGAGGAACTCCAGAACCTCGCCGTCGGCGCACGCGGCGTAACAGCGGCCGCCTTCCGCGTAGAGGAACGCGGCAGACCGCGCCGCGCCCTTGTTCGCGCCCCTTCGCGTCCGCAGCACTCGCAGCCGCGTCCCTTCCACTTCCGTGAAAGCGCCGGGATAGGGCGGCGCGACCGCGCGAACCAGATCATGCACCCGTTTCGCAGACGCGCTCCAGTCGATGCGCCCGTCTTCGGGCCGGCGGCCGCCGAAATAACTGCCCCTGGAGAGATCCGGCGAGCGCAAGACCGCGCTGCCGTCGACGAGCCTCGGCAGGCTGCGCCCGACCACGCGCTCGGCTGCATCTGCAACTTTCCCGAACACGTCGGCGGCAAGCTCCTCGGGCAGGATGGGCACGGGTTCCTGGTCCACGATGCGTCCCGCGTCGGGCTTCTCGACCATCTCGTGGAGCGTCGCCCCGGTCTCGGTCTCGCCGTGGATGATCGCCCAGTTGACCGGGGCGCGCCCGCGGTACTTCGGCAGGAGCGAGCCGTGCACGTTGAAGGCGCCGCGCTTGGGAACGGCGAGCAGCGCGGGCCCGAGCATCAGGCGATAGTAGAACGAGAAGAGAAAATCCGGCCGCTGGGCGCGGACTTTGCCGACGATCTCCGGCGAGTTGGGGTCCTCGGGCATGATGGTTTCGATTCCCCGCTCGCGCGCGAGCGCCGCGACGCTGCCGAACCAGATGTTTTCACCGGGATCGTCCCGATGCGTGACCACGAGCGGTACTTCGATCCGCTGATCGAGCAGTATCTTGAGGCAGCGGCAGCCGACGTCATGGTAGGCGAATGCGACGGCGCGGGTCACTCTTTGCGCTCGAGCACTGCCTGAACGACGTAGCGCGGGCGCTGCCGCACCTGCTCGTAGATGCGGCCGATGTATTCTCCCAGAAGTCCCAACCCGAAGAGCAGTATCCCCGTAAGGAAGAACTGGAGGATGTCGCGATCCCAGATCGCGCGCAACCCCTCGGCAAGGCTGTCGGCGACGATCCACCGCTGGATGATGACGATCACGTATGCGAGCACGGAAGCGGCCGCTGTGAGCATTCCCAGCAGCGAGAACATCTGCAGCGGCTTGACCGAGAAGCTGGTGACGAGATCGAAATTGAGCTGGATCAGCTTGTAGAGCGAGTACTTCGACTCGCCCGCGGCGCGCTCCTCGTGCGCCACCTCGATCTCGGTGGGGCGCTGCGCGAAGGTATAGGCGAGCGCCGGGATGAAAGTGTTGACCTCGCGGCAGCTGTTGATCGCGGCGACGATGTCGCGGCTGTAGGCGCGCAGCATGCAGCCCTGGTCGGTCATGCGGATGCGGGTGATGCGCTCGCGCAGCGCGTTCATGAGCCGCGAGGCGCCGCGCCGGAAAGCGGTGTCCCGGCGCTCGCGCCGCACGCCGCCGACGTAATCGTAGCCTTCGTCCATTTTGGCGAGGAGCCTTGCGATCTCCTCCGGGGGGTTCTGAAGGTCTGCGTCGAGCGTGACCACCCGGTCGCCGCGGCAGCGCTCGAATCCGGCGACGATCGCCATGTGCTGGCCGTAATTGCCGTTGAACAGGATCACCCGCGTGGCGTCGGGCCGCTTCTGGAACTGCTCGCGCAGCAGGGCGGCGGACCGGTCCGTGCTTCCGTCGTCGACAAAAATGACTTCGTAGCTCTCACCCAGCTCATCGAGCGCCGGATAGAGCCGCGCGAAGAGCGACGGGAGCACCGCCTCCTCGTTGTACACCGGCACGACCACCGAAACGCGCGGGCTCACGACGCTTGCTCCCGGAGCGTGCGCGAGACGGCCTCGCACGCGCGCTCGACGTCGGCCTTCTCCATTTCCGGAAAGAGCGGCAGGCTGACGATGCCCTTGCCGATGCGCTCCGCGCGGGGAAATTGCCCCTCGCGCCAGCCGAGGGACCGGTACAGCGAAAACAGGTGAATCGCCGGGTAGTGCACGCCGACCCCGATCCCCCGCCCGCGCATCCTCGCGATGAAATCGCCCCGCGTGACGCCTCCGGGCAGCACCACCTGGAACATGTGCCAGTTGCAATGATCGAAGTCGGCGACCGGAAGCTCGCATTCCAGGCCGCGGTCGAATAGCTCGAAGTAGCGGCGGGCGAGCTCACGCCGCTTTTCCGTGAACTCGGCGAGGCGCCTGAGCTGTCCGAGGCCGATGCGCGCGGCGATGTCGGTGAGGTTGAACTTGCCCCCGACGACATCCACGTCCATGCCGTCCTCGCCGAAGCGCGTCACGCCCTGCAGCCGCAGCTTCTCGGCGAGAGCGACGTCGCTCTCGCGGGGGAGGACGATGCAGCCGCCTTCCGCGGTCGTGACGTTCTTGTTCGCGTGGAAGCTGAAGGCGATCAAGTCGCCGCGAGCGCCGACGCGCGTGCCCTTCCAGCTCGAGCCGAAGGCCTGCGCGGCATCCTCGACCACGCGCAGGCGGTGCCTGCCGGCGATCGCGTACAGCCTGTCGAGGTCCACCGGCAGTCCGGCGAGATACACCGGTAGGATGGCTTTCGTCTTTTTTGTAATTGCCGGCTCGATGCGCTCGAGGTCGATATTGCGCGTCTTCGGATCGACGTCGACGAAAACCGGCCTGGCGCCGAGCTCCAGCACGACGTTGCTCGTCGCGACCCAGGAGAGCGGCGTGGTGACGACTTCGTCTCCGGGGCCGACGCCGGCGAGGCGAAGCCCGATCTCGAGCGCAGCGGTGCCGGAGCTGAAGGCGCGCACGGGGCGCCCGCCGCAAAAACGCGAAAGCTCTCCCTCGAATTCCTTCACCCGGGGCCCGGAAGTGATCCATCCGGAGCGCAGCACCTCGGCGACACCGGCGACGGTTTCCTCGTCGATCGAGGGGCGGGTGAAAGGCAGAAAGTCGTCGACCACGCTTAGCTGCGCGCCACGAGGAACACGCCGGCGACGATGAAGGCGATGCCGATGAGCTTCTGGGCGGTGAGCGACTCGCCGAACAGATACCAGGCCGCGAGGGCGTTCAGGACGTAGCCGATCGAGAGCATCGGGTAGGCGATCGAGACCTCGACGCGCGACAGCCCCATGATCCAGACGACGAGGCTCACGACGTAGCAGGCGACCCCGCCCGCGATATGCGGCTCGAACGCGAGCTTCATGCCGACCGGGACGATGTTTTGCGCGCTGAACTCGAAATGCCCCACCGCGTTCGTTCCGGCCTTGAGGAGCAGCTGCGCCGCGGCGTTCAGCAGCACGCCGGTCAAGATCAGGGCGAGGCTCGCCGCGCTCACGGTTTTCTCACGATCGCGCGGCGTGCGTCGCGCGCGACGATCTGCATCGGAACGGGATGGTCCCGGAGGAAGCCTGCGAGGTCCTCTGTGTTGAACATGGCGAACGCCTCGCGATCGGCCTGCCAGGCGCGCGCGAACGCCGCCTCATCGGGCAGGAATTTCTGCGGCTCCCAGGCGATCGGCTGCGCCAACTCGTCCTTGTTGGCCACCATGGTCACGGTTCGGCCCAGGTAAAACAGCAGCGTGTGGTCGAAGGTGTTCACCACGTAGAAGGGGACATCCGGTCTGAGCTGGTCCCGGATTTTCTGGACGATATGATACGCGGAATAGGCGGGCGAAAGCTGCTCATGCCCCGAACCGGCGGCTTGGGCCGAGACGAGGCCGCCGAACGCAAGCGCGACGGCCGCGGCGGCGAGCCGCGCGCGCAGAGCAAGCCACGCGGAGATCACCGCAGCGACGGCCAGCACCAAACCGGCCGCAGTCAGCCAGGGCACGTAGCCCGCGAGCAGTCCGGCCGGAAGGTCGCCCGCGGCATGGCGCACGGCGTAGGGCGCCGCGGCGATCAGGGCGATCCCGAGCAGGGCCGCGACCACCGCCTGCGCGAGAGCGATGCGCGGGCCGGCCGAGGCGAGGTAGTGGCCGACGAGCAGCGCAAGCGCCGGAAACATGGGCAGGATGTAGGAGCCGAGCTTCGAGCTCGATGCCGAAAAGAACGCGAAAACGACGGCGCACCAAAGAAGCAGGAACCGCCGCGGCTGGAAACGGGCTCCGGGTGACCGGGCCCATGCGCTCCAAAGCGCGGGGAAGAGGCTCACGATCCAGGGAACGATCCCGAGGAACAGCACGGGAACGAAATACCACAGGGGCTCGTAGCGATCGTGCTCGCGCGTGAGAAAGCGATCGACGTGCTCGTGGATGAAGAAAAACCGGAAGAACTCCGGGTTGGCGAGCGAGACCGCGACGAACCACGGCGCGGCGATCGCAAGGAAGAGCAAGCCGCCCGGAAGGAGGTGCAGGCGCGCCCACCGCTCCCGGTCGCGCTCGATCAGCACATAGAGCACGACCGCGCCCGCGGGCAGGACGATCCCGACCAGACCCTTGCTCAGCACCGCGAGCGCCGCGGCGGCCCAGGCGGCGAGCATCCAGCGGCGCCGCTCCTTGTCGCCCGATTCGTCGCGCTGGGCGACGGCGATCGCGAACACCGATGCAGACATGAAGAGGGCGAGCGCCATGTCGAGGGAGAGGAAGTGCCCGATCAAGACGTACATCGCAGAGCTCGCTGCGACCAGGGCCCCATAGAACCCGATCGGCGGCCCGAACAGGCGATTGCCGGTCCAGAAAACGAGCAGCACGCCGAAAAAGCCGGTGAGCCCGGGCCAAAGCCGCGCCGCCCACTCGTTCTGCCCGAAGGCGCCGAAGGCCGCCGCCGTCGCCCAGTACTGCAGCGCCGGCTTCTCGAAGTACTTGAAGCCGTTCAGGCGCGGGGTGAGCCAGTCGCCGCTTGCGGCCATCTCGCGGGGGATTTCAGCGTAGCGGCCTTCATCGGGCTTGACCAGGTGCCGGTAGCCGAGATTGCAGAACCACGCGGCCGCAAAAACTGCGAGGAGGATCCACAGTCGGAGGCGGGAAGTCATTTATCGCCGGTGACCTTCACCCGAGCAGCAGCGCCGCCGCCACCCTGCGCTCTTCGGCCACCAGGATGTTGTAGGTTCGGCAGGCGGCCTCCACGTCCATCACTTCGACGCCGACGCCGGAATGAACGAGCGGCCGCAGGATCTCGGGGCTGGGAAAACGCAGCTGCGGCCCCGTGCCCAGCAGAATGATCTCGAGCCCCAGATCGGCGAGCGCGGCGAGATGCTCGGGCGCGAGCGCCTCGAAGCTCGTCGCGGGCCAGTCGGCGATGATGCGCTCGGGCAGGACCACCACGCTTTTTTCGATGCGCCGGTCATTGACCTTCACGTAGCCCCGGCCGTAGCCGGTGAAAACGTTCAGCGCGGTGGCGGCTTCGCGGTGCAGTTTCAAGTTTGCCGGTGCTGTAAGTGTCCGGTAGCATTATAACTTTTTGCGCTGCAGCGCGATTTGAAATGCTTGCACCCGAGCCGATAGGCCCAACACCGATCATGAGAGAGTTCGCCCGCATCCGGCGTCTTCCGCCCTACGTCTTCAACATCACCAACGAGTTGAAGATGGCGGCGCGCCGCGCGGGCGAGGACATCATCGACATGAGCATGGGCAACCCCGATGGGCCCACGCCCAAGCACATCGTGGCCAAGCTGGTCGAGGCGGCGCAGCGCCCCGATACGCACGGCTACTCGGTTTCGAAGGGCATACCGCGCCTGCGCCGCGCGATCTGCACCTGGTACCAGCGCCGCTACGGCGTTCAATTCGATCCCGACTCGGAGGCGATCGTCACGATCGGCTCGAAGGAGGGCCTCGCGCACCTGATGCTCGCGTGCCTCGATCGCGGGGACACGGTGCTCGTGCCCAATCCCTCCTATCCCATCCACATCTACGGCGCGATCATCGCCGGCGCCGACATCCGCTCGGTGCGCATGACGGCGGAGGTGGATTTCTTCGAGGAGCTCGAGCGCGCGATACGCGAGCTGATTCCCAAACCGAAGATGCTGGTGATCGGCTTTCCGTCGAACCCCACGGCGAAATGCGTGGAGCTGGATTTCTTCGAGCGGGTGATCGCGCTCGCCAAAACGCACGACATCCTGGTCGTGCACGATCTCGCCTACGCCGACATAACTTTCGATGGCTGGAAGGCGCCCTCGATCATGCAGGTGAGCGGCGCGCGCGACGTCGCGGTGGAATTCTTCACGATGTCGAAGAGCTACAACATGGCGGGCTGGCGCATCGGATTCATGGTCGGCAACAAGGGCCTCGTCCATGCGCTCGCGCGGATCAAGAGCTACCACGACTATGGCACTTTCACGCCGATCCAGGTGGCTTCGATCGTCGCGCTCGAGGGGCCGCAGGATTGCGTCGAGGAGCACCGCATGAAGTACCAGAAGCGCCGCGACGTCATGGTGAAAGGGCTGCACGAAATCGGCTGGAAGGTCGAGAATCCGAAGGCCTCGATGTACATCTGGGCGAAGATCCCCGAGATCTACGCCAAGCTCGGCTCGCTCGAGTTCGCGAAGAAAGTGATCAAGGACGCAAAAGTGGCCGTGTCGCCGGGAATCGGGTTCGGCGAACACGGAGACGACCACGTGCGCATAGCGCTCATCGAGAACGAGGCTCGCACCCGGCAAGCCGTTCGCGGCATCCGCGACATGTTCCGCAAGGACGGGCTGCCGTGATGCAGATCGTGGAGGTCACCGACGATAAAGGCGCCATCGCGGCGCCGGACTGGTTCAAAAAGGCCGAACCTGTGCACCGTCAGCTGCGCACCGCCCTGCCGGCCGAGTACGAAGCGAAGATGAAGCGGGTCTTCGCCGGCGGGGCGCGCATGTGCGTCGCGGTGGACGGCAAGGATGTCGCCGGCGTCGCCGTCTATCGCATGCACGAGAACACTTTTTACGGAAAGCAACTCTACGTTGACGACCTGGTGACCGATGAGCGGCGCCGCTCGAGCGGCGTCGGCCGCGCGCTGCTCGGTCATCTTGAGCAAAAGGCGCGCGCGGCCGGCTTCGACAACCTTACGCTCGACTCGGGCACCCAGCGCCAGCAGGCGCACAAGTTCTACTTCCGCGAAGGCATGGCGGTGACCTCGTTCCATTTCATGAAGAAGCTCAAGTGAAGCCGATCAAGGTGGGGTTGCTCGGCATCGGCACGGTGGGCGGGGGCACCTGGGCGGTGCTCGCGCGCAACCAGGAGGAGATCTCGCGCCGCGCCGGGCGCGCCATCGAGATCAGCGTCGTTGCCGACAAGGAAGTCGAGAAGGCGAAAAAGCTCACCGCGGGCAAGGCGCGCGTGACGGCCGATGCCTTCGCGGTCGTGCGCGACCCCGAGATCGACATCGTCATCGAGCTGATCGGCGGGGTCACGGTGGCGAAGGACCTCGTGCTCGCCGCGATCGAGAACGGCAAACACGTGGTCACCGCGAACAAGGCGCTGCTTGCCACCCACGGCAACGAGATTTTCGCCGCCGCGCAAAAAAAGGACACGATGGTGGCCTTCGAAGGCGCGGTCGCAGGCGGCATCCCCATCATCAAGGCCCTGCGCGAGGGGCTCACCGCCAACCGCATCGAATGGATCGCCGGCATCATCAACGGCACCTCGAACTTTATTCTCTCGGAGATGCGCGAGAAGGGCCTGCCGTTCGACGCGGTGCTGAAGGAAGCCCAGACGCGCGGTTACGCGGAGGCCGATCCGACCTTCGACATCGAAGGCGTGGACGCCGCCCACAAGCTGACCATCATGGCGGCGATCGCCTTCGGCATCCCGATGCAGTTCGACAAGTGCTACAAGGAAGGCATCGCCCGGCTTACGCAGGAAGACATCCGCTACGCGGAGCAGCTGGGCTACCGCATCAAGTTGCTCGGCATCACCAAGCACGTCAAGGACGGCATCGAGCTGCGCGTGCACCCGACGCTGATCCCGGCGCGGCGCTTGATCGCCAACGTCGAGGGCGTGATGAACGCGGTGCTGGTGAAGGGCGACGCCGTCGGCCCGACACTCTATTACGGTGCGGGGGCCGGCGCCGAGCCCACGGGGAGCGCCGTGGTCGCAGACCTCGTGGACGTCACGCGCCTGCACACGGCCGACCCCGAGCACCGCGTGCCGCACCTCGCGTTCCGGCCCGACCGCATGTCGGACATCAAGGTCCTGCCGATGGAGGAGGTGGTGACCTCCTACTACCTGAGAATGCGCGTGCAGGACCGCCCGGGCGTGCTCGCCGACATCACCCGCATCCTCGCCGACGCGTCGATCTCCATCGACGCCATGATCCAGCGCGAGCCGGCGGAAGGCGAGGAGCAGGTGGACATCATCATGCTCACCCACCGGACGCGCGAGAAGAACGTGAACGCGGCGATGAAAAAGATCGAGGCGCTGCCGGTGGTGAGCGGCAAGGTGACGCGGATTCGGCTGGAGGAACTGCAGTGATCGGGATTCAGAAGCACGGCTGAATCCCGATTCCTGAATCCCATGCTTTACGTCAGCACCCGCGGCGGGGCGAGGCCGCAGCCGTTCACCGAGATCCTGCTGGAAGGCCTCGCGCCCGATGGCGGGCTGTTTCTGCCGGAGAGTTTTCCGAAGCTCGGCCCTGCCGAGCTTGCGGCGATGCGCGGCATGAGCTACCCCGAGCTGGCGTTCGCGATCCTCGCGAAGTTCGCCGACGACATTCCCGCGGGCGCCCTGAAGCGGCTGATCGACAAGACCTACACGAAAGAGATTTTCGGCAGCGACGACATTACGCCGGTGGAAGAGCTCGAGCCCGGCTTGTTTCTTCTCGACCTCTCCAACGGGCCATCGCTCGCCTTCAAGGACATCGCGCTGCAGCTAATCGGCAACCTGTTCGAGTACGTGCTGGAAAAGCACGGCAAGCGCCTCAACGTCGTCGGCGCCACCTCGGGCGACACCGGGTCCTCCGCCGAGTACGCGCTGCGCGGCAAGAAGAACGTGCAGGTCTTCATGCTTTCGCCGCAGGGGCGTATGAGCGCATTCCAAGCGGCGCAGATGTACTCGCTGCAGGACGCGAACATCTTCAACATCGCGGTGCGTGGCGTGTTCGACGACTGCCAGGACATCGTCAAGGCGATCTCGGGCGATTTTGCGTTCAAGGCGAGGCATCGCATCGGCGCGGTCAACTCGATCAACTGGGCGCGCGTCGCGGCTCAAGTTGTGTACTACTTCAAGGCGTGTTTTGCCGTGGGGGGGGAAGCGTCCTTCGCCGTGCCTTCAGGGAACTTCGGCAACGTCTACGCCGGGCACGTCGCACGGAGAATGGGCCTGCCGATCGGGAAGCTCATCGTCGCCACCAACGAGAACGACGTGCTCGACGAATTTTTCCGCACGGGGCGCTACCGCGTGCGCAAGGCGGCCGAGGTGAAGGCCACCAGCAGTCCCTCGATGGACATTTCCAAATCCTCCAACTTCGAGCGCTACGCCTACGACCTCGTCGGGCGCGACGGCGCGAAGCTGCGGGGCCTGTTGGAGAAACTCGAACGCGAGGGCGTGCTGGATCTTGCCGGCACCGACTATTTCAGGCGCGTCGCGGGCACCGGGTTCATTTCCGGCTCAAGCACGCATGCCGACCGGCTCGCGACCATCCGGCGCGTCTGGAAGGACTACGGCGTGATGATCGACCCGCACACCGCCGACGGCTTCAAGGTCGGGCTCGAGCGTCGCGAGCAAGGCGTGCCGCTCGTCTGCATGGAGACCGCCCAGCCTGCGAAGTTCGCAGAAACCATCCGCGAGGCGCTCGAGCGGGAGCCTTCGCGGCCGGCCGGATTCGAAAATCTGGAAAAATTGCCGCAGCGCGTCGAAGTCATGGATGCCGACGTCGGGCAGATCAAACACTATATCGCCGCGGCGACGTCGCGATCCGTGTGAGCTGGAAGCATATGAGCATAGTTCCGAAGAGAAGACGTCCTTTACTCGCGGCATTTCTGAACTTGATATGTACAGGGCTCGGGTTCCTGTACGTTGGTCGACCCGGGTTGGCGCTTGTGTTGGTTCTGTGTGCTCCAATTCTTCTAGCTATTGCCGGGAGGTTCGGACTGCTCTTCGCTCCAGCGGGATTCTTTGTTTTCTTCTGTATGCTCGGTGGGGTTTTGATAGCTTCCATCCCGTACGCTTTCGTGCTGGCACGCAAACAAGGCACGGTTCAGTTGACTCGGTGGCAGCGCTGGTATGTATACCTAACGTATTTCGTGGTCGTCCAAGTTGGCTTTAATTTTCTGTTGTCGAACCGCGGGATTTTCTTTGGCTACGATTTGTTCCATACTGCCTCAGGGTCGATGAATGACACTTTGCTCGTGGGTGACATGTTCGTCTCAAACCCAAGGGCGTATACCGAGGAACTCCCGACCCGGGGCAAAGTGATCGTCTTTCTGAAACCTGACGATCCCAAAGTCAAGTACGTCATGCGCGTGGTTGGGACTCCGGGTGAAAGGATCGAGCTTCAGGACGACATTGTTCTTGCAAATGGGAGACCAATCGACGGATCGTATGTCAAGCCTTCGCAAGGCCCGAGGCCTCGCACTGCGACAGTATTTCAGGTTGCCTCCGATGGTTATTTCGTAATGGGCGACAACCGCGACAACAGTTTTGACAGTCGTTTCTGGGGCTCAGTACCGCGAAAGAACATCTACAGTAGCGTGGAATTCATTTGGTTTTCTTGGGGACCCGGAGGCATACGCTGGGATAGGATTGGGCGTCGTGTCAACTGAAGCGAAACCGGCAGCATCGCAGACGTTACGTTTGACAACTCGAGCATCACGTGCAAATCGCTCCGAAATTCCGGCGCGCGTGGCGATTCTGGCCTGTTGTCGCTGCGTGTCTGAGGCGCGCGCGTTCTCAAACCCGGTTTTCCGGATAGAATCCTTCCCATGAGTTCCGTCCTGTCCAAAGAAAAGAACGTCCTCGGCGGACCTTTGCTCGCCTGCAGCTACGCGCCGCTCACCGGGTTCTTCCGCGACGGCTGCTGCGCGACGCACGACGCGGAAGGGGTCGCGCACCTGGTCTGCATCAAGGCGACCGCGGAGTTTCTCGAGTTCAGCCGCTCGCGCGGCAACGATCTCTCCACGCCGCGCCCGGAAATGCGCTTCAAGGGACTCAAGCCCGGGGACCGCTGGTGCCTGCACGTGCTGCGCTGGGTCGAGGCCTACAAGGCCGGCATGGCGCCGCAGGTCGTCCTCGAATCCACCCACGAGAATGTCCTCAAGTACGTCCCCATCGAGGCCCTGAAGGGCCACGCACTCGATCTGCATTGAGCTGCACCGGGACTGATTCGCTGCGGCGCGGCTATCGGCCCGGGCCGGGCTGCAGCACGGGGCTCAGCTGGAACAGCCGCGGGGACGAGGGATCGATTCCCCCCCGGATCCAGCGCGTCTGCGGCGAGCCGAACACGATGACCCGCGTGAAGTTGCCGATGGGCTCGCCTGTCGCCGGGTCGGCGAGCGGCTGATCCAGCTTGTACAGGTGCGAGTCGCCGTGCACGAAGAGAATAGGCTTGCGGAACTCGAGCGCCAGGTCGCGCAGCTCCTTGCGGAATTCGGCGAACCCGTCGGGCCCCTTGCGCCGGATCCTTCCCTCGAAGTCCGGATCGGCCTGGGCAAAGACGAGCATTCCCGCGAGGCCGCGTCGCTCGACGAGCTGCGCGCTGTCCTCGAGCCAGGCGAACACCGCGGCCATGCGCGCCCGGTGCTCCGCATTCATCGCGCTCGTGCGCCCGAGGTTGTTGTTGCTGCCCTGGACGTTCACGCCGACGAAGAGCACGTCGGCGGCGATCCAGCGCATGTGCTCCCGATATTCCGCGTAGCGCCCGGACTGCCGCTCGAGTTCGATGGTGCGCTTGCCGAGGCTTCGGTCGCCCGACTGGAACAGCTCGCGCAGCTTGTTCAGCCGCTCCATCGGATCATGGCCGCTCCGGTGACAGTCCACCCACTCGTTGTCGCCGGGAATCAGGATGAAGGGGTGCCGTGATTTTTCGAACTGGCGCTTGCGCGCCTCGAACCACTCGTCGCTGCACGGTCCCCGGCCCGCGGTGATGTCGCCGACATGGATGACGAAGGCGAGGTCCTCCCGGTTCATTTCCTCGATCATCGCGTCGAGCGCCGGCACCTCGAGCTCGCCGTAAGGCGTGTCGCCGATCAGCGCGAACGTGAGAACGGCGCTGACGGCCGATGGCAGCGGCCGGGGAATGTGCGCCGTGCAGCCGGCGAGCGCAAACAGCAGTACGAAGAGCCGCCGCTTCACAACCGCTTGAGCTTATAGAGTAGCTCCAACGCTTCGCGCGGTGAAAGCTCGTCGGGATTGACCGCGTCGAGCGCCTCGCGCAGGGCGTCGGCCTCGGGCGCGGGCTCCGGCGCGGAACGGCCCGCGGCGAACAGATCGGACTGGCCGCCGCCCGTCAGGCGCGCATCCTCGAGCATCTGCAAAACCTTGCGCGCGTTGCGGATGACCGCCTTGGGGACGCCGGCGAGCTGCGCGACCTGCAGGCCGTAGCTCCGCGACGCCGGGCCCTCCTCGACCGCGTGCAGGAACACGATCGTGTCCTTGTGCTCGACCGCGTCGAGGTGGACGTTCGCCGCCTCCTTGTATTCGAGCGCAAGCCGCGTCATCTCGAAGTAGTGCGTGGCGAAGAGCGTGAGCGACTTGTTGCGCTCGAGCAGCTGCCGCGCGATCGCCCAGGCGAGCGCCAGGCCGTCGAAGGTCGAGGTGCCGCGGCCGACCTCGTCCATGAGGACGAGGCTCTTCTCGGTCGCGTTGTGCAGGATGTTGGCCGATTCGGTCATCTCCACCATGAAGGTCGAGCGGCCGCCGGCGAGATCGTCGGCCGCGCCCACGCGCGTGAAGATCTGGTCGACGGGTCCGAGGCGCGCCGATTTCGCCGGCACGAACGAGCCGACGTGGGCCATCAGGGCGATCAGCGCCACCTGCCGCATGTAGGTGGACTTGCCGCCCATGTTCGGGCCGGTGATGAGGAGCAACTGGCGCAAGGGGGAAAGGCGCGTGCCGTTCGGAATGAATTGATCGATCTGCGCTTCCACCACGGGATGCCGGCCGGCGTCGATCTCGATGAGAATTTCGCCAGTGAATCCCGGCCTGCAATAGTTGCGCTTCGATGACACCGCGGCGAAGCAGGCGAGCACGTCGAGCTGCGCGAGCGCGCGCGCGATGCGTTGCAGCTCCGGGATGTGTGCGGAGACCAGGCCGAGCAGCTCGTTGTAAAGCGATTTCTCGAGGGCGAGCGCGCGGTCCCTCGCCGAGAGCGCCTTGTCCTCGAACTCCTTCAGCTCCGGGGTGATGTAGCGCTCGGCGTTCTTGAGCGTCTGCCGGCGGCGGTAGTCGGCGGGCACCTTGCTGGCGTGGGCGTTGGTGATCTCGATGTAGAAGCCGTGCACGTTGTTGTAGGCGACGCGCAGGTTGGGAATGCCGGTGCGGCCGCGCTCGCGCTGCTCGAGCTCCGCGAGAAATTTTCCCGAGTGCGTCTGCAACTCGCGCAGCTCGTCGAGCTCCCTGCT
>WNFH01003278.1_pt1 | contig 18662 bp, 11 predicted proteins | sample 5400411 | NCBI WGS metagenome assembly WNFH01 (sample SAMN13153347, study PRJNA577476) | soil metagenome | isolation source: 200 cm saprolite under Douglas fir tree site 2 hole 3 | place: USA:California | collected 2015-04-18
TGGACGCCTGTTCCGGCTAATAGATCTTGACATGGATCGGTGCGCCGATCCACATCCACTCAGACGGAAAACTTCCGGTCAGGAGCTCTACCCTAGCAGCCGTGCCGCTATTCCCGCGCCGCGGGCTCGTTCAATCCGCAGCATGCCGCAGCTTTCTCGCTAGGCCGACTACAGCAATCGACGAATTGCGATTGCGTGTCCGCGCGCTGGAGGGGTTTCATATAAGATGTCCTACCAAGGCGCGCTCATCCTCGCGGCAGTACTTTGCTTTACCATATCAAGAGCGGTGCAGGCCGATTGCCATGGACACGACCTTTTCCCAGTCCTCAAATCGGAGGTACCTGCGGCCTATACCGCCATCGAGACAGCAGCAAGCGCCATGCCCTTCCGCCATGGCAAACTGTTTCGCCTCTCCCACGCGGCAAGCGAGCCTTCCTACCTTTTTGCTACTTTGCACTTGTCTGATCCTCGCATCACCAGTCTTTCGCCGCGGCTGATTGCTAGCCTCACGCATTCAAAAATTGTGGTCTTGGAAACCGTCGAGACCGGAGATGTTCTTCGGCGCGCGATCAGGAATGATCACGCCGCGTGGCGCCGCGCGACAGTCGCCCGCGAAAATGAACGAGCTGATAACTTGCTACACGAGACGGAGTTCAAACAACTCGAAGCCCTCGTGGCCCGCAGCGGCTTGCCAAAATCGGTGGCCCGCGAACTCAAAGCTTCAACTCTCGCCCTTCTGCTCGACGTGTCTGCTTGCGCGCATCGTTTGCCCGAAACAAAGCCTTACCTTGATAAACTCGTCGCCAATATCGCACTCGAGAGCAAGATCGAGACCGTTGGTCTCGAATCGGTGATCGAGCAAATCGAGATTTTAAACGGTTTGCCGCGCGAAACCGAACGTGATCTCCTCATCGCGGTCCTGCGCAGGGCGGATCGCTCTGAGGATTTCGTAGAGACGGAGATCGCGCGTTACGCGGAAGGCGATATCGGGGGGCTGCTCGCCTGGCTGCAATCAGCCGAACCAATTCGCGGCGTTACCCAGGCCCAGATCCCGCCGGCCTTTGGTGACCGGCTAATTACCTTACGCAACCGCCGCATGCGTGACCGTGCCTTATCCTTTTTAAGCCGGGGTGGCGCGTTCATTGCCGTAGGGGCGGTTCATTTGCCTGGAAAGGAAGGCCTTCTGTCTCTTTTCGAGACGGAAGGTTACCACGTAGATGTGCTCGAATGACAATTGGAGATCATTTTAACGATAAATTGAGCACACCTTTAAGAAAATCTTCAGTGAAGAGCATCGACCGCACGCTCTCCGTCGAGCCGTCGGCCCGGATGACGAGCACCGAATCGGCTTGCGCAGTTAGCTCATTTCGAATGTTCGCAGGCCTCGTGCGCGTGTCAATAACCACTCCGCCATATTCGTGGCGTCGAAGCATCTCCTGTACCGCGCCACGGATCGAGTGAAGCGAGAGAACCCCAGCGATTAGATAAATAATCGGCAGCGTTTTGCCGGGCAAACTGCGCGCCTTGAGGTCTTGTGCTGCGGGAGATGTATCTTCCGTCACCTCCAGGCCCACGCGCTCGTCGCCGGGTACTGCATTGAGAGCTTGCTGGTCCAATTGCATGCGGACCGCTGCCGCCTCTTGGGCCATGACAGAGTGCAGCCCCGAGGCCGCAATGCATGTTCCCCATGCAGCAAACAGCGCTGCCCGACGGGTGACCTGCAGAGCTGAGGGCGGTCTTGTAGCTGGCATGGCGGACCCCTCCCCTGAGTATGGCCTTTCTTGTGCAGCGCCTTCATCCACTCATATCGGAACGTTCCACCTGTCTGTCGCCGCACGTTTCGATCGGCGGTCGTCATTCCAAATCCGCCAGCGATCCCGCGCGCAGACATATCCGCCGACAAGTCTCTTCCAAACCAAAAAATTTTTGAATCAAGGTCAGCGCGGCATTCTATCTCGTCGCAGCTATCCCAGTTAAAAAGAAAAACTGGCCCTCGCTTAGCTTGGCGTTGCCGATATTGCTGAATTGCGGCGTCTGCGAACGCTGACTATGTTTGGGGACCTCACGGCTCAAATAAATCCCCAGTTGATCGGCTGAGACGAGCCCCTGGTGGAAGAAATCGGCTTCGCCGCGCAGGCCACGCAAGAGCAAAGTCGCGAAAGTGCTGTCGGCCGTTACCACTTCCTCTTTGCGGCCAGAGGTGATGTAATATCGAATTGGCTGGCCGAGCATTCGCCGGATGCCGTCGAGGTCCTTGCGTCTCAGCTCTTCTTCGGATCCCATTGTTTGAAACAAAGTCCCTGAAAAACATGAGTCGAAGACCATGAGGACATGTCGTGCCCTGGTTTGCCGGTTCCAAGAATCAATTTCGGTAAATGGCACCGCTTTCTCTATTGCCTTTCCAGGGTTCAGATCATAGCGGGGGGTGTCGCTCCCGGTAATATAGCCGTTATTCTCTCGCGACGCCTGATTGAAGTCCGTAAATCCATGGCCAGCGTAATAGATCAACAGCCGCTCGTCGGGCATATTCCATTTGCCCAAAAGGAACTCGCGCATCCCGTCGCGAAGCTGAGACACAGTTGGGTCTTGCAAGGTTTCCACTGTCTCAAAATAGGGTGCGAGGCCCGCTTTGAGGGCTTGCAGATCATCTCTGACGCTCGCCAGCTTGTCCCAGCCGCGCGTATAGTGAGACGCACCAATTAGCAGAGCATGGCCGCGGCGCTGCAAAACCTTCTCGATATCCTCGGGGATCCGCGGCGGGAGCGCTGCCGCTGGAGGAGTTGCCGCTGTCGCATCGAGCTGGGCCGCTGCCTTAGCGCGCACCTCATGCGCGGCGCGTTCAGCCGCCTCTTTGGCGCGTGCGGCTTCCGCCGCCTCCAGCCCGGCAAGCCGCTCCCGCGCCTTCGCCTGTGATGGCCTTGCGAGACCGGCATCGACCTCGGCCGAAAGACTTAGGGCTTTTTCGTAATCTGCTTTGGCGTTCGCCACATCTCCCTTCTTCTCGTAAGTCAACCCTCGACCCGTGTAGGCCGCGACGAAGTCTGGCAAAATCAAAATAGCCTTGTTGAAATCCTCCATCGCGCCGCTGATATTGCCGGACTCACGCAAGGTATCGCCGCGAAACGTTAGCGCTGTGGGAGAATTTGGCTTGAGTTCGACCGCCTTATTAAGGTCGGTCAGCGATCTCCATAAATTGCCCTGCAGCTGCAGGATCAGGCCGCGCGTTGCATAGGCGAAGTCGGAGTTGTTGTTTAACATAATAGCGTGGTCACAATCGGCGATCGCTTCGGCGAGTTTGCCGAGGTCCTTAAAAGTAAGGGCGCGATTGTTGTAGGCCTCCGTATCAACGGGATTGAGCGCGATCGCCTTGTTATGATCATCCAAAGACCGGCGAAGGTTGCCTTCAAGCCGCCAAGCTTCTCCGCGCCTTGTGTAAGGGCCGGACGTGTTCGGATCGAGACGAATCGCCTCATCATAATCGGCGATGGCGCCCTTAAAATTACCCATGTCCATGCGCGCCATCGCGCGATTGAGGTAGCCGAGTGGATCTCTCGGCGAGAGGCGCACCACCATGTCGAAATCGGCGATGGCGCGGGAAAGTTGCCTTGTGAAAACAAACGCGAGGCCTCGGTTGATAAACGCATTCCGATATTTCTGATCCAGGGAAATCGCCTTTTCGAAATCGGCGATTGCGCGATTAAATTCCAGCTTATCGAGGAGCGCGGCCCCCCTCAAATTGTAGAGTCCGGGCGAATTACCGTCCAGCCGGATGGCTTGATTAAAGTCGTCGATCGCTTTGTCGGAGGCGCCTTGCATCTTGTAGGCGAGGCCGCGGTTTTTGAACGCATCCACGAATTTGGGATTTCGATTGAGAGCGCTTGTAAAGTCCGCAATGGCGTCGTCGAGGTAGCCCTTCCCGAACTTGGCCACCCCTCGATTGTTGTAGGCGGCCGCAACATTGGTTCCTTCGGGTGGATGTTCAATAAGCTGCGTGCAAGCCGGGATGGCTGCGTCAGGGGCAGCGGCCGAGCGACCACACAGCGCCCCGTCCTCGGCCCTTGCCTGCGGCATGGCCAGTAGCAGAACGAGCAAGCGAGCCACCCAGCGCATTTCCACCCTCGCGCTTTAGGCCTATGTACCTTAGCTAGGCTAGTTCAACATTTCTCAATGGAGTGTGAAGCAATTCACAATCGACAACGCCCCTCGCGTGATGAACCGCCGAAGAATCAATTTCAGGCTCGCCGCGTTGCTTACCTGAAGGGGCGCTAGCGGAGCTGCCACGCCCCTTTCCGGCTAGCCTCATTCCGCCACGCTGTGTACCCGAGATTGGCCGATGTCGCCTAACATAGCGCGGTGGTTCGTCAACTATCGTTCGTCAGATCAGGCGCTCTTCGAGGGGGTCGGGACCGTACCTGTTGGGACCTGTTGTTCCCTTAATTAAAGCCAGCATAAACGTCAGACCCAAATCGACCCACGCGAGCGGCTGTGCCAGCTCGTCTTTGTTAAGCAGATGGAGACCGGCCCAAAGCACGTCCAACGCAACAAAGACCAGTAATAACTTCCATCCTTGCCCGAGGTCGTGAAGCCGCTTCAACACCAGAGCCAACGCCGGCCACCAAGAGCTTATAACCACAACCAGCAGAAGTCGCTGTTCTAGGAGTTCAGGCAACGTCGTCGTGACATCCTCGGTTTGGGACTGCGCTGCCTGAAAAAAGGGCTCAATTGTGAGCGCGATTGCAACATGCAGCACCGCAACGAAGGCCAAAGTGCAAATGAACCCGATCAGGAACCGCATCCTTGAGAGCCGCCCTTTAAAGGAAAACAAGACTTGGGGCCAACGCAGCTTTGCGCCGACTTCCTCTTGCGGAACCGAGGAGCCAACCAAGCGCTGCGCTGGCGCTGATGGCGTGGTAGCAACCCCAAGCGCCCGCTTGATGTGGCGGGCGAGGTCATCGCAGTCGGCCGCAAAGCGGTGGTGGGCGATTTCCATCGCATTGCGTCGCACGAGTGCGTGGAGTGACGGCGGAAGATCGGACGGCCGTGGCATCGATGCGCCATCGACCAGCACCGGGATCACCCGGATATCCCGCTTGAGCGCCGATTCGATCTCCACCCGAACGTAGTCCGTCGGGTTATCGAGCTTCGGGTTTCCGTCATTGTTCCGCGCGTTGAGCCAGCGCGGGCCGATCACCGCGACGAACGCGATGCACTTGGCGACCTGCTCATCGAGCGATTTCACGAAGTCGACGCCTGGCTCGATGGCCTCGATGTCCATGAACAGCTGCTCGCGGTCGAAATGCTGCAGCAGCCGGTCGTAGAGGCGGCCGGCCGCCGCTTGGTCGTCCTCGCGCCGGTAATTGATAAAGATGCGACCGGTCACAAGATCCTCGGCGTCTGCTCGATCGCCCCGCACGTGGCGCGCGAGAATGGCATAGAAGCATCCGCTTGCAGCGGCGCCCGTATGGCGACCGATACCACCCTGCCAGCCTTGTCTTCGCTCCTTCGCAGGGCGACAGGCAAAAGCTCGCTGCGCGCAAATGGTTGCTCCAATCTACAGCGAGATGATACTGCGGGCCTATGAGATAGCAAGACGCGGTTAGCCAACGGGAATTACAATGCAATGGATGTCGTTCAGTTAGCCAACCCTAACCACTTGATGGCGCGGAGATTTAGTTAGTGTGCGGATTCGGGAACCCGTCCGGTGGTGAGCAAAATCGATGTTTACCATCTGCCCGGCAACCGTCTGATTGCCTTAGGTGTAAGATGACCCAAATGGCCCGGTTCGAGTGCGGACCGGTGTCCGATTTACCGCTGACAGCCGACATTCTGCGCCGCGGCGTCGAGTAGATTCCGTACTGCTAATTTTACAAGACAAGCACTGCGACGGGCCGCCCGATACCTGAGTGCTACGAGCACGGATCTGCTCGAAATCTGGCATCCGGACTTGCCTAGTTCATCGTGATGTGCCCGCCGTCGGTAATGCGCGCGGGCGAATTACACGGAGCGAATAACAGGGGGGGTTTCTGGGCAATGGCGCTCGCAATCCGTTCTATGAGTCGATGCGCGAGGTGTCGCCTGGCGACCTGATATTCTCGTTCACAGACACGCGGATACTGGCTGTTGGCATCGCTCAATCGTACGCGTGGGAAAGCCCTAAACCGCTTGAGTTCGGAAGTGCTGGTGAGAACTGGGAAGGCATTGGCTGGAGGGTGAAGGTCCAATTCACCGAGCTAACCAACAAGATTCGGCCGAAGGACAACATCGAGATTCTAAGACTCCTGCTTCCCGCCAAATACTCGCCACTCCAGCGAGACGGCAACGGTCTCCAATCGGTCTATTTGACGGAGGTTCCAACGCGGCTTGCCGAAGTCCTGACCGGTCTGATCGGCCAGGAAGTCGCGCCGCTGGCGCTGTCGGCCACAAAGGTCATTCCGACTTCAACGGATGACTTGGACGCCTGGGAGCGTAGGATTGAGCCAGAGCGAACTAATTGATAGTGAGGTCAGGCGATATCAATCGTCTGGAGCTTTGGAGCGAGAACTGGCCTCCAGGCGCTACGACGACGACCGTCGAGTGTTGGATCTGAAAGCATTCAAAAAGAGAAGGGCCTTGGACGACTTGCTTGGCAATTCCCCGTTGGATGAAGATATGTACCTTGGCTCGCCCAGGATAGATGATCTTGGAAGCATCCTCGGTAGGCGCGGGAAGCAGGACTTGCGTTCGAATCTCATCAATAAGTATAGGCAGAGGGTGGCGGAGCAGGCGCAGCAGCAATCCGAGACGTTGGCTGCTGAATTGGCGTTTTTGGATAAGGAGCCAAGCCGCGCCAAGAGGGTCCTGAATGGTCTTCTGTTGCGCGAACCTAACGATCCTAAGAGCGAAACTCGTGTTCCCAAAGAAAAGCTGCGATTGGCAGCTGCTGCTATCAAGGATCTTGCAGTAAGGGAAGGAAAGCCGTCGGACCCCACTACTATTGCGGAGCAACTGCAAGGTACGTTCTGCGGCAGCCATCACCTTGCTACGCTATTCGATGACCGCGTCTCGTTTACACTCGCCGGAAATCAGATCCTCATCACACCGAAAATGCAGTATCGATATGCTGTTTCCTCAATCGAGGTGACCTCGAGCGAACTTATATGTCATCTAGATACGACTGATCCAAAGATTACGGGAAAGGCGAAGCAGTTGAGCGATCTGGCGTCGATCGCAAATGCGAATCTGGAAGAGATAGCTAGAGCATATCCACCGCTCAAGCGAGTGATAGAATATGCAGGGATCACGGCATTCCTCCGATGGGCTATATGTCCGGGTACAAGTAACCAGTCTTGCCGCGGACGCGATGCGCTAACAGTCGATTTCAGCGCGCTCGGTCGCTATAGTCTTCGCGATCGCGAACGGACGCCGACACCCGATATGGACGACCCGCGATGAATCTGCAGACTTCTGATCAAGGCAAGATATTTGCAAGCTATAGCACGGCCGATGCAGAGGTGGTTGGCGCGATATGTGCCGAACTCAGACAGCGTGGACTTGCTATTTGGATCGATCAAACAGAGATCAAGCTGGGAGACGATATAGTCGAGAAGTTGAATCGTGGTCTGGACGAAACAAAACTATTTATCGCCTTTGTTGGGCCGAAGTATTTTCGGCAGGGGGGCTACACTTCCTCCGAGTTTGGAGCCGCCTTTCACAAGGCGCGGTCCGTCGACAATTGGCGAATGATCACTGTAAGACTCTCGCCTGATATTGAATTGCCGGCTCTTGTAGCGGCGCGGCTCTATATCGACTACACAACACCGGCCGGGACGGCCGAGCGTATCGTTGACGTCGTTCGTCGAACTGATACCTGGGATAGCCCGAACGTTGTACCCGCCGGGCAATATTCTGGCCCCGCAAACGGAACGTAACCAGGTTAATATTAAGGACGTCGGAGATCGGGATCTCGAGCTTATTGTATCGTCCTACATCGACGCAGCCCCAATGCTCCTCAGAAGTCTAGAACAAATAATTACCCATGAGACGCTTCTACCGCGCGGCCGTAGGCTTCACATCGAGTTATTGCGCGCCGTCGTTGCGAACGAGGGCATCACGCTTACGTTGAAGGACCTGCTCGAAAAGATCTCCATCAGTCGGAGGTTCGTCGCAGGTTATAGCAAGCAAATAGATGAGGGCTTTTTGGGAAAATTTGAGGTTGGAGTGGAAATCGCACTTGAAAGGGCGGAAAGGCGGCTCGCGGGCTTCAGAGCAGATTTACGTCGAGAGCTGGAGGAATTGACCGAGTGCGCGTACATATTACCGGTGAGTTAGTGTGCAGGCGATCAGCCGCCTATGTGAAAAGCGGCAAGGACGGTTTTGGGGAACGCCCGACTGTGAACGGAAACGAGGACTGCCGCCGAATCGGCGTTATTTCATACGATTCCACGTTCTCATTCCATAACAACGCATATCCGAATCGAGTTTAGTTCGACCGCATTCTATAGCAATGGATCAGCGAATTCGCGCCGTGGACGCCAGATAGAGAAGTCACCTTTGGCCCAGATGCATATGTCACTCTCCACGCGTTTCGTTGGGGAGCTTTGGGCCGATGACGGTGACTACGATGAGTCTGACGGAGATCGACCGGATGAGCGTGCCGCAGGATCTGGTGCGAGCAGGATCATGTAATGGATGCCGCAACGCTGATGGGTTTTGGCTCAGCGGCTGGTGTTAAAAAGCTTCGCAAACGCCGCAGTTTCTTTCGAGACTGCGCGACCAGTATATACTGTCCGCGCCGCGGTTGTAAGAGATGAATGCATTGTGCGTCACAATGCCCTCCTGCTGCATCAACCGCGTGTCAGGAGCCTTGCAGTGGCCGATTGCAATATCATGGTGTCTGCTGAATAGTGCAATCTGAGGGCGTGGCTGAGCGTAGGGTTACCCGTTTGGAAGGCTGCAGACCGGCGGCATCTGGGACGATGGCGGGAGTAGGGCGGAAGATCGTGCGAGCACTAATGCGCCGCGCGACGAGCTGAGCTAGTCATCGCCGCTATTTGACGAATGCACTCTGGCCGTTGCAGAGGCCCAATAATTTCTAACTGGTGATATCAATGGACCAATCCTCTACACCGAGCGACCTAGGCCCTGACCAGGTGGCTGCGCACGAATTTCTAGCCGAGCTGCGGACGCGCATCACAACACAGCCTTTACCTTATCAATACGGCGTCGAGGCGAGGGCTTTGGAGAGCCTATGGGAAGTCTTCGGGCAGGCTCGCAAGGCAATTAAGGAAAATCCGGGTTGCATGCAATTCGCCAAGGACGTCACTAATATGCTTAACGTCCATCTGCGGCCCGTCACGGCGAAATGGCACCGAGCCTATAGCGAGGGTCGCCTCAATTCCCGCGATGGGGCGGATGAGTTCCGGATTGATCTTCAAGACGTGCAGGATAAGCTGCGTGAGTTTGCCTGCCATCTGCACCAAATGGCCTATCGCCAGCCGGCGACAGACGCGCTTACTCCGCGGCCGATGTCGGACGGAGACCTGGACAGATGCTTTTCCGAGATTCCTTTCGGAATCGTCAAGGGATTGCTGATACCTGACGAGATCGTCGATGGTATCAACGCGGCGGAGAAGAAGGCAGTCCAGCAACGCAGGGCGAAGCTTGGTGTCATCGCGACAGAAGGCAAGAATGCCGTCGGCCTCGGGCTCTCAGGCGGCGGCATTAGGTCGGCCACGTTTTGTCTCGGAGTTACACAGGTGCTAGCTCAGCGACATCTCCTTAAGGATGTCGATTTTTTGTCGACGGTCTCCGGTGGTGGCTATGTAGGCTGTTTCCTCACGACGCGGATAGAAAGCAAGGAGTCGTATCAAAGTATCGCAAGTCCTCGCGGACCTGACTCGGCGCCGATTCGTTACTTGCGGCAACACACCAAATATTTGACCGCGATTAATCTGTGGGAACGCTGGTCCATGGTCACTTCCACGGTAGCCGGCATGTTGCTGAACTGGACGGCGCCGCTGTTCGTGATTGTCTCGGCAGCTCTGATCGCCATTTGGGTGGGGCGATCGTGGCCGGAATTTCCGTTTGTGCTGTTTTTCTCGATTTCGCTCGCCGTGACCTTGGTCGCTCTTGTGCTTTACGGAGGCCTGATACGGCAGGGACGCAAGTCTGGCACCATCGGCGGAATACTCCTTGGAGGAGCGTCTGCGGCGACATTGTTCGTCGGAGCTTGCTGGCTGTTGGTTATCGTGCATGATTGGCTTGACGAATTTCCGCGACTGAGCGGCCTAACTTTGGGGACTACGAGCTTGTTGGCCGGTGGAACTGCCGTGTTTCCGGCGATCGTCCGGTTCGTCCCTATTCTGCAGAAGCCGCAAGTTCGCCGCATCGTTCTCAAAATTGCACTTGCAATAGCCGGCTTTGTGGTTCCTATCGGAGCGATTGCGCTCTTCTACATGTTTTATGATCTGGGCGCTCCGTCGCATCACAACCGATTCGGTATTCTCCTGGTTGCGGACCTCGCTCTCGGCGCGGTCGCAATCGTGTTGCTCAATGTCAACCTCACGGGTCCGCACCGGCTCTACCGTGACCAATTGGCTCGGACCTTCATTCAGAACGACGAGAACAGGGTTGAGCCGGTTTACTTGAAGGACATCAATCAGAATGATTTTGCGCCCTATCACCTGATCAATGCCACCGTAAATCTGCCGTCGAGCACTAACCAGGCTTTGCGTGAACGGCGAAGCGACTTCTTCGTCTTCTCAAGGGATTATTGCGGCGCGCCGTCGCTCGGCTATGAGAGGACCTCAGAATGGAAGACCAATAAGGGTGATGCAGATCTCGCCACCGCAATGGCGGTGTCCGGTGCCGCCGCGTCTTCCTATATGGGTCTCGGATCGATCCCAAGCCTAACGGCCCTGATGACGTTCTTGAACGTGCGGCTAGGCTTTTGGATGCTCCGTCCCAACCGAACACCCGTGTTCAAAGTCCCGGGATTCCTTTGCCTAATTCGGGAAATGACGGGTATCGCGATGTCCGAAAAGCAGGATTGGATCAACCTGTCTGACGGCGGCCACATCGAGAACATGGGCGTCTATGAGCTGCTGCGCAGAAGATGCAAGTTCATTATCTCCGTCGATGGCGAGTCTGATCCGGAAAGCACGTTCCAGGGGCATCTTACTCTGGTGCGGCATGCTCAAATTGATTTCGGCATTCGGATCGACCCGAAGCTCAATGAGCTACGGCCCGACCTGAAATCGAAGTTTAGCCAGTCGCACGCGATGCTCTGCCGAATTGAGTATCCGGACGCCAGTATTGGGCTCATCCTCTACATAAAGTTGTCCGTGACAGGCAATGAATCGGAACTAATTAAGAGATATCGTATCTTACATACTGATTTCCCAAACCAGACCACGCTGGATCAGTTCTTTGACGAAGAGCAATTCGAAGCATATCGGCAGCTTGGCGTGCACGTTACAGAGGGTTTGTTCTCGCCCGCGCTGTTGGGAGGTTATTTAAGTCCGAGGACAATACCGCAGTGGTTCAGGTATCTGGCGGCGAGTTTGCTTGAGCCGGAAAAGACGTGATCCGGTTCGCATTATCGCCCCAAAAGATTTCGCAAGTGAGGTTACATTCGCTCTTTTCGTCCCCAGGCGCCGGTCCTCAAATCCGCCGGACATGAGATAAGACGGTAGCGTAGTTGCCCAATTCGAGTCACCAATCGGTGCTGCTGGTCGATATGCAGACTGTAGAGCGGAGACCCCCAACGCCTTGACGACGGATCACCGCAGCTGCGGCCTGAAGGTTTCACGGTCCGCCTCGTCCAGCACTAGATCCCAGACGGTGATCTCGCGCGCTTCGGGAAGTCCCAATGCCAAGCGTGCAGCCGGGTTGGCGTAGATGAGGGTCCCGTCGTCGAGCCGCATGGCCAGGCAGGGGCGCCGCGTCGAAGATCTTCTGCGTCAGCCCGGTCAGTCCGCGGAACGGCTCCAACGCCGAGGGAGCCGCGGTGGGCAAAGCCTCGTACGTCTGTACAGCGCTCATGGGGCCCCCCAAGACCGGGTGCCTGCAACCGTTCCAGATTAGCCTTTGACCGGTTTTTCGTGTGTGAGCTGGTTCATACCTGCACCGCCGGGACTTCGATTCCATCCCGCCAGCCGAGCCTTCAACAGCCTTTCGCGCCGGGCGTTACCGTATCGGCAATGATATCCGGGGAGACGCGCATGCTGGCGCGGCGCGCGATCTTGGCCGGACTGCTCACCGCCTGCCCGTTCGCCGGTGCCGCGCAGGCCGCCCCAGAGCTTCACCCGGCAACTGCACGTTATCGGTGGTGCTGACGTGTGCAGGATCGTCACATGCTTTCGGGGTGCGGCCAGGAGCGGCGCAGGCTTGCCAGGAAGCAGCGACATCGATCGGCGATCACTTCGGTAGAAGGCCAGCTGTAGCGTTACCGCTTGCTGCTGAAGGCGAGCGGTGCTTTCCTGTTCGCTGGGAGGTTGCGCGTATCCGGTGCCCTCCATCATGACGCAACGCTATCGCAGATTGCACGCGCCGGGTTGAGGCATTCATGTCGGAAGTTGCTCATCCGCAGTCTGCACCAATTGCGCCGGACGAAGGCGCCAGGCAATCGCTGTGGCAGCGTCTGCTTGGGCTCGTCTTCGGGTATGATTTCTTCATCTCCTATGCGTGGAGCGATGGCGGCAGTTACGCCATGGCGCTTGCCCGCAAGCTGCAGGCGCAGGGTTTCGAGATTTTTCTTGACCGGGAGGAATACGCATCCGGTGACGACTGGAAGAAAGTCGGCGCCTGGAAGCTCAGGCGCACCGGCCAGCTGATCCTGGTGGGATCGCCCGCCACCCTGACATCGGCGCCGGTCCTGCGCGAAGTTCAGATCTTTTCCAGGACCGGGCGCCGCATCGTTCCGATCGACTTCGACGGATCGCTGCAATGGACCACGACCGCGTCGCCGCTCGCCGAATTGCTGCCGCTGGAGATCCTGCGGATCCGCGAGCCCGTTGCCGCCCTGACGAGCGGCCCCTCGGAGCAGGTCGTAAACACGCTGCGGCGCACCTTCAATCTGGTCCGCCAGGACAAGAAGCGTGTGCGCGTCGTCGGCATCATCGCGGTCGTGCTCGGGATTCTCGCGGTCGCGGCCGGCGCGGGCGCGGTTATCGCCGTCCAGCAGCGCGACGAGGCCACCCACCAGGCCCTTATCTCCGCGCACGAAGCCTACGCGGCCGATCTCGAACTGTCCGAAGTCTATCGCGGCACCGGGAATCCCGACCGCGCGGTCGAGATTCTGCGCAAGTATCGGCCGCGCGGCGCATCGCCCGGTATGCGCGAATTTACCTGGCGCTATCTGTGGAACCTCTACGACAGCCACCGCCACGCGGTGGTCGTGATCGGCGAGGCGACCGGGCTCGATCTTTCGCCCGACGGCCGGATTCTGGCAATCGGCAGCAACTCGCCGCTGGTGACGATTTGGGACACCATCACCGGCCGGGAGATCGGACGCATCGTCAGCGCCGGCGAGAAGGTGAAATCGGCCGTACTCGTCGCCGGCGGCAGCCGTGTCGCGATCGCGACCGAGGATCACCTCCGGCTGTGGGAACGCGAGCGTCCGGAGAAGCCGGTCGTCGCCCTCGAGAGTATCATGCGGGGCGCGCTGTCGACCGACCGTTCTGTCGTGATCGCCAACGAAGACGACGAGCAGCTCCAGGTGATCGACGCGCACACCGGCATCGTCACGACAGCGCGACCAGCCGAAGAGCTCGGCGTGATCGAACAGCAGGCGACCAGTCCGGACAGCAACACGATCGCGGTTGCCACCAACAGGAGCCGCGTGTTTGTTCTCGACGCCAGGACGCGCCGGATTACCTACGCGGGCAATCTGCCGCGTCGGGCGGACTTCAACGGGATCGCACTCACCACCGACGGCGCGCTGCTGATTGCCGGCAAGTCGGACGATCACTTCGAGATCGAAGTGCGCGATCTTTCGACTGACAGCGTACGGCGCCGGTTGCGCGGCCCCAAAACCGCCGATGGCAGCCTCGTCGCCATGGCGGCGTCGGACGATGGCGGCAAGATCGCGCTACTGGTCGGCGATTCGACTATCCTTCACCCGGAGCAGCACAGCCGGCTGGTCGTATTTGACGCCCGATCCGGGAAGGAGCTCTACACGCTCGACCAGTCGGCGACCGGCTTTGTCACCGCGATGGCGTTCGTGCCGACCGCCGACGTGCTGGTGACCGGCAACCGTCGGCATGAGTTGATGCTGTGGCACGCCGCTTCCGGGCTCCCGAAGGCCCTGCTCGGTGTGCACCACAACACCCCGACGCGTGACGGCGAGGAGCGGAACGAGCATAGGCCGGAAGGCATGCTGGTCGGCAAGAGCAACCGCCTGAATGCCGGGCTCTCGAAGATCCTGGTCTCGTCCGACGGCAAGACGCTCGTCAGCTACGACGGCGAGCTCGGCTCAGTCCGCATTTGGAACACGGAGGTCGAAAGCCGCGTCCATCCCCTTGCCGTCAAGGCGAACGATGAACTCTCGGTCGCGTTCTCACCCGATGGATCCGTGGCGGTGACTGGCGGCGGGGCCGGCGAGGTCGCGGCGTGGCGCGGCCAGGACGGCGCCCCGCTGGCGCGCGCCGCCGGTCACGCCGCCGGTGTCAGCCGGATCGTTTTCTCGCAGACCGGCGCATCCTTCGCGTCCGCGAGCGAGGACGGGGTGGTGAAGGTGTGGCGCACCGCCGACCTCATCGAGAATGCCTCCTTCAAGGGCGGGATCGGTGCGGTTCAGGCGCTGGTGCTGGGCGAGCGCAGGCTGATCCAGCTGGCGATGCCACGGCGGAATTGGACTGCAGAAGCGGGCCTGCCGGCCGTGTTGACCTCCTGGCCGCTCGCCGGCGGCGGTGAGCCCCTCGTGAGGACGTTTCCGCCCGGCGTCGCGGTGCTGTCGCCGCGCGGAGACCGGCTGGCGCTGATGCAGGAGGAGGAAAGCCCGCGCGCGTGCCACTGGACGATCGTCGAAGTCGAGTCCGGGGTCTCCCGTAACGTACCGATCGAGCAGGAATCCTGCTTCGCGTTCGCCGTGCAAGCGGCCGCCTGGTCATCCGACGGCAAGCTGCTCGCGTTCGGCGGTCCAGCGCGGCACCGTCCCGACGGTTCCGAGGTGCCAAGCGGCATACGGATCCTCGATGCCGAGAGTGGCAGGGAGCGGCCGCCTCTGCCGCTGCCGATGCATCAAACCGATTACGACGTGCTGGCCGGGCTGCAATTCTCATCCAACGGCCGCACGCTCGTCGTACTGAGCGCCATCCGCGGCCGCGATCGCAGCGCGTTTGTGCCGCTCGATCAGCCCGTCGTGACCGTATGGGACGTCGAGAGCGGAAAGACGAAGGCGACGCTGCCGGTGACGAGCAGCGCGCTGTGCGGCAAGGGGCAGGGCGTCAAATGCCTGCGGTTCGTCGGCCTGTCGGCTGACGAAACGGCGGTCGCGCTGATCGATTCCGAACGGACCGACGGCGGGCTGGGCAAGAGCGAAGCTGTTGTGCTGCCGCTCGACGGCGGCGCCGCCGAAGTGTTCGCGTCCCCGCGCGTCACCGCGGGTATGGCGATTGCGCCGGCCGGCGAACGCGTCGCGACCGTCAACAGGGCGCGTGACTGGGGTTCGCCGATCCTTCTGTGGGATCGCAAGAGCCGCGCTCTTCTCGCGTCGCTCGGCTATTACACGATGTGGATCGATGCGGTCGTGCGCTCTCCGGAGGGCCGCTTCGTGGTGCAGACGTTCGAGCGCCCGGTGCCGAACGGCGTGCTGTCGCGGGTATGGGACCTCGAGACCGGACAGATGCTCGCGTCGAGCCGCGACCTGAACCACCGCGCCACCGAGGTGTCGCCCAACGGCGACCTCCTGGCCGAGATTGATGAGCCCGGTGTCGTGACGATCCGAGACGCCCGCACGCACAACGTCGTGCGGTCGATCGACACCAAACTGACTGCGGCGGAGCGTCCGGACTGGCGGCTCGATCCGCTGCCGCTCCTGCACTTCGCCGACCAGGGACGCACGCTCGCGACGGTCGGCAAGACGGAAACCACGTTGTGGGACGTCAAGACCGGCGCGCGGCTGTATACGCTGGCCGGTTTGCCACCGGTGCAGATGGCCTCGACCAGCGGCGCCTACGCCGCAATGGTCGGGTGCCGGAAGTGGACGATCTACGACACGCGCACGGGGAGGGCGGTCGCGGCACGTCCCTATGACCAGTGCCCGAACGGAGCAGCGGTTTCGGCCGACGGCCGGTTGCTCCTCACGCTCGTCTCCACCAACGCCTTCAGCGAAGTCCTCCTCGGCGGGCGGACCGAGGCGCGCCTATGGCGCCTCGGCAGCGACGTCAGCACGCTCCTCACCGGCTACGACAATGCCAAAGGGATCGGTGCCTTCGCGCCCGACGGCGCAACGATCGCGACGGACGGGCCGGACGGCGCGGTCAATCTCTGGGATCCGGTGACGGGCCGTAAGCTCCTCACGCTGCCCGGCTTCAAGCAGAAGGTCACCGGGCTGCGCTTTTCGAACGACGGCCGCACCCTCATGGTGGCGTACGAGCGGGAAGTGCGCACCTGGTCCGCGGCGCCCGACAATCGGTCCAGCCGCGACTCTCCAGCGCGATGAATCGCATCACACACCTGTCTTGCGGCAACGCGCCCAGTCCGCGCATCACCAGGTGGACGTCCGCGTCGACGCTGGCGGCCAATTCGGTTAATCAGGGGCTCGATATGGGGTTGGCAAGGGTCCCAATGCTGGGATGTACTATCCGGATGGCCGCGCCCGGCGCCGCCGTTTCGGACTCTTTCGGCCGTCGCTCGTTCGGACCGGGGTGTACCTCCAGGGGACCGCCCAGACGCCATAGACTACTGTGGGCTACGCGGAGAAGGTTCGATCCCAGTTCCTCTCCCTCCGCCACTCATTCCGGCCACCCAATTTTTCCATCAATGAATAGGCCGAAAATCTCCCAATAAAGTGGGGCTTTCGAGAGTTGCGACTGTAGTGGAGATCGCCGAGTTGCAGTTGCGGCATTTCAGGCTCGGAGACGGCATTTTTCTCCAAAGCTTCGTACTTCGTCATTTTGGTATAGTTCAGAAAGGTCAAGGGCCAGAGCGACAACTCGCAGCGCAGGTTCCTTAGGGTTCGAATCTCTCTCGAACGAGCGAGAGCAACGAGAATCGAACCGAACTGACTGGGCCTAGTCAATTGTTTCAGAAGCCTTCCGTTTGCGTGTCCGTTTTCTGGATCAAAGCGGACCTGCCGCGGAAGCGATGAGAATGTCTGCTAGTGACGACCCAAAGCGGACGTTTCGCAGGCTTTGACGTTCCACGAAAATTGCTTACGCTCTGCTTAAGGGCTTGGGGAGGGCAGAGAGAGCATGGCGCGTAATATTCTGATTTTAGGAGCCTCCTATGGCTCATTGCTGGCGACGAAGCTGCTGATGGCGGGTCACAACGTGACTCTGGTTTGTCGGAAGAAGACCGCAGAACTCATCAATCGCGATGGTACTGAAGTTCGCATCAAGCTGCGTGACGAGGCGATGCACCGGGCGATCTTCTCGCGCGACCTGCCTGGGACATTGGACGCGACCTCGCCCCAAGACATCGACCTTTCCCGTTATGATCTGGTTGCTCTTGCCATGCAGGAACCGCAATACACCAACCATACGATCCGGGTTCTGATGATCAAAATCGCCGAGGCGAATCTGCCTTGTCTTTCGATCATGAACATGCCGCCACTGCCCTATCTCAAACGGATTCCGGGGCTGGCGGACATGGACCTCGAAGAGGCCTATACCAATGCCCAGGTATGGGAGCGGTTCAAGCCTGGACTAGTGTCGCTCTGCTCGCCTGACCCGCAAGCCTTCCGCCCGCCGGAAGAGGCGGCGAATGTCCTTCATGTCGGCCTGCCAACAAACTTCAAGGCAGCAACATTTGCTGACGAGGCACATAACCTGCTGCTTCGGGAGCTGGAAGCGGACATCGACGCGGTGAAGCTGGATGGCCAGGACGTGCCGGTGAAACTCAAAGTGTTCGATTCGCTGTTCGTCCCTCTCGCTAAATGGTCGATGCTATTGACCGGGAATTACCGCTGCATCACGCTGCACGAGCCGCAGTCGATCCGCGACGCGGTGCACGATGACCTGAAGCTCTCACAGACGATCTATGACCATGTCGATGCCATCGCTCGGCGTCTGGGGGCTGACCCGAAGGATCAGGTGCCTTTCCAGAAATACGCCAAAGCGGCGGAAAGCCTTCTCAAGCCCTCGTCAGCGGCTCGCGCGGTGGCCAGTGGAGCGCCCTTCATTGAGCGGGTCGACCTGCTGGTGAAGTTGATTTCGTATCAGCTTGGCATGCCCAATGCCGAGATCGACCGTACGGTCCAAGTCTTAGATCAAAAACTGAACGAGAAGATCGTGGCGGGAGGATCCGGCTCGCCGTGACGTGCTCCATCGCAGTTCGAGAATGGCTCACCCGACCTGCCGCCACTTCCGACAGTGAACCTTGTGGATCTCGATCTTGAATCTGATGGACGAGGACAACCCGATCGACGAGATTTCACGGATCGAAGCGCGGCTCGAGGAGCTTGCCGAGGTCTCCGAGCGATGCCGAAAGATTATACTGGTTTCCAAGGTGGCAATCGCCGG
>WNFH01001029.1_pt1 | contig 18648 bp, 20 predicted proteins | sample 5400411 | NCBI WGS metagenome assembly WNFH01 (sample SAMN13153347, study PRJNA577476) | soil metagenome | isolation source: 200 cm saprolite under Douglas fir tree site 2 hole 3 | place: USA:California | collected 2015-04-18
GGGATCGTACCGGCGACGTCAAGCTTGGCAATCTCCACCGAAAGATCGTACTTCATACCTGCACTATCCGAAACCTTCCCATGCCGCGCACTTGCGGCTCCGACCGTGCAACAAACGTTCCCAATGGCGCCCGCATTTTCCGTGTCCTTGATCCCAAATTTTGCCCGCATATCTCTCGCTCGAATCAGGATAGAGCGTGTCCGGCTCGAACGCCCCATCAGCTCGACTCCAACTCACAGATGAATCGCTCGACTCCGTTCGGCTTACCTGAAAACACGTTTGCAATCGGTACGGAGATCCCAGTACGTCTGAAACGGGAACGAACGGAATTGATCTGTGTCTCCCAGTATTTATCCAGCAGCACCCAGTTACAGTAAGCGATAGGAACAACAGCATGGAGCAAATCAATCGCGTCATTGCCGCTAATGGTCTTCTTATTGTCAACAATCAATGGACGCAGTAACTCACGCAAAATGACGGCCGTTCCTCGCTGCCCCTCTGGTACTCTCGGCGAGCGCTCCACGTCACGGCCAAATTGCGAACCATCCTTTAACGCCCCACGTAGCATTTGGACCCGACCACAAAAAGTATGTTTGAATTCATCCATACGCTGAACAAGTTCTTGGTCTTGCGGCCATGTGAACAGGTCGCGCGCCGTAAACACCTTTGGCGGCACCGGCTTCGATTGAAGAAAAAACTCCTTGAGGAGCTTCCCATCGCTGTGCGGCGCGGCAAGAAGTGGGCCGCCTGCACGCACCTCTGCCTCTCGGTCAATGACTACAAAAGGGTCAGCCTCCAAGAAGAACAGCCGCGGCAGATTCGCTTCGACGAGATCCTCCGCCTGGCGTATATGTTGCTGCCTCGTAACTTTGATGAACTCAGCTAGGTTCGCCCACGAGAGCGCGAGTGTCCCCCCACGCAACTCCAAAGCTGCGGTTAACCGAGCCCCTAATTGTTGATTTTCACAAAACGCCTGCAGCGCCCAGTGATCCAGGTAGACGGTCGGCGAATCATCCCGCTGACGGACTACGCGGTCGTCCTCTTGGTTTATAAACAACTCAATCATTGACTTGCCAATATCTTGACACCTAATCCCATCAGATCAAGCGCTGCTACTGGCTAGTGTCCTATTTAAAGGATAACAGGGCTACAGTTGAGGTTCTGACAGAACCATACCTTTCCAGTCCATCTATCAATCATATATGCCTCAGTGGCTAGACGATTTACTATCGGAGTCGTAATGGCATATCTCGAAGCAAACATGTGAAAGGCAATCGCCAAGATTAAGGCAATGAGCAGACCTTTCATAACGTAAGATTCCATTTCTTGATCTCCTTTCAAATTAGGGCACTACCTGCTACCGCGTCAGTTCCAAATGATTTCACTTCGTCACGCCACCACTCCTCGGCCCTGCTACCATCCGAGCGAGCCACCTGGGCCCACCAACGCGCGTACCGCCGCCATAGCATCTCAGCCGAAGTATGGCGCATTTGCGCCTTAAACAAAAAAGCCCGGATGGGGAGACCCAGTCCGAGCGGGGATGCAGTAACCAAAGGTGTGACCGGATCCGGCGATCCAGTGCGAGTTAGTTCTGTTTAAAATAAGGCAAGTTTAGGATGGGATCAAGGGACGAAAAAATTGGCGCGGGCGACCGGGATAGAGCCGGCGATGTCCAGCTTGGGAAGCTGGCATTCTACCGCTGAATTACAGTCCCTCTCGGGGGCAGAATAAAATGAATTGACAATTCAAATAATCATGATAATTTGAAGTACATGTTCAAACGAGGGCTGCATCTTCCGAAAGCAGGAACTGAGACTTTCTTTCTTTGGGGGCCCCGGCAAACGGGTAAAACTACGCTCCTCCAGGCAACTTACCCGGACGCGCTGTGGATCGATCTTCTCAAAGCGGAAGAGTTTCGCCGCTACCTCCATAATCCCGAGCTGCTCCGCGGCGAGATTGCTGCACGTGATTCGGTCCGCCAGGTCGTCATCGATGAAGTGCAAAAGGTACCCCCGCTCCTCGACGAAGCCCATTGGCTCCACGAGCATCGCGGGATTCGGTTTGCTTTGTGCGGTTCAAGCGCCCGCAAGGTTAAACGCGGCCAAGCCAATCTCCTTGGCGGACGGGCGGTGCGTTACGAGCTCCACGGTTTGACGGCGCAAGAGATAGGACGCGACTTTGATCTAAATCGAATGTTGAACCACGGCTACCTGCCGAGCATATACCAATCGGACCGCCCACGGCCCCTTCTGAACGGCTACGTCGCCGACTATTTAAAAGAGGAAGTGGCCGCCGAAGGGCTGGTGCGCAACCTGCCGGTCTATTCCGAGTTTCTCAACGTGGCCGCGCTTTCTGACACCGAGTTGGTCAACTTCTCAACCATCGCTCGCGATTGCGGTGTTTCCAGTCATACGATCAAGGGCTACTTCCAGATCCTTGAAGACACGCTGCTCGGCCGCTGGCTTCCTGCTTACACAAGGCGTCCCAAACGCCGCGTCATCGCGGCCCCAAAATTCTATTTTGGCGATGTCGGAGTCGTGAATCATTTGGCCAGGCGAGGCGATCTCCACGCGGGCTCCGAACTATACGGTAAGGCTTTCGAAAACTGGGTCTTTCACGAGTTAAGCGCGCACAATTCTTACAGCGACGCCTTCGCCAAACTCAGTTATTGGCGCTTGGCCAGCGGTATTGAAGTCGACTTTATCGTCAACGACTTGCAGCTTGCAATCGAAGCCAAAGCCACGGCTAAAGTGACAGCGGATCATCTAAAGGGTCTCCGCGCTATCGTGGAAGACCACCCCAAAATCAAGCAGCGAATCATCGTCTGCTTGGAGCGTACCAGCCGCCGCACCGAGGATGGCATTTTGATTCTTCCGGCTGCTGAGTTCTGCCGTCAGCTCAGCGCCGGCGATCTTTTCTGATCATCGCACCGAGCTCACCGACTTATACGCGGACCGGAGTGCCCATGGAAGGAAATTTTGGCGCGGGCGAGCGGGATCGAACCGGCGACGTTGCCACGAAGAAGATTTGGATTTTCGGAGGCGCTTAAACGATAATCGGCGGCAACCCTTCGGTGTTGAGACCGTACCGCTCAAACACTCGATCATGAGAAACGACACGCAGTTCTTCTACGCTGGCTTGGGCGACGAGCATCCGATCAAACGGATCGCGGTGGACAGCGGGCAGGCGACCGACCGTTACGGCATGTCGGAATGCGATCGGTAAGGGTCGGAAGCCGTTTCGGACGATCTCATCCTCGAGGTCGTCCAGTTCAATCTCGATTCGTCCCAACGTCGCTTTAATCGCGACCTCCCAGACCGACACCGCACTCACGAGCACATCGTTGTCGGGGTTGGCGATGATTTCACGCGCTGCTTTCGCTAGCTTGCGGTCATTCGACAACCACCAAAGAAGAACATGGGTATCGAGGAGCAGCCGCACGGCTAGGGCTTGCCTTCGAACGAAGCCAGCAGCTCTTTCGGTAGAGGCTCGTCGAAGTTCTTCTTGACCCGAATCTTACCGCGCATAGCCCCCGGCCGACGGGCGGCGCGTTTGGGAGCGTAAGGAACCAATCGAGCGACGGGTTTTCCCGACTTCGCGATGACAATCTCTTCGCCGCCGGCCGCGCGCTCGACGAGCCGCGAGAGGTGTGTTTTCGCCTGATGGATATTAACCTGACTCATGACTAGACTAAGTTTAGTCTATTAGCGCATTCGTTGTCAAACATTTGTGTTCGTCCACCGTCTTTGCATTCTCGAGGCCCGACGCCATGGCCGGCGACTCTGAGCTCAAGGATTGATCTTTCGAAGATCTTCCCGCTGACATCCGGGCAGTGGCTTAGGTAGAATCGTAAGGCGGCCAAGTACGGGAAAAATTTTGGAGTGGGCGACTGGGATCGAACCGGCGACGTTGCCACTCTTTAAATCTACGACTCTTCCAACTACTTCCTGCCCAACTCCTTCACGGCGCGATCCACAAACCGGCGGTCAAAAAACTTATCGTAGGGCGGCGCATCCGTCATGTAACCGACCTTCAGGAGAAAATCGGCAGTGAACTTGTATGCGGCCGGCGAAATATCTCCGTTGGCGCCCCACAGATGCGGATCGGCTGAATCGTACGCCTTGCTCAGGATCTCCGGTTTTTCATCCGGGATGACTTTGGCGGCGATCTGCACGGTGCCCGCCTTGTTGGCGGCAATCCAGCGGTTGGCCTCGATCATCGCCTTGGCAAGCCTGTACATCGTCTCAGGCTCTTTCTGGATAAAATCTTCTCTGGCCATACTGAAGGTAAAGGGAATCTCGGGCAAGACCTTGGCAACGTTAACGAGATCGATAATTTCCGGGTAGTTATCCATCTTTGCAAGCTCTATGCTACTGACCAAGGTGGCATCCACCTTCCCGGCCACCACGGCCCTGAAGCGATCCGCGTTCGAGCCCACGACGACGTACTTAAGCTTCTCCGGGTCCACGCCGTTTCTCTCCATAATCATACGGGGGATATGGTGCGAGATGGCGCCAATTCCTGAGACCGCGACAATTTTTCCCTCCAGGGCCCGGATCGTGGTGCCGGCCTCTTTGCGGGCGATGAAGTGATAAGGAGTGACCGGTTGAGGAACCATCCAGAGACGGAGCTTGGCCCCCTTGGACGCGCTCACGATAGCGGAGGTCGCGCCCACGTTTGAGCAGACATTCACGTCACCTGCCACCAGCGCCGTCGTCAGCACAACGTCGCCGCGAAACTCGACCATCTCGACATCCAATCCGTACTTCTTGAAAATGCCCGCCTCAACAGCGACGTAAGGCGTGATCGAGTCCAAGATCGGCGGGCTTGAGCCGGAAGCCATCTTGATCTTTACGGTTTGAGCCGTCGCGGGATCGGCTGTGATCAAAAGGGCCGCGCTAAGACACAGGACGGCAACGAGGGATTGAATTAAGGACTTGCCGTTCATACCTGCACCTCTACATTTTTGCTCCGGTGTTCGTTAGCGTTCGATGACTTTTGGCGGAACCATCCCACCATCTGTGGGAACTGTCAAGAAAAAGAAAAAATCCCGCCCTCAATCCCCGCCAATCTACTTGAGATAGCCCCTGTCCCGGTAGAAGCGCGCCGCGCCAGGGTGGAAAGGAACGTCACGCGGCGCTTCCTCGTCGTCGGAGCATAACTGCGCCATCTCGAGCGGCTTGTAGTTATCGGTAGGTATGAGATCCTTACGCGCTTCGATGGCTTCGCAAAGGGCGTAAGCGACATCGGCCGGCATGTCGACATGGACCACCATAGGCCAGCCGCTGAAATCGACGGTCTTGACGTCCTCGGTCATGCCCTGAAATCGGGACTTGGGCACCACGGATTGGCGATAGCCCACCGCCGTCAGCCGTTCGAGGATCTCCCCATCCACGGGCAGGTAACGGAGCCCGTGGTCTAAGGCTGTCTGGCCCCAGCTTTTGATTCCTTCATCAAAGACCGCGTTGATGGTGCCGTTGTCGATGGCCGCTCGCCGGTCCGGATGGCTGGGCCTCGAGACCGACTGAATCTTTCCTCCCCACTTCTTTACGTCGGCGAGGGTAAATCCAGCGGCCTCCATGACCGCGTTCACCGTAAACATCGTCGGGCTGTGCGCCAAGGCGCGCCTGGTAGTCTGTCCGGTGGAGAGCCGCAAGGGAATTTGCTTTTCTCTAACCTCGGCCAGCGAGGTGACTCCTGCAGACGCGTGGACGGCGAAACCAATGACGTCGTAAGAAGGAAATACGGCCAACGTCCTCAGCGGCAGGGGTTCCGAAAACGGTCCTTTACCCTTGAAGGCCAGCGTCGCGGCTGCAGAAGGATTAATCCATGCGAGTGAGACCTTGTGTTGGGCGACCGCCTTGAGTTCCCGAAAACCATCCGCAGCAAAGGAGAGTGATACTCCGTTCTCGTGTTGGGAGCGCGTAGTAGTCAGCGAGAGTTTGAGCGAGTAACCGACGCGCGAATCGGTCTGGAGAACCTGCTCGGCGGCCCGTGTGGTCTGAAATGAGAGGGAGGTGTCGTAGACGGCAGCAGCCAGCTCCAACAACCCCTTAGCCCGCTGTATCTCGGCGCTGTACCTGTGTCTCGTAGTTGTCATACCGTGTCTCCTCCTCAGGGCGCATGTGCTCACGCCATCTGCGTGACACAATAGCGGCAGACATCAGCGTTATCGTGCCGCGCACAACCTTGTTCGAAGATTAATGCAAAAAAATTTCGGAACTTTACAAAAGAATTTCTTCTTCTACACCAACGGGATTGATCGAAGCAAGACTCTTCAGGCAAAGAGTCTCGACAAGAGGCGCTCGAGATTCGAGTCCCCTTGAGGTTCGGAAGCTTCGGCTTCTTGCATTGAACTGCCACTAAAACCGCCATCAATTTGTTGAAGACGGGGCTAGAAATCTTGTATGTTTTTGAAAGAGTTGGAGCGGGCGACCGGGATCGAACCGGCGACGTCCAGCTTGGGAAGCTGGCATTCTACCGCTGAATTACGCCCGCTCATGGGCGCGGCAGTCAGTTTTTTATAATGGGTTTCACCGGACTTGTCAATAAACCGCCGACTGAGATATAGGGGATACCGGCGCTTGGATTTTTCAACGGAGGTGACCCAGTGGCAGAAAAGCGAATCATAGGCATTCCGACTCCGAGGGTTGAAGCCGAGGAGAAAGTCTCCGGCCGGGCGGTTTATGCGCTCGACGTCGTCCTCCCCGAGATGCTTTGGGTCAAGGTCCTTAGAAGCCCTATCCCTTACGGCCGGATCAAGCGAATCGACGTCAGCAAAGCCTTGCGGATCCCGGGCGTCAAAGCCGTCGTCACCGGCAAAGACGTTCAAGGCATTAGGATTGGCAAGAAGATCGTCGATACTCCGATCTTGACCGAAGATGCGGTTCGATTTGTCGGCGAGAAGGTGGCGGCGGTCGCGGCGGAGAGCGGGGAAGTTGCCGAACAGGCGGTGGAGCAGATCGAAGTGGAATACGAAGAGTTGGAGCCTGTGCTCGACCCGCTGGAGGCTGCAAAGCCATCCGCACCGATTATCCATCCTGACGTGATGAACTATGGCGGCCTGCTCCATAAGCTCGAAAAGCCGAGCAATGTCTTTGTCCATCTCTCCTGGAAAAAGGGAGACATCGAAGAGGGATTCAAGCACTCCGACGTCATAGTGGAAAATAGATTTCGCACCTCGATGGCGCACCAGGCCTATCTGGAGCCGCACTCCTGTCTCGTCAAAGCTCACGATAACGGTCAGGCGGAGATCTGGGCCACGATCAAGACTCCCTTCAGCCTGCGCGATCAACTCGCGGCGGCGTTTCGCGTCCCGGCTCAAACCTTTGTGCTTCATCCCTCCTATATCGGCGGCGACTTCGGCGGAAAAGGCGACGGCAACGATATCGCCTTGTGTTATGTTTTGTCCAAACAGAGCGGCCGTCCCGTAAAGTTTGTTATGGATTACAGCGAGGAACTGCTGGCCGGGAATCCCAGACACAGTGCAGTGCTTCGAGTCAAGACAGGAGTCAAGAAGCAGGGCCTCATCGTTGCGCAGCACGTCCGATATATTTTTGACAGCGGCGCCTACGGAGGCTTTCGCCCTCAGGGATACCTCGTGGGAGCCCACGACACCATCGGCCCCTATCGCATTCCTCACGTTCTCATCGAGGAAAGGTACGTTTACACGAACAAAGTTCCCTGCGGCTATGTGCGGGCGCCCGGCTTTCCGCAAGGCTTCTTCGCTACGGAAAGCCAGATGGACTTGGTCGCCAAGAGGCTCGGCATGGATCCAACGGAGTTCAGAGCCATGAATTTCATGCACGACGGAGACGAGTCGCCTTCCGGAGCGCGGATCCCCCACATCAAAGCAGAGGAGACTTTCATGAAGGCCCTGGAGCTGTCTAGCTACCGCGCGGCGAAACGGCGAAATGTGGGACGCGGTTGTGCGATAGCCCAATGGCAGTCCAAGGGGGGCGAATCCTATGTGCATGTCACTATCGACGACCGGGGCACGGTAACGCTTTCTACGGCGTTAATGGATGTCGGGCCGGGAGCCTATACCATCATGCGCCAAATCGTCGGCGAAGAGCTAAAGGTGCCCGTTGAAGAGATAAAGGTTCAGGCTGTAAACACTACAAAGATTGTCAAAGATACCGGCGTGCGAGGGAGCTCAAGCACGAGGGTTCATGGCGGCGCGGCTTATGCGGCGTCCAAAAAGGCGCGGGAAGAAATCCTCCGAATAGCCTCGGAGCGCATGGGCGCCTCCCCTGACGAGCTGATCCTTTACGAAGGGGGAGTGACTCACGCGCGGGCGGAGAGGCGAATGACCTTCGCGGAGATAGCCAAAGCCAACGGATCGCCGATCGTCGCCGAGGGCCACTACAACAACATGGCCGATGGTCCTGAGGCATCGATGGTCGCTCAGGTGGCTGAGGTCGAAGTGGACTCAGAGACGGGAAAAGTCAACCTAAGGCAGTTGACCACCGCCCACAACGTTGGAACCGTACTGAATCCACTGACCCATCAGGGCCAGATCGAAGGGGGCGTCGTGATGGGGATGGGCTATGCCAAGATGGAAGAGATCGTGGTTGACGACAGCGGCAAGGTGGCGACCGTCAATTTGGGCGACTACAAGGTGCCAACCATTCAGGATATCCCGATCCTTAAAACGGCTCTCATCCAATCGACCGCCGGAAGCGGCCCGTACAACAGCATGAGCATAGGGGAAACCGCCATCATGCCTACGGCTGCGGCCATCGCGAACGCCGTGGATGACGCCGTGGGCGTAAGGATCGACACCCTCCCCATAACAGCGGAAAAAGTGCTCCAAGGTTTGAAGAGAAAATCGGCGGGAGGGCATTGAAACCCCGTAGGGAATAACGACTCATTCACCTGTTGACAAAGGGATGAAAAGCTCGTATCTTCCGCCGATCCTTCCGGTATGGGGCCTTCTGAAAGGAAATCAGTACGAAGCGAAAGGCCTTGAGTCTGTCTCACCTTGTGAACGGGATTAGTGATTAGAGAATCCCACCAGAGCCGAGTCCCACCGACCGCCAGAGCTCTCATGTTCTTCTCCCATCCGCGATCCGTGTCTCAAGGCAAAGACCTTTAATGATTCTCATTTGGAGGAGAATATGAGCACTAAGCTTTATGTCGGCGGCCTGCCCTATTCCGTGACAGATGGTCGCTTGGAGGAGATTTTCTCCGCGCACGGTTCTGTTCAATCGGCGCGAGTCATCTCGGATAAATTTACCGGCCGGTCCCGCGGCTTCGGCTTTGTCGAGATGGCCACCTCGGAAGAGGCCCAAAAGGCGATGGAGGCCCTGAACAATACCCAACTCGAAGGGCGAACGCTGGTAGTCAATGAGGCCAAGCCTCAGGAAAGACGGCCCGGCGGCGGAGATCGCGGAGAACAGAGAAGAGGCGGCGGTGGTGGCGGCGGCCGCAACCGCTGGTAGTTTCTTAACGCTATAAAAAATAAGAGGGGGAGCGACAGGTCGGGTCGTTCCCCCTCTTTTTTTGCACCCAAAAGATTTTCGTCTCTAGGCTTCCATGTTGTAGAAGCGCTTGCCGTTGTCCGAAAGAATCTTTCTCTTGGCGGAATCTGAAAGATCTTTACGATCCTCAAACCTCCTGATCGCCTCCGCAAGGTCCGGCTCGTGCGGGTAGTCGCTCGCGTAGATGATCAGATCCTCCCCGATCCGCTCGATCACATATGGGAGCATCGCTTCCCACAGCTCTGCGTGATAATAGATTCGGCCGTCCGTCATGTATTCGCTGGGTTTCTTCTTTAGCAGCGGCGCCTGGGGGGCGCGATGGCCGTACTCCATATCCATGCGATCCATCAGAAAAGGAATCCACTGACACCCCGCCTCCAGGGCCGCCAGCTTCAGTTTGGGAAAACGCTCCAGCACGCCCTCCAAGACGATACTCGTGAGTTGGATCATCTGCAGAAAAGGATGGGACAGTGTGCGGACCTCGATCAGGCTCCGGAAAAAATCGAATCCCAGACCTTTGGACGGCGCGCCGTGGATGGCGAGAGGACAGCCGAGCTTCTCCGCCTCCCGGTACAGCGGGTCGAAGTAGCTGTCGCCGAGCGGCTTTGGAAAACCCGCGGGGGCGAGCACTCCACCAGGCATGTGCAGCTCCTTTACCGCGCGCCGAAGCTCTTTCGCCGATTCCTCGATATCTTGAAGCGGCAAAACCGCCACGGCTCCAAGCCGCCGATCGAACTTGATATAGCGGTCCGCCATCATGTCGTTGTACGCGCGGCAGACGACGACCGCCCAATCAGGATCCTGAATGTAACCGACCCCCAGAGCCGCGGTGGGATAGATCACCGTGCGATCGATCCCTTCCCGGTCCAAGACCTCCGCCCATGTTTTCGGATCATCTTCTCCGACAATGTAAGGTCTTTTGTCGACGATGCGGCGCGCCATGCGATGAAAGCCATCCGGCGGGGGGAAGAAGGGATAGAGAAAAACCTCTTTCCGCCCGCGATACGGCGGCTCAAGGTACTCGAACATTATGTCGTCTCTTTCAAAGATATGACCGTCGGTATCGACGACTTGCGTTGCCATAAGCGATCCCCCTTAGTCTTTGTATGGCATAGCGCCTTTTCAACCCAAACTCAATCACGGATCGACTGCGTGAACCATTCGGTGGGGATCTCCCTGCCGATGCCTCTTTTCTTGGCCTCCTTGTAAACCGCAGCGCAGACCGCGGCAAATTGCACGCCCATGACCCCCAGGTTCAAGAACCACGTCGTCTGCCTGTCATTCGTTCTGCCCTTCACCTTTCCGCTCATGAGATCGGCCAATGTGGCCATTCCTAGAATCTCCTCGCGCGGCGGCCGGCGAGGAATGATCGCTTTTTCTTCCGGCTGTCCGGCGACGTAACCCATGAAACCATGCGCCGCATAAAAAGCGCCAGGCGGAGGATTCTCCAGATGCGGCGTGCTTTCGCCCATTTTTATTGCGACATCCACCGCATTGGCAAAACCGGGCTCGGTCTCGTCCCAAGTGACGTCGGTCACATGCATTCCCGGCTCCAACCAGGAGGTCTTAAAGACCGGATCGATCGAAGAGGTGCAGCAGGAGACAATGTCCGCTCCTTTTACGGCTTCTCGTGCCGAGCCTGCCGGCTCAACTTCGATCGCGAACTTCTCACTCATCTCTCCGGCATACAGCTTGGCATTTTCGAGGTTCGTGCTAAAGACCTTGACCTTGGTGATCTTGCGCACACTCGCGAAGGCCTCTAAGTAAGTCCGCGCCATTCCTCCGGAGCCGATCATCCCAACGACACGGCTATCCTGCCGCGCAAGATACTTCGCGCCCAATCCCGCGCCACCGGCCACGCGCATGTGCTGGAGGAAACCGTCGTTGATGAGGGCCGCAGGCATGCCGTCCGCCGCGCTGAACATAAAAAGAAGGCCGCAATAAGTCCCCGGCTGAATGCAGTGTTTGTTTTCCCTCTGCTCGCCCTTTTCTCCCGGCCAGCTCACGATATCCGACAGCATGCGCGCAACGACAAAACCGTCTCTCTTGGCGCCGCCGGTCATCACCGCCCAGCGGTAATAACTCTCCGGGCGCTCGCGCGGCAGATAGACATCGATGCGCCCCATCGTCGCGGCATTGCCCCTGATGATTTCCCTTTGCGTTTCTTCGAGCGCCTCCAGCGTCATAGGCATCGTCAACACTTTCTGAACGTCATCGTCCTTCAAAAGCAGCATGAAGACTCCTTCGGCCAGCTATCTTATCTTCCTGAACTATCCCCTGCGGTGATCCGACGGGCCGAGAATCGATTTTTTCTCGGTCTCTTCGATGTGGCGAACAAAGCGGTACTTGTTCTCCACCTCGTCCACTCGAATGGGAGGTAGGGCAGGCTGTCCCTGCTCGACTTTGGCGGCGATGAAGCTGAGCTCGTTGCGCTTCCAGGCGCTGAGAAACTCCTGCCGGAACTCTTCCGGACTCTTCACCCAGCAGGCGTGCTTATATCCGGCGCCTTTCACCAGGCCGACCGCGTCCGTCCCTGAGATGGTTGCGGTCTCGGTTGCGCCGGATGCTTCGTAACACTGATTGTCGAACAGAAGATGGATGAGATTGGGCGGATTTTGCCAGGCGATGGTCGGCAGCCCGCATAGATTCATCAGAAAGGCGCCGTCCCCGTCAATGGCGATGACCTTGCGCCGGGGAAGACCGAGCGCGATCCCTAAAGAAATGGACGAGGCAAGCCCCAGGGTGCGCGGGCGAAAGTTTCCATCACCGGGCCTCAAGGCCTGCCACTCCCGCGCCGCCCAGCCGGCGGCAACGACCAAGGCATCTCCGATGTCGCCCGCAATCGCCTTTAAATAATCATAGCGCTGCATCACTTTACCCCAAGACGCCTTTTGTCAGCAGCACGGCAACCGGTCTTCTGGAATCCTCCGCAAGGATCTGTGCCCCACCAAGCGTGCCCTCCACGTCTTCGGGGTTGCGCAGGATATAAGTCCGTATACTCAAAGCCTCCAGGACAGGCTCGGTCATCGAGCCCACGGTGGCGAAGCCCCGGTCCCCGATATCGCCCGCATAGTAGATCAGAAGCAGAATAGGAATTTCGAATTGGAAACAGGTCGTCGTCAGCCCATTGCAGCTATTCAGCAGCCCGGCGTTCTGCATCAGAAGGGCCGCCTTTTTTCCCGTAAGATAGGCGCCGGCGCATATCCCCACCCCCTCCTCCTCCCGGCAAAGGGGCACATGCTTGATATCGGGATGTTCGTCTATAGCCTTAATCACCTCGACAATCTTTAGGTCCGGCAGCGTGGCGACAAAATCAATGCCCGCTTTTTTCAGTCCCTCGACAATATTCGCAGCGGCTTTTTTAGCGTCCATCATCAACCCCCATCTCCTCCGCCTATAACACGTTCGCGATAGCAGGAAAAGGGAATCTTATTCCAACGGAGGTCTAACCCGTCTTGACACAATAAGAGCAACCTCTATAGTGATAAAGTCCGGAGCCATGGAGAGAATCCTGAAAGTCAGTCAGGAGCATGTTTGGGTTGGCATCGAAGACCAGCGCGTCTTTTTTGGCCTTACCAACTATGGCCAGAGTGAGCTTGGACAGATCATCTCCGTGGACCTGCCGGAAATAGGAGACAAGGTCGAAAGAGGGGAGTCTTTTGGGGAATTGGAATCCGTCGAGACGGTCTCGGAACTGATCGCACCGTTGTCAGGAACCGTACTCGCGGTCAATCCCGAACTGGAGAGCCATCCCTCCATCATCAATGAAGATCCTTACAACGAAGGCTGGATAATTGAAGTGAAACCGAAGGATACCTCTGAAGTTAAATCGTTGATGGACATGGATGAGTATTACCACTTCGTCTTCAAGCCGGCTTCTTAATGGCCCTCTCCTCGCCGGCCTGGTTCTACTGCTCGCTCTCTCTTTTTTTTCTTTCGGCCTATCCCAAACGCCATCTAGCGAGCAGGGCAGGGAGAGCGAGTTTGCCCAAGCCCGTCGGCAAATGGTGGAAAGGGACTTGCGTGCGCGAGGGATTAAAGATCCGCGGGTTTTGGAAACCATGGCTTTGGTTCCACGTCACTTGTTCGTGGACGAAAGACTACGCGGCTCCGCTTACCAGGATCACCCTTTACCCATCGGCGAGGGACAAACTATCTCCCAGCCATACGTCGTTGCACTCATGACTGAACTGTTGGAACTCAAGGCGGGCGAAAGAGTGTTGGAGATCGGCACAGGATCGGGATATCAAGCGGCGGTATTGGGCCGTTTAGCGAAAGAAGTCTATACTGTTGAGATTGTTTCTTCGCTCGCCGAGAAAGCGAAGGAGCGATTGGCGCGGCTGGACTACAATAACGTCTGGGTCAAGACCGGAGACGGATTCTTTGGATGGAAGGAAAAGGCGCCCTTTAATGCAATCTTGCTTACAGCGTCGGCAGAGAAGGTTCCCGAACCCTTATGGGCTCAACTCCGCGACCAGGGACGTTTGGTCATGCCTATGGGTGGCCAAGGCCGAAATCAGAAGTTAGTCCGAGTGAAAAAGGTAATGGGTCACCAGCGGGTCGAACAGATTACGGACGTGATTTTCGTCCCGATGACCGGGACGATCCGGAAGGAATCTCGCTAAGCGTTTTGGTTCTCTTCGCCTTTGACTCTGAGGAGCCGAAACGGTAGATCATGTCTCCCGCGCGGACCAGGCCCAACTCTTCCCGGGCAACTTTTTCCAGGTAAGATGCGTCATGACGGAGGCGGTCGATGCGATCTCGCAACGTTTCATTTTCTTTTTGTAGGAGAAAATTCTTTTCGTCCAGCATTTTTTTCTCTCCCCATAATCGCCAGAGATGAATCGCGCCTCTGTCTCCAAAAATGGTAAAGAGCGAAAGCGTGACCAGTAAAAGGACGAAGGTATAGATGAACCGACGCTGGTGCAATATCTTGGAGAATGGCATATTCAAAAAAACTCGGGTTAATATAGCACATTTTATTTCGCTCTGCCGTTTTTGGAACATTCTTGGAGGTGAGGGATGAAGATTGAACGAGCGCGCGCGCGCGAAGTCTTAGACTCCAGAGGTCTACCCACGGTCGAGGTGGATGTCGTGCTCAAAAATGGGACGATGGGACGGGCTACGGTGCCATCGGGAGCCTCCACCGGAGAACACGAAGCTCTGGAGCTTAGAGACGGAGGATCGCGCTTCTTAGGAAAAGGAGTGGAGCAAGCCGTAAGCAACGTGAGTCGCGTTCTCGCTCCGCGGCTGCGCGGCAAGGACGCGAAGGATCAGGAAGGCATTGACCGCTTGATGATCGAGCTGGATGGCACTCCGGACAAACGAAAGCTTGGGGCCAACGCTATTCTCGGGATTTCGCTGGCTGTCGCCAAGGCTCAAGCCAACTGTGAAAAGTTATCCCTTTACCGTTACCTGGGCGGCCCTCGGGCCAAAACCCTTCCCGTGCCGATGCTCAATGTGCTCAACGGCGGCGTCCACGCGGACAACAATGTCGACTTTCAGGAGTTTATGATCGTCCCTGTCGGAATGAAAAATTTTGCCGAAGCTCTGAGAGCGGCATCTGAAATCTTTCAGACCTTAAAAAAGGTCTTGCAGAAGCGAAGCTATGCAACCAGCGTCGGCGACGAGGGGGGATTCGCTCCCCGCTTGAAGGCGAACGAGGAGGCCGTGGAGCTACTGTTGGAAGCTATCACCCAGGCTGGTTATAAGTCCGGAGTTGAGGTGGCTCTGGCGCTGGACGTGGCCGCAAGCGAACTCTACGACAAGGGCAACTACGTCTTTAAAAAGTCCGACGGTGCCAAAAGAGGCCACGCAGAGTTGATCCGCCTCTATGAGGATTGGGTTCGGCAATATCCCATCATCTCCATAGAAGATCCTTTGGCGGAAGACGACTGGGACGGATGGAAAATGCTTACTGAGGCCTTGGGTGCAAAAGTCCAGATCGTGGGAGATGATATCTTTGTAACGAACCCATCCAGACTTGAGCGCGGAGTCAAGTTGGGCATTGCCAACTCGATACTCATCAAAGTGAATCAAATTGGCACGCTGACAGAAACCTTAGGTACAATGAAGTTGGCAAAAAAATCGGGCTACACCACGGTGATCTCGCATCGCTCCGGAGAGACGGAAGACACAACGATTGCCGATCTAGCCGTGGCGACTAATGCCGGTCAGATCAAGACCGGCGCCCCCTGCCGAGGCGAGCGGACGGCCAAGTACAACCAACTGCTACGCATCGAAGAGGAATTGGGGAAGAGAGCAGCCTATGCCGGCAGAAAGGCCTTCACAAGAGGCAGTGCACAGGCTTGATGGCGGATGAAGAAAGAATCTCCCAGCCAAAAGAGCCGCAGAGCGCAAGAAATTGCGGCACGGTTAGCGCGAGCCTGTCCCGAGATTCTCGTTCCGCTCGATCATCGCAATAACTACGAGCTTCTTGCGTCCACTATCCTCTCTGCCCAATGCACGGACGAGATGGTCAACAAAGTCACGCCCGAGCTTTTTAGCCGCTACCCGACTCCCGCTGCCCTTGCGCGCGCACCGCTCAGTCAGATCGAAAAAATGATCCGCCGCCTCGGTCTATTTCATTCTAAGGCGCGATCGCTGAAAGAATGCGCCAAACAACTGGTGGAAAAATACGCTGCTGAAGTGCCGGCGACGATGGAGGAGCTTACTCGTCTCGCCGGCGTCGGACGGAAGACCGCCAATGTGATTCTAGGCCACGCCTTCGGAATCCCCGGAATCGTCGTCGATACTCATTGCAAGCGGCTGTCGCGCCGCCTCGGTCTGACTAAACAGGAGGACCCGAACAGGATCGAACAGGATCTCATGAAGCTTTTGCCGCCTAAAGAGTGGACCGGATTCTCTCACCGCTTGATCCTTCACGGCCGCAGAATCTGCTACGCGAGAAAACCAAACTGCAAAGCCTGCGCGCTGAATGATCTCTGCCCTTCCGCCGAACTTTGAATTGTAGACTCGGCCTTGAATTAAAGTGTTGAAAAACCCTGTTTTCAGGCCGGTCAAAAAGGTCCCAGATGCGAGGCGCGCAAGAAACCGACGAGCAGAGGCGTACTTTCCCTCGTACGTTGGAGCGAGGCGGTCAAGCGCAATCATCATAACCGCTGACCTGGGGGTATCTTGAAGGGCCGATGCGTTGGACGAGAACGTCAAAGCGTATCTCAGAGGGAATCGCAGTACTTAGTCGAGCGTAAGACGTCTGTATCGCATCGGACCGGAGAGATGCTCCCAGGTCAGCTGACGGGAGATGGGCCTTTTTTAACGGCCTGTTGATCACCAACCGCGCCGCTTAAGTCCCATAATGTCTCTCCGATCCTTCTTCGTCGGCCGGCCTCTTAACCCGAGACCCAGTTCGCCCTGCAAGCGGAGCTGCGAAGCAAGCGCCTCCCGGATTTTCTTGCTTTCTTCCGTCTCCCCGTACAGGAGCTGGGCCTCCGATGCCGGCCCACGGTGGACGGAAAGGGCCCGAATCACAACTACCGATTCGTAAGGACCTCGCCTGATCTTCAGTTCATCACCGACGCGAATGATATGGCTCGGTTTGGTGCGCGCGCCGTTCAGATGCACTTTGCCGCCTTCCACAGCGTCAGCCGCTGACGATCGCGTCTTAAAAAAGCGCGCCGCCCACAACCACTTGTCGATCCGAATCTCTTCCTTGGAGTCCAAGGGGGCCGCTCTATACTCTCTTGAGAATCACCCCGTCGCCACACCGGCCGGGTCGTCACGGTCAGCTTTCAAAGTAGCACGAGAAGCGATAAAAGGGCTATCAAAGGTGCCAAAGGAGATTTTCATGGCGAAACACAAAAATGTCGTCAAAGTTTCCGAAGTCCCCGTGGAGCCCATCAAAGGGCCGGAAGGCTCGTCATTCGGTGGGGTGCGCCAACGGATAGGAGCAGCAATCGGCGCGAGAAAGCTCGGCTACAGCCTTTACGCCGTCCCGCCGGGGAAGACCGCCTTCCCCTACCACGCGCATTACACCAATGAGGAGATGATTTATATCTTCGAGGGCGAAGGCGTTTTGCGCACCGGCAAGGAGGAGGTGAGAGTCTCGTCGGGCATGTTCATCGCTTTCCTTCCAGGCGCGGAGCGAGCGCACCAGCTCATCAACACGTCGGATCGCGATCTCCGCTACCTCTGCGTCAGCACGATGGAGTATCCCGAGGTGGCGGAATATCCGGATTCCAATAAGGTCGGCGCGTACGTCAGTGGAGCTTTGGACAGCGGATTCCGCGCGCTCTACAAAAAAGACACGAATGTCTCTTACTACGATGGCGAGGGCGGCGGCGAGATCGAGCGGATAAAGAAGTCGTTGAAATAGGCGTTGGTAAGAACTCCAACGAGGGTGGTCGCCCGATCACTGATCCAACTGCTTCTCTTCTTCTCGTCTCTGCTGCTCCTGCTTTTCCGCTTCACCCAGCTTTTGCTTGGCACCTTCGTAGTAATCGAACTCTCTGCGGATCGCGCCGCGCACGGCGCTCCTCACTTGGTCGTCGTTCTTGCCCTTGGCTGTCTCTTCCTTCTGGCCGCACGCGGATAGGACCATCAGCAAAAGCACGCAGGCGACGCTCTGCCAATCTCTCTCCGTCATTGCCGTCTCCAGCCTCCGTAGCCACGTCATGAGCCGATCGCTTTTTCGAGCGTCCGCGCGCCGATCTCCCCCTCGCGGATAATCTTCACTCCGTCCACGCCAACTTCCACCACGCTGGAACCCTTGGTTCCCGCGAGCTTCCCGCCGTCGACAAAAATCTCCACCTTTCCGAAAAAGTAGCTTCGGGCCTCCGCCACCGTGCGCGCCGGCTCAGCTCCGGAGGGATTTGCGCTCGTGGCTGTGATCGGACGCCCCAAATCTCTAGACAAGCGGGTGGCGACGGGATGACTGGAGACGCGGACGCCGATCTTTCCGTCGCGGTTTAGTAGAGACGCGGGAAGATCTTTCTTGGCGGCAAGAACTAAAGTCAAGGGTCCAGGCCAGAAACGGTTCATGAGTCTCTCTGCCACAGGCGGAATTTCCGCCACGATCTCTTTGAGCATCTCTCCGTCCGCAACGATGACCGGAATGGGATTGTCAGGATTTCGCCCCTTGAGAGAGACGATCCGCTCGACTGCGCCTTCGTTAAGAGCATCCGCCCCGAGGCCGTAAAAGGTCTCG
>WNFH01003974.1_pt1 | contig 18645 bp, 15 predicted proteins | sample 5400411 | NCBI WGS metagenome assembly WNFH01 (sample SAMN13153347, study PRJNA577476) | soil metagenome | isolation source: 200 cm saprolite under Douglas fir tree site 2 hole 3 | place: USA:California | collected 2015-04-18
TTCTCCCCCGAGGCGCCGGACCCGACGAACCTGGGCGGCGCCGGGCTGGTGATGGGCCACGAGCTGACCCACGGATTCGACGACCGCGGCAGGCAGTACGACGGCGACGGCAACCTGCGGGAGTGGTGGACGCCGCAGGTGGCGGAGGCCTACAAGGAGCGCGCCGCGTGCGTGGCGAACCAGTACGACCAGTACATCGCGACCAACGACGTGCACGTGAACGGCAAGCTGACCCTGGGCGAGAACATCGCGGACATCGGTGGGCTGAAGCTCGCGCTGGCGGCGCTGCGCGCGAACGGGCAGCCGCGGCCCGGGAGCTCGAAGTTCACGCCCGAGCAGCAGCTCTTCCTCTCCTTCGGACAGGTGTGGTGCCAGAACGCGACGCCCCAGGAGCGGAGGCTGCGCGCGGTCACCGATTCGCATTCGCCGGGGCGGTGGCGCGTGAACGGACCCATCTCGGACAACGAGGACTTCGGGAAGGTATTCTCGTGCAAGGCGGGGACGAACATGAACCCGGTGAAGAAGTGCGTGGTCTGGTGAGCTAGCCAGTCCATGCTTGCGCTCGACACCCGAGCGCGAGCAAAATCTGCGCCAGGGGATTCCTTACAAAACTTTCGAGGTGGATATGCGCGCGCCCTGGTCGGCTGCTCTCGCCCTCTCTTTCGCCCTGTTCACGGTGAGCTGCGGATCGGGAGATCGTTCCGCGGCCGAGAGCGCGGGGCTGACAAGCGCAGCTTCTCACCAAAGCACGGCTGGGCGCGACGACGCCATCGGCGTGATGACCCGAAACCTGTACCTCGGGGCGGACCTCGCGCCGGTGATCTCGGCGACTACGCCGCAGCAGTTCATCGCCGCGACGACCGCCGTCTGGTTCATGGTGAAGAACAACGACTTCCACACCCGGGCCCGGGCGCTGGCCGCCGAGATCGCAGCCACGCGCCCCGCGCTGGTCGGCCTGCAGGAGGCGGTCACCTGGCGCACGCAGTCGCCCTCCGATGGAACGGCGACGCCCGCCACCGACGTCGCGTTCGACTACGTCCCTGAGCTGCTCGCCGCCCTGAAGGCGCGGGGGCTCGAGTACCGACTGGCTGCGAAGGTCGAGCTGCTCGACGTCGAGGCGCCCACCGCGCCCGCGCTCGACCTGGACATCCGGCTCACCGACCACGGAGCGATCCTGGCGCGCGCGGACGTGCAGGTGACGAAGTCAGGGGGTGTCGTGTTCACCAACCTCCTGTCGTTCCCGACCGTCGTGGGCACCGTGACGCTGCCGCGCGGGTACGTCTCGGTGGACGCGACGGTCGAGGGCGAGCAGCTGCGGTTCGTCTCGACGCATCTGGAGTCGTTCCACCCCGGGATTCGGACGTTGCAAGCCGCCGAGCTCGTGCAGGCGCTCGCTGGCGAGACCCGCCCTGTGATCCTGGCCGGCGACCTCAACTCGCGTCCGGGAACGGAGGGGGAGGCGGTCCTGGCGGGCGCCGGATTCGAGGACGTCTGGCCCCAGATCCGGGGAAACCCCGGCCTCACTTGCTGCTTCCTGGAAGACCTGAGGCTGACCAAGGGCGCCGCCTTCACCGAGCGGATCGACTACGTGCTCACTCGCGGACCCTTCGAGCCCCGGAAGGCTACGGTGCTCGGCTCCCACCCGAACAGCCGGGTCGATGGATTGTGGCCCAGCGACCACGGCGGCGTGTTCGCCGAAGTGCGCGTCGACGATCGCGAGGGCCGCGAGCGCTGAGCTCAGGGACCGCAGGAGACGAGCGGGGTCACGGGCGAGAACTTCCAAGGCGTGAGCGCCAGGTCGTCGTACTTCTGCAGCTCGGTGTTCAGGGTCGCGACGATCTCGGAGAACGTCTGCCCGAGCTTGTTGGACGCGGTGCCCGAGCTCTCCGCCGCGCAGAGGAACTTGTTCTCGCCGCAGATCGCCAGGTTCTCGCATCCGGGGAGCACGGGTCCCAAGGGCTCCAGGTTCACGTCGCCGTACAGCGCCACTCCGCCGACGAGCACCAGCTGCACCTTGCGCGGCGAGGCGGAGAGGAGCGCGTCGAAGGGCCTGGCGCGATCTCCCGCTATCACCATCAGATCGGCCTTCTTGCCCACCGCCAGCGAGCCGAGCTTCGCGTCGAGGCCGAGCGCGCGGGCCGCATTGACCGTGACCATCCGCGCCAGCGCCTGCGGCGTGAGCACGTCGCCCCAGACGGCGTTGTCGACCTGGTCCGCGAAGCGCAGCTCCTCGAGCAGGTCCTGGCTGCCGCCGATCGACCAGTCGGGAGCGAGCGCCACGTTGATGCCCTTGGAGAGGGCCAGCGGGACGTTCGCGGTCCGGGTCAGGTCGGCGCCTCCCCCGTAGAGGAAGACGTTCGAGCGAGGCGACCACACCAGGCTCATGTGGTTCGCCGCCATGGTCGAGAGCTCGGGCTCGCCCAGCGCGGTCCCGTGCACGATGGTCGTCTTCGGCGAGTACAGGCATCCGTCCACCGTGGTCACCGTGCCGAGCTTGGCGAACTCGCCGAGCGCGCTCGCGTCCACTCCTTCCGCCACGTGGATCAGGTACGCGTCGGTCGTCCCGTCCTGGAGGTTCCGGCAGACCGCGTCTGCCGACGCGGTGCTGGGGAACAGCGTGGCGACTTGCACGCGATCGGATCCGAGGTCGTTCGCGCTCTGGTCGATGGTGCGCGCCATTGACCCGTAGCATTCGCGGTTGGCCGGATTCGCGGCGCCGACGACCGAGGTGGTGCCGGCGATGAGGGCCTTCACCTCGCCGTACTTCTCCATCTCGCAGCCGACCGAGACCGGCGAGCCGCCCTCGCCGTTGAGGTATTGCTTGGCGTCAACCATCGCGCCGTAGCGCGCCTCGTTCGGCCACTGGTTGTGGTTCGTGTAGACCTTCGACGGCGCCCAGTCGGTCTCGTCGAAGACGTCGAAGAGGATGTGGTTGTGCGTGTCGATGAGGCCCGGGAAGACGATCCCATTCGTCTGCACCACCGAGGCGTCGGCGGCCCCCGGCTCGTTGGAGCACGACGCGGCCAGGCAGGTGATGGTGTCGCCTTCGACGAGGATCTCCCCGTCGAACGCGGTGTCCGGCGTGACCAGCGTCCCCGAGAGGAGGATGCGGTCGGGCCGGCCGAGGCGCACGAGGACCGGTCCCGTCGGGGGAGGCGGCGGAGGTGGCGGTGGCGGAGACGGATTCGCGTCGCCGCGGGTGCAGGCGAGGCTGGTGGACGACCAGGCCGCTCCGTCGGGCTTGCGGCCGAAGCACTGGCCGGCGGCCGTCGACGCGGTGGGGCCGCCGGCGCCCAGGTCGGCGAAATCGGTCCCGCAGACGCCCGCGGTGCGGGTGGTCGCCAGCAGCCGGCAGGCGTCGGGAGTGACCGAGTTGACGTAGGAGTACCCGACCCACACGTGCTCGCCGGGCGCGACGATCCCGCAGGTCGCGCTCCGCCCCGCGGCGGCGCAGGTCGTGGATCCCGCTGGATGGTTCACGTTCGCGTCGGTGATCGCCTTGGGCGACCCGCCGCCTTCGCTATCGTCCGCGTACCAGCAGCTCGCCGGATCGCGCGCGAGGTCGACCGGAACGGAGCCGGTGTTGAGCAGCTCGATCCAGCCTCCGGACCCCGACATGCATTCGTTGACCACCACGGCAGGCGTCGAAAGCGCTGCCGACACCGGGCCGGCCCGAGTCGCGCCCTCCTCGACCGGTCCCTGGCAGGCCGCGGCCGCGATCGCCGCCGCAACGAGAATCTTCCTCACGCTCTTCCCCCCTTCAGCGAGGGGCGTCGGGGTATCGCAAAACCGCGAGCCGGTCCAGATGGGTCGGTCAATGATCCGATGGTGGAGGCCTCCCGTTTGCGGGTTGAATGCGCGCCTCACCTTTCCCCAAAAGGCTGGTCAATGCAGAAGGGAATCCTGCTCTTCGCTGCCGTCGCGGTCCTGTGCCCCGAGGCGGCGCGCGCGGCGCCCTGCTACGTCGCGTACGTGCACGGCAAGCTCAGCTCGACCCCCGGATCGGGTGGCCGGAGCAACCTGACCCCCGGCTCCGGCGCGACCGACACCGACCGCCGGAACTACTGGCGCCACGGGCCCAGCGACACGTACGGCGACTTCGTCCTGTACTCCGGGATCGCCCGCGGTTGCGCGGTGCTCGTCACCGGCTACGACGGCACCGCGGCTTTCTGGGACGCGGCCGCAGCCGGCGCGGTGGCGCAGCAGATCGACGCCTTCGTCGCGCAGAACGCGGTCCCGGACGGCCAGCTGGTGCTCGTCGGCCATTCGATGGGCGGCTTGGTGGCGCGCTGGATCGTCAACAACGGCGTCGGCGGCGCCGCCTACTACAACTACAACGGCGACTACGCCACCGTGGCGCGCAAGACGAAGACGGTCATCACGGTCGCCACGCCGCACCTGGGTTCGCCCGACGCCGACGCGGTGTACGGGACGGGCGACACGCTCTGCGGGAACTTCGTCGGCGCGCTCGCCGGCTGGCTGGGAGAGCGCACCGACGCGACGTATTGGCTGCGCACCTTCCAGCTCGAGTACGCCTCCGCGAGCGGAAGCTGGATGGGCGACGCCGGACGCTCCCGCACGATGTACACGATCGCGACGCGCCGCTGGGACTCGGGCACCGGGGACAGCGAAGACTATCTGCTCGCCGGATCGTGGGAGTGCCTCGGGTTCGTCTCGCACTGGTACACGCCGTGGCGCACGACCGTCCCCGGCGACGGGCTGGTGTTCGAGACGGGCGGCGCGGGCCAGTACAGCGAGTCGGGGAGCGCGACCACCGCGGCCTTCGGGCCGCGCAGCTGGTCGAACGGGCAGTGGGTGCAGGGCGCGCGGCGCGACTGGGTCCGGATGGACCACGACCACCACCATGCCCGGCTCGACGACCAGTCGCTGTCCCTGCGCGACAACGTGCGCGGGGTCAACACGAGCCACTTCCCCGGATCGTACGTCGGCTCGTTCGGCCTGGCGCTCCAGTAGCCGTGCGGGCCCGCATCTTGATTGCCGGCGCGGCGCTGGTTGCCGGAGGACTGGGATCGGCGTGGCGCGCCTCGACAAGGGCGCCCGCCGAGGGGGCCCCGGTCGCCTCCGTCGCTGGCGCCGCGCCGGTGTACCCGGAACAGACGACTGTCCCGGCCACGGCGCGCAGCGATCCGCCATCGAGCGCCGCGGACCGCGCCTCGGCTGCCGCGGCGCAACGCGCGCCCGTCTCCGTGAAGCCGCCACCCCGGTCCGAGCCGGCCCCAGCAGCGCCGCCGCCGGGCGCCGACGATCCCGGACCCGGGCCGTGGATCGATCGCTACGACGGGCGATCCGGCCGTCTCTCCCCGTCTGCCCGGCCCGAAGGCGCCGACCCGACCACGCGGGTCGAATCGCCGGGCGGCCCGCCCACGCTGGTCGTCTGGGTGCCGACCATCCGCGTGCAGGCCGGCCGCGAGGTCGTGCTGCACGCGGCGCTGATCGACGAGAGCGGCGCACCGGTTGCGCTGGAGTCGATCGTCGCCTCGCTCGCGCGCCGGGGAGGACCCGCTTCGGCCGAGCTGCCCCTGGTCCCCGCGCCTCCCGGCTCGGCGCACCACTTCGAGCTTCGCTTGAGGGCGCCGGATGCCGATCCACGCAGCGCCGATCCGGCTCCGGCCGCGTTCGACTACACCGTGCAGGCGCGCGGCACCTGGCAGGGTGAGCCGTACGTGCGCACGGCCGCGGCAGGCTTCCTGGTCCATTCGGCGGGTGGAGGCGTCGACCCTGCGACCGCACACGCCGAACGGCGCGGGGATGATCTGGCGCTGCTCTTCGAGGCGCGGGTCGAGCGGCCGGGCACGTACTGGGCCTGGGCGGAGCTGTGGGGCGGCCCGGAGGGGACGGAGGCCGTTGCGTTCGCGCGCGAGCGATTCGAGGGGCTCGGTTCCGGTGTCCGGCCGCTCGCCCTCGTCTTCGGCGGCGCCATCATCCGCGACGCCGGGGTGGACGGGCCGTTCATCGTGCGCAACCTCCGCTGGCAGCAGGTCGACGCGTTCCCGCCGCAGGAGCAGGACCCGATCGCGCAGCTTCCTCCCACGCAGGCCTTCCGCGCCCGCGACTTCCGCTGAAGCGCCGTCCCGCAGAAACGTAGCGCGGTCGAATACGGCGGCGGCTGGCGCTTGACAACGCGCGGCGGCCGCTGCTGATGGTGCGCCCTCGCGCGTACGCCGCGCCATCCATCCAGGGAGGCACCCATGAAGCGACTGCTCGTCCCCGCCGTCCTCGCCGCCGCCTGCAGCTCCGCGCCGCAGACCCGGCCGCACGTGCCTGGGACGGGCCCGGTCGCGAAAGCCACCCCCGAGCCGACGCCGATCGACGAGTCGGCCATGGACAAGTCCATCGACCCCTGCAGCGACTTCTACCAGTACGCCTGTGGCAGCTGGTTGAAGAAGACGCCGATCCCGGAGGACCGCGCCGTCTGGAGCCGCGGGTTCTCCGAGATCTTCCAGCGCAACGAGGCGCTGCTGCGCCAGATCCTGGAGAAGAACGCCAAGGCCGAGCCCGATCCGGCCGACCCGTTCGCGAGCAAGGTGGGCGCCTTCTACGCAACCTGCATGGACGAGCACAAGGCGGAGACGGCCTCGTTCGCCGCGCTGCAGGACGATCTGCAAAGGATCGACGCGGTGCGAGACGCCAGGGCGCTCGCGAAGGAGGTCGCGCGGCTGCAAGCGACCGGCGCGCGCGCGTTCTTCGGGTTCTCGTCGCAGCAGGACTTCAAGGACGCGACGCAGGTCATCGGCGGGGCCGATCAGGGCGGACTGGGCCTCCCCGACCGCGACTACTACCTGAAGGACGACCAGCGCATGCGCGATCTGCGCGCGCTGTACCAGGACCACGTCGAGAAGATGCTGGCGCTCGCCGGCGCGCCCGACGCGGACGCGAAGAAGCAGGCCAGGACCGTGATGGACATCGAGACGGCGCTCGCGCGTGTCTCGATTGACAAGGTGGAGCGGCGCGACCCCAACAAGATCTATCACCGCCTCGAGCGCGCGGGCCTGAAGAAAACCGCGCCGCACTTCCTGTGGGACGCGTATTTCGAGGAGATCGGCGCGCCCTCCGTGCAGGCCATCAACGTCCTCACCCCCGACTTCTTCGCGGGCATGGACAAGCTCCTGGCCGCGAAGGGCAAGCTGAACGACGTGAAGACCTATCTCCGCTGGACCGCGATCTCGGCGGCGGCCCCCGCGCTCGGGCAGGCGTTCGTGGAGGAGCGATTCCGGCTCACCCAGGCGCTCACCGGCACCAAGGCCATCCTGCCGCGCTGGAAGCGCTGCGTGCAGATGACCGACAGCGCCCTGGGCGAGGCGCTGGGCCGCTCCTTCGTGGTGACCACCATCGGGGAAGACGGGAAGAGGATCGCCAAGGAGATGGTCCAGGGCATCGAGGGCGCGTTCGAGCGCAACCTTGCCCAGGTCTCCTGGATGGACGACGCCGCGCGCGCCGCCTCGCGCGACAAGCTGGGGAAGATCGACAACAAGATCGGCTACCCGGAGAAGTGGCGCGACTACTCGACGATGAAGATCGGCCGCGAGTCCCTCCTCGCGAACGTCGACGAGGCGGCGCGGTTCGAGACCCGGCGCGACCTCGCCAAGATCGGCAAACCGGTCGACCGCAACGAGTGGGGCATGACGCCGCCCGAGGTGAACGCCTACTACAACCCGTCGATGAACGAGATGGTGTTCCCGGCCGGGATCATGCAAGCGCCCTTCTTCAAGACGGACGCTCCGGTGGTCACCAACCACGGCGGCCTGGGGATGGTGATGGGCCACGAGCTGACCCACGGGTTCGACGACGAGGGCCGGCAGTTCGACGGCGACGGCAACCTGCACGAGTGGTGGTCGCCCGAGGTGACCAAGGCGTTCGAGCAGCGCGCGGCCTGCGTGGCCGACAAGTACGACCAGTACGTGGCGGTGGACGACGTGCACCTGAACGGCAAGCTGACGCTGGGCGAGAACATCGCCGACATCGGCGGGCTGAAGATGTCGCTCTCCGCGCTCCGCGAGGAGCAGGGCCGGAGCGATGCGCGCACCGACCGCGACTTCTTCGTCGCCTTCGCGCAGTCGTGGTGCACCAACTATCGCCCGGAGGCGGCGCGCCTGCAGGCGCAGGTCAACCCGCACTCGACCGCGCAGTGGCGCGTCAACGGGCCGGTGTCCGACAACGCGGATTTCGCCAGGACGTTCTCTTGCAAGGCGGGCTCGCCCATGAACCCGGAGAAGAAGTGCGCGGTCTGGTAGACGGGCGGGCTTGCTCCCAGCCCTCTCCGCCGGGTAGGTAGATCGCATGGACCCCGCCTCACTCGCCGTCCTCGTGAACGGCCTCGAGACAATCCTCGGGGTGCTGATCTGCCTCGGGACGCCGGTGGCGATCATATTCACGGTGAAGCACTTCAAGCTCCGCCACCGCGAGCTGGACCTGGAGGCCGAGCTGCACGGCAAGCAGACCCAGGCCCGCCTCGCGGCCATCGAGGCCCGCATGGGCACCCTCGAGACGGCGCTCGGCGCGCTGGTCCACGGCCCCGTCACCGCGTCGCTGCAGGACCGGCTCTCGCTGCTGGAGCCCCCGCCCTCCTCGTCCGAGGCGCCCGCCGAATCGGACCCGCAGCGGCTGCGTACCCGCTAATGTAGGATCGTCATGCAGAACGTCGAGTCGGGCCCGAACGGACCTCCGCACTGCATGGTTTGCGCGAACTGGTTCGCCTGACCGAAGTCCCTGCGCGTGTCCGGATAGTCCACGCCGTAGTGGAAGCCGGTCGTGCCGAGCGTGTACCAGGGGTAAATGCAGAACGGTCCGCCGTACGTCGGGCAGGTCTGTAGGACCTCGGCCTTCCCGCCCAGATCGCTGACCGCGGCCCACTGCTTGGGCGCCGACCCGTCTCCGAACGTCACGCCCAGGATGCGGATGGGAGAGAAACCGGCCCAGTGCGCGGCATCGTACGAGTCGCACGATGGATCGCCTGCCACGCAGAACGCCGCCGGCGGGGAGGTGAAGGCCGAAGTGTGCCCGATCTCCCACACGAAGGAGTTGGGCGTATCGAACACGAGTCCCCAGCCGAGCGCGTTGCCCAGCTCCTGGGTATCGAACGCCGGCATGAGCGGTCCGTCCTTCTCGGAGTCGAGGACGATCGTGCCCTGCCCACCGGTGGTCAAGTCGGTGACCGTCACGTGGAAGCCGTCCCGCGCAGGCGTGGTGAACCAGTGGATGGTCACCGTGTCCCCCGAATGCATCACCAGCGGCTGGTTCGGATTGCCGTTGGTGAGCATGGCGTTGAAAGCGGCGGTCTCGTGGAACACGCCCGGCGTGCCGGTCTGGGTGAGCTTGAAGACCGGTGAGCAAGCGCTGTACGAGCCCGGCACGTTCTTCACCACGAACCCGCCCTGCGGCGTGCAGTTCGTCACCACGGCGTTGGGGTAGAACTGCAGCTCGACGAACGCCTGGCCGAGGAGGCTGTTCGGGTCGGTCACCGTGCCTCCGAACCAGAAGGTCGGACCGACCGCGTCCACCGGGACCGCGCCGTCGGAGGGGAGCACCACGGTCCAGGTGAGGTCGCGCGCGGAACCGGGCGCGGAAGAAACCGGCGCGAGCTCCGGCTCGTCGTGTCCGGTGCAACCCGCGTCATAAGTGACCTCGATCTTGCCTTCGACGTAGTTCGGATGGTGCGCGAGGCAGCCCGAGCCGGCGAGCGCCGGACGCGCCGCCGCCACCGCGAGCACGGCCGCCGCGAACGAGCAAAGTCGTTGCATGAAACCCCCCTGTATTGTCGAGCGACGGACCCCAGGTAACCGAACCCGCTGGAGCGCCGCAAGGCGGACGTTCGTCCGGCCGCGTGTTATACGAATGGAATGTACCTGGTCGAAGGCAAGAAAGAGCGCTGGGTCGACCGTTGATGACTGGCCGATCTGGCCCGCCGATTCCAGGCGGTCCACGTCGACTTCGGCACCGGTGACGGGACGTTCGTCCGCCGCACGGCGAAGCTCGAGCCGCGCGCGCTGTTCGTCGGTGTCGACGCCATCGCCGATAACCTGCGCGAAACCTCTCGCCGGGCGGGTCCCAACTCGATCTTCGGCCGGCTCGCGCTGGAGGAGGCTCCCGGCGAGCTGGCGGGGATCGCGGATCGGCTGACCGTGTTGTTCCCGTGGGGCTCGCTGCTGCGCGCAGTGGCATTCGCCGAGCCTGCGCCGCTTGCGCGCCTGCGCGCCATCTGCAGACCGGGCGCCGAGGTCCGCTTCGTCTTCGAACTGGGTCCCGAGCCGCGCGACCTCGAACGCCAGTACCTGGACGCCGGCCTGGTGCTCTCCGGAACGCCGTTGGCGGTCGAGACGGCGCGCTCGCTGCCCACCACCTGGGCGAAGAAGCTCGGGTTCTCGGGCAAGCCCCGCTCCTTCTGGGAATTCCGCGGCCGCGCCCTCTAGCGCCCCGTCCTTTTCCACTGGTCGCCGAAGCGAAACCTGCTAGCTTCGCCAGCGGTAGCGCGTCCCTGACTGGTGCGGGGCCCGGTCTTCAAAACCGGTGGCGGGCGCTGAGAGGCGTCCTCGGTGGGTTCGATTCCCATGCGCTACCGCCACGCTACCGCCACTACGTTGCTGACTTACCTCCCGTTTTCCTCTGACGCGGTGCTGCTCTCCCCTATCTCTCCCCGCTTCTCTCCCCGGACGAGGTCCACCTCGAGCAGGCGGATTGCGCTCTCCTTCGCGGCGGGGCTCAGGTGCATGTACCGCTGAGTGGTGGTGAGGCTGACGTGCCCGGCCAGCTCTTGGATCGCCTTCGCCGTCGCGCCCCGCATCGCGAGCCGCGAGCAGAACGTGTGCCGCAGGACGTGCAGCCGGCCGGTGATCTGAAGCCCTGCCCGGCGTTCCGCACGCCGGATCCAGCTCGCCAGGGCATCGCGATCTGCGGTGCTCTCGTCGTCGCTGTAGAGCACACGCGGCCCCTTCAGATGCCGATGAGCCTTCAACGCGGCCGCGAGCCTCGACGTCATGTTGACCGTCCGAGCACGGCCTCCTTTCGGCGTCCCGACGTGCCCTTCCCATTCCGACCGGTTCACGTGGAGCAGCGAGCGGCGGAAGTCGATGTCACTCCACTCCAATGCGATCATCTCACCGGTACGCAGTCCTGCGTCGCCTCCGAGCAGCACCGCGATCAGTGAACGCTGGTCGACCTGAGCGGCACCTTCCACCAGGCGCTCGAAGTCCTCCTCCTCGTAGAACTCCATCTCGGTGTTGCCTGGCTTCAGCAGGCGGATCGTCGCGGGCATGCGATCGATCACCTTCCACTCGAGTGCAACCTTGAGCATCTTGCTGAGGACGGTGAGCGCGTTGTTCACCGTCTTTGGGTTCTTGCTCTCCATCGTCGCCTTCAGCCGCTGGACGTCCTCGTCGGTGATCGCGTCGAGCCGCTTCGCGCCGAGCAGTGGAAGCACGTAGAGGCGCAGGTACGTCTCCTTGTGCGCGATGCCGGACGCCTTCTGCCGGTTAGCCTTCGCGTACCCGTCGATGAACCGCGGCTTGAATTCCGCGACCGTCGCCACCTCCTTCCTGGGCTGCAGCGGACCGTGGAGCGCCAGGAAGCGCTCCCGCTCCTCGCCCCATCGTTTCGCGCCGGACTTCGACTGCACGGGGGCCTTCGCCCGCTCACGGTATCGCGTACCGTCCGGCAGCCGTACGCGGATGTCCACCTCGAGGAACCCCCACCGCTTGTTGGTACTGACCCTCACACTCATCGTCGTTCGCCTTTCTCCGGCGACGACGCACGCCTGGCCCGGCACTGTAGCAGGTCGGCCGTACGCCAGATGAGGCGCCGGCCTGGACCGATCGACGGCGGCAGCTTTCCCCGAGCATGCAGCGCGTAAATCCCGCCAGGCGTTGTTTTGAGAAGCCGGGCGGCTTCCTCGACGCCGGCGGTGGGCTCGCCCTCCGCGTTCCGATCGGAGACCTGCCTCAAGAGCTCGCCAACCGCGGTGGCGAGGCTCGTCACCGAATCGGCCGCCAGAGACCGCCTCCGATCGCCACGCCTCCGCTCTGGTACGTCCACTGGAGTTCTCCTGCTCAGGAGTCCCTGACGCCTACCTCTTCTTTGTTACGGAGCCCTTCTTCGCGTCAGCCAGTGCCTGCTTCGCGATCAGCTGCCGGTATCGCGCATCGAGCAACGAGCGGAAGTAGTCCTCCCGAGTGACGCCAAGGTCCGCCATGTCCTGGATCATCGTCTCGGCCATCTCGCGAGCCATCTGGTGGAAGAAGAAGATCTCCAGCGCGGTCCTGACCGAATGCGCGAAGGGCCGGCCGCGCTCCACACTGTCCTTGCGGGCACGGTCGAGCAGCGGCGAGGGTAGCCTCATGGTGACGACCTCGAGCTCCTCCGTCGGCGTCTTGGGCATTGTCTTCCTCTGAGTACTATTGTATGTACTATTAGCATGCGTTTTAGATGCAAGCAAGGCGAAGCGTCGCAGGCGACGGAAGCGTTCCCGACGCTGTTCTCTAAGGAGGCTGATCAGAACAACCTGATCAACTGTTCCGAGGTCGCAACTGGTAGTTCCATTCGCCGTGGAACTCATGCTGGTGCAGTTTCAAGCGACTCATCTCAGCCTTGGTAATGACGACGCCGGTCGGGTACTTCATCCTATCGAGCCTCGCCTTGACGCGAAGACCGGCGGCGGTGCGCGTACTGCCGATGAGATCGACGATGGCCTCGAAGGTCCGGAGTGGCTTGCCTCGCCAGTTCTCTGTGATGTGGCAGAAGAGGCGGTGCTCGATCTTGTTCCACTTGCTGGTTCCAGGCGGGAAGTGGCAGACGCGGATGCGAAGGCAGAGTTCATCAGCGAGTTCCTGTAACTCGAGTTTCCAAGCACGGGCGCGATAGCCATTGCTGCCGCCGGCGTCGGCGGTGATGAGGAGTTCCCGCGCATTCCGATAGGCGCGGCGGCCCATCATCTTCCACCACTGCCGAATCGAGGCGACCGCGAATGCAGGCGTGTCGTGGTCGCGCCCCACGCTGACCCACGCCTCGTTACGGGCCATATCGTAGATGCCGTAGGGGATCGCTTTGCCCAGGGAGTCGCCCGGGAAGTCGTGCACGAGAACCTTTTCCGGAGCGCCCTTTGGTTGCCATTCCTTGCCCGCGTTCTTGAAGTTCCCGACCAACTCCTTCTTCTTCGTGTCGACGGAGATCACCGGCTGCTTGCGCCGCAGGAAATTCTCTGCCATCGCGTTGATGTGCTCGAACTGCGCATTGCGATCGGGGTGCGAGGCTCCTTCGCCGCTCTTGCGCACCGACTGGAGACTGTAGCCGAGCTGATGAAGCATGCGGCTGACCTTCGTGGAACTCACCTTCCAGCCCTGCCTGGTCAACCCTGCGGCGAGTTTCGCTCTGCTCTTGCAGGTCCACCGCAGCGGCGACATCGGATCTCCGCGTGTCAGCGGCTCCACGAGTTGCTCCAACGCCTCCTTCAAACCGGGTTGCGTCTTCTCGCTGAGAGGGCGTCCGGCCCCCACTCGCCGTACTCGCCCGGTCGCCTCCACGCCCCGCGCCAACTCGCGGCGACCGCTGCGAATCGTGACCCGCGCCATGCCGGTCGCCGCAGATACGACGGCGTCACCGCCGTACCCTATCGCGCGAGATTCCGTTGCCGCCCAGAGGCGTCGCGTCCGCTCGTTGAGCAGCGATTCAATGGCCGCGTACTTCGCGACGATCGATGCTTCCAGATCCGTGTCTCGCTTCACACCAACGGTAGATCACAGCCCGTCTAAGATGGAAAGCTAATTCTGGCCAGCCTCCTAAGGGCGCGTTTCGGCCAGATAAGCTTGGCCACCCCGCCCCCCGCCAACGGTGATGGAGCAACTGGTGCGGTGACCCCCGATCCCTCGCTCCCAACAACTGGATCGAGGGATCGGGGAGCACCTCCAACAAGAAGGTCCAAGAACGGGGGGCGGGGTGCCAAGCACCAGCAGACCAGAGCAGTGGGTGGGGGCAGGACACCAGCTAGAAGGACCTGTTTCGGTGAATCAAGGTGAAAAGAGGAATGGGTGAGCAAGAGCGAAGAGAGAACAAGAACGGAAGCAGGGGAGCAACCTCGTCTCTTGAGGCTCACGAGCAGGGACCAGGAGCTGATCGCGCACGTTGCAGTCGCGCGATATCTGACGGGCGATCAAGTCCGGCGGCTGGTGTTCTCTGGCAGCACACTCGCAACTCAGGTGAAGGAGAGAGACGCAGGGAAGCAATCGTCGGCAGTAGTCTGTCGGAGGCGGCTGAAAGGGCTCTGCAGCGAAAGGAGCGGTTCCGGCTATCTGCGCCGTCTCTCGTTCCGGAACGCCGAGAACAGGCCGGTCGCGGTCTTCGCCGCGACGATGCTTGGCTACAGCGTGGCGAGCCAGCTCTTGGGCCGCGCGCTGCCGCAGCCTACCGAGGATGGAATGGCCAGGTTTCTCGCACGCACGGTCGGGCTCAACGAACTGTACCTCATGCTGGCACAGAGACACCGCGCGGCACAGGCTCCGTTCGTATGGACTGCGGCGAACGCGACTGAACTGCCCTGGCAGGAATTCAACTTCCGGACGGGCCGCACCGAGGAGCGCCGCCTTGCGCCCGACGCGATCGTGGAGTTGCCGGCCGAGAGAACACGGGTGTTCCTCGAGGACGAAATGGGCGCCCACCCGCTTCCGAGGCGTGAGGTGAACGTTCAGGCTTGGGCGCTGTCGAAGCTCAACCGGTATGCGTCGTTCATGCTGCAGGGATCGCATCGGACGTTCTACGCGCAGAAGTACCCTGACGGATGGAAGGCCGAGCTCGTTCTTCTCGTCCATTCCGACGAGCGCGCCTCAAACCTCGCCGAGGTCATCAAGGAATGGCGAACGCTCAACCGCGCCGCTCCGCTGGTGATACGTGCACTCAGCTTCCGGCAGACGGCAGCCCTGCTCTGCGGCCGCCTTCAGCGCCTAGCCGAGTCCGATCCGGAGATCCCGATCAAGCGAAGCGAGCTGAAGCTCACCTGCTCCTTCGTTGCTGAAGTGACCGCGACGTTCAAGGCGGTTCGTCACTTCCTTCGCGCGAATCCTGCAGTGCGCGGACAGGGCTGCCCATACCCCCAGTACAGTTCCGAGTTCGAACGAATGATCACGTTTGTCGAGCGCATGCGCGGACGCTTCGGCACTTCCCGATGACGGCCTGATCGGCTTGACTCGCCCGAGCGGTCAGCGCGGATGCTGATGCTAGAGACAATCGCTTCGGGCGCTCTTGCATTGTCTCAGAATGGTCGGGTTGAACCAAAATGAGACTCTCCAGTTGCTCGTTCTGGCGTTCTGATCCGGGAAACCACCGCGAGGTCGGGTTGGCCCGGTTCGTGATCATGCCGGCGCCCGATGGGCGAGGTGGGGAATGGGGCATGCACGGCGTCGGCTTCGGGCAGCTTAGGGTATCGGCGCCGTGAACCAGAGCGGACTCTGCTGCACACGACCGTTCGCGCTCATCTGAAGACGTTTCTCGCCAAGATGGAGCAGCGAGGAGACGGTGCCGGTCTACCCGGGTTCGTCATTTCCGAGTTCGAACGGTACCTCGCTTGCGGCATCCTCGCCCACGGCTTTGCGCGCGTGCGCTGCTCCTCCTGTGGCGACGAGATGTTGGTCGCCTTTTCCTGCAAGGGCCGCGGCTTCTGTCCTTCCTGCACCACGCGTCGCATGCAGGGGACCGCGACGCACCTCCTCGACCGCGTGCTCCCTCACGTGCCCATGCGCCAGTGGGTCCTCTCGCTCCCACGTTGGGCGCGCTTTCTTCTCGCCCGGGATCCACGGCTCATCACCCGCGCACTCGACATTGCCCTGCGCGCGATCTTCAGCCTCCAGCGTCGCCGCGCCCGTCGCGCCGGAGCGCTCGCGCCGCGCACGGGTGCGATCACCTTCGTGCATTATGCCGAGTCCACGATTATGCGGAGTTGAGCGGGCCGCGGCTTGCTGCCGCGTGACGCTTTCTCTTGGACGGCAGGGGTATGCGCACCGCGTTCGCCCTTGCCGTACTCCGCATAACCGTGGGGCTCTTTGGCTGCTCGCTACTTGGCGAGCCCAAGGAGATCCATGTTCGGCACCTGCCTCGAAGCGCCCTTCGCACAGCCTCGCTCCTGTTCCGGGGAACTCGGCCTTCACCTCGACGCCTTCGCGGCGACGGTTGGCGAAGCCGGTTACAGACCTCACACCGTCCGCACATTCGTCCGTGCGTCCACGCACCTCTGCTGCTGGGCAGAGCGGCTTGGTTTCGTTGTCGCGTCATTCGACGAGAGCACCCTTCGGCGGTTCAAGCGCCACCTCTCCCAGTGCAAGTGCCCGAGAAGGAGAAAGGGCCTGTCGCGGAGTGCGTTCCGGGGCGCGGAGCTGTTCTTCGCCCACCTTCGCGGTTGCGGCGTCATCGCGCCAGCCCAGCCGGATCCGGCAGCGCGCTTCGGGGATGCGTCGGAGCGGTTTCGCCTGTGGATGACGCGGCATCGCGGCGTCGCGGCTGCAACCCTCCACGGGTACCAGCGCTACCTGCGCCCGTTCCTTGCCGCGCTCGGTGAAGATGCTGCGGCGTACGAGCCTGCCCGCATCAGCGCCTTTGTCGTCCGGCATCTGGGCAGGAGGGGACGCGACGACGTCAAGCACTCGGTCACGGCGATTCGCTCCTACCTGCGCTATCTCGTTGCCGAAGGGCGCGTTCCTGCGGGACTGGTGCACTGCGTGCCGACGGTGCCGCAGTGGCGCCAGTCCTCTCTTCCGCGCTACCTCGAGTCCGCCGACGTCGAGCGCGTGATCGCCTCCTGCGACGTGTCGACGAGCAAGGGGCTGCGCGACCTGGCTGTTGTCCTGTTGCTTGCCCGGCTCGGCGTCAGGGCCGGCGACATCATCGCGATGACGGTCACCGACGTGGACTGGAAGCACGGCACTCTTCGCGTGCGCGGCAAGAGCCGTCGGGAGACGCTGCTGCCGCTTCCGCAGGACGTCGGAGACGCACTTCTGGCGTACCTGGACCGGGGGCGCCCTCGTTCGACCACCGACCGGATGTTCCTCACGGTGCGCGCTCCCACCCGGCCCTTCACGACGCCGGCAACAGTCTCGGAGATCGTCGATGTCGCGCTGCAACGAGCCGGCATCCACGACGCGCCCTCGCGCGGCGCTCATCTGCTGCGGCACTCGGCAGCGACCGCGATGCTGCGGGCCGGCAGTTCCCTGGACACCATCGCTACCGTGCTTCGCCATCAGTCGCCGGACACGACGGCTCTCTACGCGAAGGTGGATCTCGGGATGCTTGGGCAGGTGACCCAGCCCTGGCCGGGAGGTGCGTCATGCTGAGCGCCGCAGTCGAGCGGTATATCGCGATTCATCGCGCAACGGGCTACCGGTTCAAGAATGAAAGTTATCTGCTTCGCCTCTTCGCCCGCCATGCCACGCACCGAGGCGACCAGGTTGTGCACAGCCAGACGGCGCTCGGATGGGCCGCGGAAGCACGCAGCGCCGGAGCCCGTCGACGGCGCCTCCTCCTCGTGCGCCGTTTCGCGCGGCGGATGCGCGCCGAGGATCCTCGCCACGAAATGCCCCCGCCGGACGCCTTCGGGCCGGGGCCGCCGCGGCGCACCCCCTACATCTTCGCCCCGGGCGCGATTCGCAGCCTTCTCGAGGGCGCCGCTGTACTCGGCCCGCCCGGTTCGCTGCGACCAAAGACCTACGCCACGCTGCTGGGCCTGCTCGCTTCCACCGGTCTGCGGATCTCCGAGGCGCTCGCGCTGCAGCTTCAGGACGTCACCGACGCCGGCCTCGTCATCCGCTCCTCGAAGTTTCGCAAGAGCCGCCTCGTCCCGTTGCACGACACCACCCGCCGTGCGCTCCAGGCGTACCTCGCCGCCCGAGAGCGGTACGCAGGCAAAGACGCCGCCGTGTTCCTGTCGGAGCACCGCACCGCACTGCGGTACCCGACGGTCGTCACCGTCTTCCTGCGCCTCGTCCGGGCGATCGGCATCCACCCGGGGCCGGGCAAACTGGGTCCGCGCATCCACGACCTGCGCCACACCTTCGCCGTGCGCTCGCTCGAGCAGTGTGGCGGCGACCGGCAGGCCGTGGCCCGCCACATGCTCGCGCTGAGCACCTATCTCGGGCACGCGCGCCTCGCTCACACTTACTGGTACCTGCAGGCGACACCACAGCTTCTCGCCGACGTCGCCGCGCAGAGCGAGTCACTGGCCACGCGAGGTGCCCGATGACGCCGCTGGCTCCCCACCTGACGGCCTTCCTCGGCGAGCGTCTTCCTCGGGAGCGCCGCGCCAGCGCGCACACCTGCGATGCCTACGCGTACGCCTTTCGCCTGCTGCTCTCCTTCACCTCGACGCGGCTCGGCACCCGGCCGTCTGCGTTGATGCTCGAGCAGCTCGACGTACCCTTGGTCCTCGCGTTTCTCGAGGATCTCGAGAAGACGCGCGCCAACTCGCCGCGCACGCGCAATGCCCGCCTTGCCGCAATCAAGTCCTTCGCCCGCTTCGTCGAGTACCGCGTCCCCTCGTGCCTCCAGCAGGTCCACGGCCTCCTCGCCATCCCGTCGAAGAAGACCGACGAGGCGCTGGTGGGCTTCCTCACCCGCGACGAGATGCAGGCCGTGCTCGACTCCCCCGATCCGCGGCGTCGC
>WNFH01001401.1_pt1 | contig 18627 bp, 17 predicted proteins | sample 5400411 | NCBI WGS metagenome assembly WNFH01 (sample SAMN13153347, study PRJNA577476) | soil metagenome | isolation source: 200 cm saprolite under Douglas fir tree site 2 hole 3 | place: USA:California | collected 2015-04-18
AGGCCGAGGTCAAGAGCAAGACGAACGACGGCACCAACAGCCAGAAGCTGATGTTGTTGAGCCGCGAAAATGCCATGTCCGGCGCGCCGATCATCATCGGCACGAGCCAATTGCCGAAGCCGCCGATCATCGCCGGCATGACCGCGAAGAACACCATGATCAAGCCGTGGGCGGTGATGATGACGTTGTAGAGCTGCGTGTCGCCGTGGAGTAGGTGGTCGCCGGGCCGCATCAGCTCGATGCGCATCAGAACCGATATGAAGCCGCCGATGAGGCCGGCGCCGATGGCGAAGGCGAGATAGAGCGTACCAATGTCCTTGTGGTTGGTGGACAGCAGCCAGCGCACCCAGAAAGAGGGCCGGTGATCTTCGTGCGCATGCTCATCTGCTCTAGCGTTCAATCCACACGCCATCGTTCTATCCCCGTCAGAATGCTTACCGAGCGGCGAGGTGCTATCCGGCGTCGCTGCCGTTCGGCACCACAATCAACGAGGCCTTTTTCTGCGGAACGTTCCAGAGCGAGTCCGGATTCTTGATCCAGCGATTGAAGTCACCCTGCGACACCGCTTTGACCTCGATCGGCATGAAGGGATGGTTCATGCCGCAGATCTGGTTGCACTGGCCGTAGTAGGTCCCGGGGCGGTCGATCCTCATCCAGCTTTCGTTCTTGCGACCGATGACCGAATACTCCTGCACGCCGAGCGGAGGGACAAACCAACTGTGTATTACGTCTGTGCCGCCGACGATGACACGGACTGTGGCGCCGACTGGGACGACCATTGGCTTGTCCACACCGAGCAGACGCGGCTCGCGATATGTCGCGAGGTCGTCGTCTTGCAGCATCGTGCTGTCGAAGGTGAGACCGCCCTGATCCGGATATTCGTAGCTCCAGTACCACTGATGGCCGATCACGTTGACGGTGAAATCGGCCGTCCGCACATGGTCGGCGTAATAGAGGAGCTTGAACGACGGAACGGCGATGTACACCAGGATGAGGACAGGCGCCGTCGTCCAAATCACTTCAATCAACCTATTGCCAGTAGCCGGCGATGAAATCGGGTGGCGCTTGGCCCCGAAGCGCACAATGATCACGACCAGCACGGCCAGGACAAAAAGCACGATTGCGGTGGCGATGAACAGAAGCTTGTCGTGCAGGGAGTCGATCTGGTCGCGCACAGGCGAGGCGGCCGCCTGCATGCCGAGTTGCCAGTTAACCGGCTCTTCGGCCAGCGCCGCGGGTGAGATCACTGCCCAAGCGAGCAGCGTCAGCGCCGCGCCGATCGCGAGAGTCCCACGCTTGATATCAACGCTCCAACCCGATCCCATGCCCTTGTACTCCCGTATGGACAGCGTCCGGTTCGCGCGTCGTGTCCGGTTTACCCAGATCGTGGCATGGTTCGGACTTCAGGACCGGCGGTCGTAACGCGGCGCAGATGTCACTTCTTCTTGCCGGTCGAGTCGAATTGCCTCAGATAGGCCCAAAGGTCGCTGACGTCTTGGTCGTTCTTGATGCCGGCGAATACCATCTTCGTGCCAGGCAACTTGGCCTTCGGATCCTTGATGTAGTCCCTGAATGATGCGTCGTCCCAGGTAATGCCGGATTTCTTATTGGCGTCGCTGTAGCTGTACCCCTGGACGCTGGCGGCTTTGCGTCCGTCGAGACCGTTAAGCTCGGGACCGATCTTGTTCTTGGCGCCTTCGCCGACGGCGTGGCAGGCCGCGCATTTCTTGAAAGACTGCTCGCCGGCCGCGACGTCCTGCGCGAGAACGGCTCCGTTCCATGCAAGGGTCACCAGCAGCACAACCACTACGCTTTTCATCGCTCTCGCTCCGTTTTTTGAAGCGTGCCTGTCGCTTTTAGATATATCGCACCACACGCGAGGGCCGAGTGAAGGGGGCCAAATCTTGCCAAATCCTTGTGAATGGTGGTCGCTGATGGTCCGGTTTACCTGGACGAGGTTCGCTACCGTTGCGAACCGCGGGTCTGCGGCCTTCCCGTCGTTTAAGACGGATATACCGCGATGAACCTCGCGGCAGGCACGCCGATTGCCAGAAGCACAACCACGACTGCGCCGATGCGCTCCGCCGCGTTCCAACGGCGCCAATCCCGACGCAGATCCTGCAGCGCCGACACGGCCCTAATCCATCCACATGATCATTGCCGCCCGAGCCACGATTGCATCACGTCGCCTTTTCGGGCGCACCGAATTTGCATCGCCATCCCCTGAGCGCCCACTTCGGGTGCTCGTCAAGCCACTGCGACGCGAGCTGCTGCGCTTGCACCATGCAGGACGGTCCGCTCACGGACGCGATGGGCCGCCGCTCTTCTCGGCAGACCTCCGGTGCAGCGGTGAGGCAGACGACCAGGATTAAAGACACCATTGCGCATCTCCGATTTCGCGTTTCACTGCGCTCTCTCTCTTTTTCCGCGGTTACCGCCGTCTCGATTTCTCTCGTGCGCTCGTGTCATTGGGCGAAGGCACCGACCGCCGCGGCCGGCTCGACGGTGCCGTCGGGCAGACGGGCGATGTTGTCGCAATTGAGACACTTGCCCGGCACCGCGGGCATCTCCAGCGCCACCGGCACGACGAGGTCGAACGTGGCGAGGCCGATGGCGATGACCACGAGCCACGCATTGATCTCGCCGACGATGCGATGGAGGCGTTTTATCGAATGATCGGACATCGTGGTGACCTCGGGATTGCCGGCGGGCTTCAGCGATACCCGATGTAATCTTCTACAGCGTCTCACACACCGAACCGAGTGAAGCGCGGCAAGCCTTGGCAAATTTTGGTAAATAGAGCCGCGCACGACGCTCGCCTAACCCGCGCCGGCGAGAGAGACGAGAAGATCCCCGATACGAGGTGCCTGGCTCAGGCACCGATATGAGCCCCCTCGCCTTCCTTCATCACCACGGCGCAGGTCATGTCAGCGCGGTCAGCACCTCGGAAAGGGGCGTCCGTCAGACGGATACGGACTGGATGCGTTGCGCCAACGTCATCCAGGTGAATGTCGGATGACGCATACGGCCACGGCTTGCCCAACGCGAGCGAACTGCCGGCGTTGGCGTAATTTGTCCGCGACAAAGCCCGAAAATCCGCCGACGAGCCTGCTGGCGATTACACCCGAAATCCGTCTCTACGGCAGGTCGATCATGGGCGTGCCGCGGCCGGCGGCTGCCGGTGGGAGCCATTTCTGAAGAGCGATGTGATCGCCCATTCGCGGGCGGGCGCAGCGACGACGACGGTGCAGGTCATGCCTGCGCTGATGCGCACGCTCTCTGGAATCTCGTCGATGTGGATGCGTACTGGTATGCGCTGCGCCAGCCGAACCCACTCGAAGGTCGGGTTCACATTCGCCAGAAGCTCCGGGCCGTTCACGTTGTCTCGATCCGTGATGCCACGGCTGATGCTCTCGATGTGCCCTTGCAAGGCAGGTTCGCCGCTCATCAGATGAATCTCGACCCGCGCTCCCGGCTTGATGACAGGAATCTTTGTCTCTTCGAAATAGCCCTCGACGCGGTAGGAGTCGCTGTCGATCAGCGCCATCAGCTTGGTCCCGACCGCCGCGTACTGGCCGATGACGACCGGGTTGGTGACGAACCCGTTTACGGGAGCCCGGATGACGGTTCGCTCGAGGTTGAGGCTGGCCGTCGACCGGTCCGCCACGGCCTGTTGGTATGCCGCGGTGGCCGAGGCCGCGACGTGCTGGGCGTCCTCCTTGGCCTCGGGCGAGATCGAGAGGTTCGTCAGCTTGGCGCGCCGATCGGCATCGCCCTGCCGCATGAGCATCTCTGCCTTGCGGGCGGCCACACTCGCTTCCGCCGTCGCCGCGGCGCGCTTGTAACGTTCCTGATCGAGGATCAACAGGATGTCGCCCTTATGGACGAGCTGGTTGTCCTTGACGCGAATATCATTCACGAACCCAGCCACGTCGGGGACGATCGTGACCACGTCAGCGCGCACTCTCGCGTCGCGCGTCCAAGGCGAGAGCATGTAGTAGTTCCAGAGCTCGTAGGCGCCTGCGCAACCAGCCGCAACGATCAGAAGCGTGGCGATCACGCGCGCGAGGGTTTTTATCGTTGCCACATCAGGGTCTCGTTGCAAGCACGAGGACGGAGAACACGCAGAGGAAGAGACCGAATCGAGCGAGCGGCGGATGCCACAAGAGCCGATAGACGCCCAGGCGGGCGATCAGCCGGTCGGCGACGACGAACAGCAGGATCGCGGCGAAAAAGTAGAGCAAGAGCGACGGCGCGAGCGCGCCAAAGAGCGCGAGCTCACGCAACATGGGCCGGCGCTCCCGTCGCTCTCTCATCCAGGAGGAGCTCGCCGCCGCGCTCGAGTTCGTCGCGGATAGCGGCGAAGGCGACCATCTCGCGGACAGCCGTCCGCGCTTCCGCCACGCCGACCCTGTCGTCTCGCAATTCCGCCAGGCACGTTACTGAGGCGTCCTGCGCGGCACGCAGCGCGCGATCGAGCGTCAGCTTTTTGTTGCTGGCGAGGAACCGGACGACTTTATCCTCCACGTCCATCTTGGCAGGCGTCGGCCGGCCGTCGTCCCGAACTCGGATCAGCTCGCGTCCGGTGATCAGGAGAGCCGTGCCGGCGTCGAGAGCCGCGAGGTCGGCCGGACGGTCGGGGCGGAGATGGCCGCGCAGCCGATCGAGAGCTTCGGTCATTGCCGTCTCGAACTCTGCCAGGCCGATACGCGGGCGTGGCGCCGCAATTCTTGCCAGCAGCTTCCGCGCGGCGCGCCCGAAGCGGCGGTGGGCCGCTTCGGGCGTCTCGGGCGCGACGATAGCCCATAGAATCATGGCAACCGCCGCGGCAAGGGTCGCCGCTATCGACGTGTTGACGAGCCCGATGGGATCATAAACCATTCGGTTCTGGAACGCCCCGACCGAGGCGAACAAGAGCGCCGACAAGAAACCGATGACCATGGTTCGCTCGTGCGCCATCATGAAAGCGCAAAGAAAAAGCATCGGTGCGACCACTAGGGCGAACATGGCGAATCCCGAGGCAAGCGGTAGCAGCGTTTCGACGAGAACGAAGGCGGGGATGGTCGAGAGGCTGAAGATGAGCGTGGCGGCGATGGCAAGGGGCACGGCGTGCCCCATGGTCGCGAGCCGCGCCGTCGCCACGGCAGCGAGGATTACCGCTGTAGGCCCGTGCGGCCAGTTGGCGGCGATCCAGAACCCGCTCACGAGCAGGACCGCAAGCGCGGCACGCAGCCCCGTCCAGACGGCGCTGGCGAAGTCGTTGGCGAGGCCAAAGTCGACGCGGCGATTTGAGCCTGGCTCGCCGGCGGCGAAAGCCTGGTCAGCCTCGGCATAGACGACCATGGCGGCGAAGAACTCGCGCAGGCGCCCGATGACGGCGGCGCACCGGATGACATCCTCATCCGCGGCGAACGGCGCCAGGCAGAGTTCCCGAGCGAGCGGCAAGCTGGCGCTCGCCTGCACCAGGCGCCGGCTCAAGCCGGCCGCGTCGAGCTTGCCGCCACGCCAAACGTCGATCGCGGCGGCCGCTCTTGTCAAGGTTCCGTCCAGGCCAGGGCCGATTACGGCACGGCCGCGCCGAAGCCAGTCCAGCGATCGACCGAGGAGGTGCGCGACGTCAACGACGCCGAGCATCGCGATGTCGAGGCGCCGAAGGACGCCGCTTCGGTTCTGGATCTCGCGGTCCTCAAAGACCGCCGACGCGCGCAGATTCTCGATCGCGACGACCTGACCGAGCAGCTTGGTCCGCAGCGAGGTGGTGTCCCGGCCGCCGAGCAGCAGCGCCGCTGCGTAGTCGGCGAGGTCCGCTCGGCCGGTTGCAACGGCGCGGCGCAAGGCGCCGGCGAGCGACATCGGCAGGACGAGATGACTGACCGCCGCAGCCGTCATGATGCCGAGCGAGATCTCGCTGACACGAGCGACCGCGATGAAGAAAGCGTTTCCCGGGTCGAGTGCGCCCGGAATCCCGACGATGGCCACGGTGTAGCCGGAAAGGACGAATCCGTAAGCGGCCCAGTTCCTCGCGTATTGGGAGCCGAAGGTGCAAAACGCTATCCAGACGGCGAGAGCGCCAAGGAAGAGGACACGCTCCTGGGCGAAGAGGGCAACGAGAACGAGCGCGCCGCCAGCGCCGATAACCGTCCCGATGATGCGGTAGAAGCTTTTCGCGAGGACCAGCCCGTCCTTCGGTTGAGAAACGATAAAGACGGTGAGCAGCGCCCATTGCGGCTGGTCGAGGTTGAAGGTAAAGGCGACCAGCAGGGCGAGCAGGCCCGCGGCCGTGGTCTTCGCGGCGAATATCCACGGGATCCAGCGCGGACCGAAGAACCATCTCGCCGGATCGGTGTCCGGCACAGCTCCAGACGATGGAGGGGCCGGGCCGAGCTCGGCTTCGGTCGCTGTCGGTCCGCGTCGCGCACCAGGGCCAGAGCTCACAGCGACAAGTGAGCGCCCTTCAGGCGAGACAATAGGCTCGGGGACCGCGGTCGGCGACGACGCCTTTGTTCCTGTGCTCGAAAGCGTGGCCGTCATTCGCGGCCTTCCTGAGCGAGATCGAGTATGAATACACCGTCGGCACTAGCAGGGCGCTTGAGCACTTCAGGATGCTGCAATGTGCGAACGGTGTCGTAGTAGCCGGCCCGCCAATGGTCCTCCATGCTCATCAGCGAGAATTCATAGTCCTTCGAGTCGCCTTCGTACTGTTTCGCCCGATAGACCAACTCAACCAGATTGTAGACCTTATGCTCGGAAGCCGGTTTCAATATCTCCACCTCCGGCATGCTCCTTAGCTCCTCCGGCAACTTCTCGAGAAGGCTCGCCACGGCAGCGCGCAGCCTCTGGATCTGCTTGAAGCGGTCGGAGTTCGCCCGAGTCCGGCTCGAGTATTGAATCTCCTTCTGGCGTGTCGTCACCTCCGGCAGGTTGCGCGGGAATTCGCCGCTTGCGCTCCAGAGATCGACCTGGAAGGCCAACGTGTCCCGCTGCGGCTCGCTTTGGACAACCCACTGCAATGGCGTGTTGGAGACGAGGCCGCCATCCCAATAGCGCTCGCCATCGATCTCGACCGCCGGGAAACCCGGCGGCAGCGCGCCACTCGCCATCACATGCTCGGGTCGGATGGCGTGCGAGGTGTTATCGAAGTAGACGAGATTGCCCGTCGTCACGTTGACGGCGCCCATGCTCAAGCGCATTTCCGCGGCATCGATGCGGTCGAAATCGATCAGCCGCTCCAATGTTGTCCTGAGTGCGCCAGTATCATAATAGCTCGTCGCCCCCAACGAGCCGTCGGGGCATAGCCATGGAACCGGCAAGCGCGGCGTGAAGAAGCCGGCCGCACCGGTCATCAGCACGCGGCCGGCGCTGAGCTTATTGAACAGACCGCGCGCGGCGTCACCCTTCACCGTCTGCAGCTCGAGACCGTGAAGCCCACTGCTCACTGCCGCCGAGCCAACACGCTCCCAGAATTCCCACATCTTGGCTGCGTAGGTGCCCTGCCACGCATCGGGGCCGGCCGTTGGCTCTGCGACCATCGCCGCCTGGGACGCATGCTTCAAAAGCGGAAGTGGCGTCGTGATCTGCTGCCAGAATTCACGCAGCTTTTCGACCCGCGATTCCGGCGGATTGCCGGCGATAAGGGCGGAGTTGATGGCACCGATCGAGATTCCTGCCGTCCAATCGGGATGCAGATTCGCTTCTGCTAGCGCTTCGTAGACTCCGGCTTGGTAGGCGCCGAGGGCGCCGCCGCCTTGCAGCAGCAGCGCAATGCAATCGAATGGCGGCCGGCTTGGGCGACGCGGTAAGTTAGTTTTTGTCGGCTTGGCCATGCCTTGGGCTCCTAGATGAGGCGGCGCTATCCCTAAGGGAGAGCGAATACGATCACGGCCGAAGTGCCCGTGCCGCCGAAGAAGCCAGAGACGACGCCCGATGTCGTCGCGACATACTGCTTTCCGTCGAGCGCGTAGGTGATGACACCGCCGCCAATCGAGCCGCCGGTGTTGAAGCGGTACAGCGTGTTTCCCTCGCGCGCGTCGATCGCGAGAAAGTCGTTGTTGAGATCTCCGGTGAAGAGCACGCCGCCCGAGGTTGCCGTGATGCCGGCGACCAGCGGCGTCGGCCAGTGCTGGCGCCAATGCACCGAGCCGCTCGCCGCGTCGATCGCGTAGAGCCAACCCTTCGCCTGATCGCGTGCGTCCGGGGTGACCGAGCCGCCGTAATAATGCGCGTTCTCGGCGAATTGCGGTGGGCCCTCTGTTCTCTTGAAGGTGCCGCACCAATCGACCGTCGCGACGAACAATGTGCTCGTCCTGGGATTGTAGGCAGGTCCGTTCCACTCCATTCCTCCGAGCAGGCCTGGGCATACATGCACGCCTGCGACGGTCGGAACCGCCTCGGGGTTTTCCCGCGTGGTGATCGGCATCTCGTAGAGAAGTTCGTGACTGTCGCGGTCGACCATGCGCAGCAGGCCGTCCTTGCCGCTAATGGTCAGGAGGTTTCGCGGCTTGCCGTTGACCGCCGCCCGAAAGATCGGGCTGACCTGGCTCAAATCCCAGTCGTGCATATCGTTGGCGCGGAACTGCTGATACCAGAGCAGCTTTCCCGTCTTGGCATCGAGTGCGACGACCGAGTCGGTATAGAGATTGGTGCCGGGGCGGACCTCGCCGTTGAAATCCGGTGAGGGATTGCCGACCGGCACGAACAGCACGCCCTTTTCTGCGTCGAGCGACAACGGCGTCCACACCGCGCCGCCGCCGTGCTCGCGGGCCTGCGGATTGGTCCAGCTATCCGCTCCCGCCTCGTTCGCGTCTGGAATCAAGTTGAAGCGCCAGACCGGCTCGCCGGTGTCCAGCTTGAACGCGCCGATCCAGTTTTTCGCGCCCCAATCAGCGCCGGCCGGGCCGTAGATGATCAAGTCGCCGAAAATGAGCGGCGGCATGCTGAGGTATTGGCTCGCCTTCGCGTCGGCGATCTTGCGGCTCCACAGCAGCGTGCCCTTGTCCATGTCCACCGCGACCAGATAACCGTCGGCGGTGCCGCGCACGACCCGGCCGTCCTTGAGCGCCACGCCGCGATTGGTCGCGGACAGCACTTGATCCTTGGTCTGCCAATTGTAGGTCCAGCGCTCGCGGCAGGTCGCCGCGTCGATGGCGACGATCTGCTTGTCGATCGTCAGGTACATCACTCCCTTGTACACCAGCGGGTTGGTTTGCGTCGCGCCGGCGTTGTTCGAGCGATAGATACAGACGGCGCGGAGGCTGGCGGCATTGCTTGCATTGATCTGATCGAGGTCGACGAAGCGCTGGCCCGTGTAGTCCTTGCTGGCATAGAGCCAGTTCTGCGTGTCGCCGGCCGCGTGCAGCAACTCCTCCTGCGTCGGTCCCTCGCCGAGCGGCATGTTTGCAGGCGCCGCCGACGTGGCGGGTGCGTTAGCCGCAGCGGCCACTCCCAGGGTCGCGAGATACGCGATTACATTGGCACGATCTGCCTCGCTCGGGATCTCGACCGACATCGATGTTCCCGGCACTTTTTTTGTCGTCGAGGCGAGGAATCCATCGAGCGTCTTGGCGTCCCAGGTGAGCCCGGCATTCGCCATCGCGGTCGAGTAGTTGTAACCCGCCACAGCGCCGGACTTTCTGTCGATGACTCGAGCCAAGGACGGGCCAAATCCCTCGCCACCAGGCACCGTGGAATGGCAAGACGCGCACTGATTTTCAAAGACCGTCTTACCTGCTGTCGCATCACCCGCTGCATAGGCGCCATTGCTGGAAAGCACGGCCGTGCCCAGGACAAACCAACCGGCGAGGTTACGCATGGCACTTCTCCTCGGACTCTCTTTACCTTGGTACCGGCGATCACGCGCCGGTCGCGGTCACAGCAGAAAGAACTCCAGCAGCAACAGCACGGAGACAACGAGCGCGACACCCCCCTGCACTATCCTGGTGAAACCCTGCCAGGTCTCCTGGTGGCGTTCCAGCTCCTCGTCTACGGCCATCACAAGTCTCCCTACCTAACCCATCGCCGGTCGCGTGACGACCAGTCAGAGATGAGCCTGGGCGCGAACATTCGGCTTGCCCGCGCTTGGCCGCTCTCCGCGTCTCGACCGTTTCGAGGGGCTTCGCGCCGCATGCATAGACCGCCGCAGTTTTTCCAGCGCTCGCGCCTCGATCTGACGCATACGCTCGGGCGAGACCGCGTAACGCTTGCCGAGCTCGCGCAGCGTCGTCGGCTTCTCCCGGAGACGGCGCTCCGAGATGATGTCGCGCTCTCTTGGGTTAAGATGCTTTAGAGCCAGATTCAGGCGATGAAGACGTTGCCTCAGCTCAGTCCGCTCGCCGACGAGCGTCTCCTGATCAGGTGAACTATCGGGCAATATGTCGAGCCATTCTTCGCCGTATTCGGAGATCGGCCTATCCGACGAGCCGTTGAGTGACAGATCGGGACCGGCAAGACGGTGATTCATCTCGATGACATCGGCTTCGCTCACGTCGAGCCAGCCGGCGATCTTCCTAGCGTTTTCGGGCGAGAGCTCGCCATCGTCGGGTGCCTGAAGCTGCTCCTTGCAGCTCCTCAGACCGAAAAATAGCTTCTTCTGCGCAGTGGTCGTCCCCATTCTGACCAGCGAGCTGGAAGACATGATATGTCGCTGGATCGCAGCACGGATCCACCAGACCGCATAGGTGGTTAACCGGAAACCGCGCTCGGGGTCAAAGCGGTCGACTGCCTGCATCAAGCCGACATTGCCCTCGGAGATAAGCTCACTGAGCGGCAGAGTGTGGCTGCGGCAGCATTTGGCGATTTTGACGACGAGCCGGAGGTGGCTGCTGACCAGCCGCTGCGCTGCGCCGCTATCACCGTGCTCGCGCCATCGCTTGGCGAGCAGATATTCTTCTTCGGGCTCCAACATCGGGAACTCCCGAATTTGCCGAAGATAAGGCGCGAGACCGTCAAACGGACCCGCTGCTAAGGTGACCCCTCTCGTCATTGCCGACTTCTCCAGCTTGCCCTAGGCCGCCGCCTTTAAGCCCAGCCAGTTCCACACGTCGCGCAGGGCAAACACGAGCCGCTCGATGTCGTGGTCGGTGTGCAGCGGCGTCGGCGTGAGGCGAAGTCGTTCGGTGCCGCGCGGTACGGTTGGGTAATTGATCGGCTGAACGTAAATGCGATGGTGAAGTAAAAGCTCGTCTGAGGCCGCCTTGCACAACGAGGCGTCGCCGACCGCGACCGGAACGATATGGCTCTGCGACGGCATCACCGGCAGACCCGCTCTGGCAAGCTCTGTCTTCAGCCTTGCAGCGCGCTCCTGGTGCCGCGCACGTACCGACTGGTCCGCCTTGAGGTGACGTACGCTTGCGAGTGCCCCTGCCGCGATCGCCGGAGGCAGCGCCGTGGTGAAAATGAAACCCGACGCATGGCTTCTGAGGAAATCAACGAGTGCCGCCGATGCAGCCACATAACCGCCAATGACCCCGACTGCCTTTGCAAGCGTGCCCTGTATTACGGTGACACGGTGCATCAGGCCCTCGCGTTCGGCGATTCCGCCGCCCCGCGGTCCGTACAGGCCGACGGCGTGCACCTCGTCGAGATACGTCATGGCGCCGTGGCGCTCGGCCACGTCGCACAGCTCGGCTATGGGTGCGATGTCGCCATCCATCGAATAGACCGATTCAAAGCAGACCAGCTTCGGGCAGGTTGGGTCGGCGGCCGCCAACAGCCGATCGAGATCACGGACGTCGTTGTGACGAAATCTATATTTTTCGGCGCCACCATGTCGGATGCCTTGGATCATGGAGGCGTGATTGAGGGCGTCGGAAAAGATCATGCAGCCCGGGATCTGGCTTCCTAGAGTGGCGAGCGCCGCCTCGTTGGCGACATAGCCCGAAGTGAAGATCAGCGCGGCCTCCTTGCCGTGGAGATCGGCAATTTCCCGCTCAAGCAGCACGTGATGATGTCCGGTGCCGGCGATATTCCGCGTCCCACCGGCGCCCGCGCCGATGCTATCGATCGCCGCGTGCATCGCCGCAAGAACCGCCGGATGTTGTCCCATGCCGAGATAGTCGTTAGAGCACCAGACCGTGACCTCTGCGCCCAAGCCGTGGTGAAAGGCGCGTGGAAATGCCCCGGCCCGGCGCTCGAGGTCGGCAAACAGCCGATAGCGCCCTTCGGTCCGCAGCGTATCGAGCCGTGCTTTGAAGAAGGCTTCGTAGTCGTACATGAGCAGTCCCCGATGGTAGATATGTCGGGAAGCGATTCGTGGCGTCAGCCACCTCGATACTGGCCAAGTGCTACGGCATATCGTGCGCACCGCCGAGTGAAGCCTGCCAAATCCCGGCAAATCGATGTAAAGCGGAACCGAGATTGCCGGGCTCGGCGCGTTTCCGACACCGGGGCTCCGGCTCATAACCGCGGTAATCGTATCGGCGTAAAACTCTGCCTTGGATCGTCATCGGGGTGTCGACCGCGTTGGGCGCGGCTAGACGAACGCACTGAAGCCCGTGATGGCCTTGCCGACGACAAGCGCGTTCATTTCCCGGGTTCCTTCATAAGAATAGAGCGCCTCGGCGTCGGCGGCGAAACGGCCGATGTGATGGTCGAGCAGGATTCCGTTGGCCCCGAGTAGTTCCCGTGCCCAGCCGACGGTCTCTCTCATTCTGACGATGCAAATGCCCTTGGCCAGGGAGGCGTGCTCGTCGCGCATGAGACCCTGATCCTGCAGCTGAGAGAGCCGCAGGCAGAGCGCCTGCATCGACGTGATGTTGCCGAGCATCCTGAACAGCAGGTCCTGAACAAGCTGGAACCGCGCGATCCGGCGTCCAAACTGCGACCGGTGCTGGGCATATCGTAGCGCGTGCTCGTAAGCCCCGGTTGCACAGCCAACAGATTCCCACGCAACGGCCGCACGCGCCAGGCGAAGCACATTCGCGGTATCCTTGAACGAGTTGGCCTTCTTTAGTCGATTTGCTTCTCCGACGCGGCACTCTTGGAGAGTGATGAGCCCGCTCTGAACGACCCGGAGCGCCATCTTGTTTTGTATTTTCTCGACGTGGAGCCCAGGCGAGCCCTTCTCGACGATGAAACCTTTCACCTGGTCGTCCGCGACGTCACGCGCCCACACAATCGTTACGTCAGCCCAGGTGGCATTGCCGATCCATTTCTTCTGACCAGACAATACCCAGGTATCTCCCTCGAGCCGGGCGGTTGTTTGCAGGCCCCGCGACACGGCAGACCCAACCTCGGGCTCGGTCAAACCGAATGAGCCAACCTTTCGAAGCGCTGCCATTTCGGGCAACCATCTCTGCTTCTGCTCCTCTGAACCGCAGAGATAGATCGAGCCCATCGCAAGTCCGGTGTGGGCGCCAAAAAATGTCGCAATGGATGCGTCGACCCGTGCAAGCTCCATCATGACGAATCCCATCAATGTCGTGCTCCTGCCGGGGCAGCCATAGCCCCTGATGGGAAGGCCGGCGATTTGCAATTCCCTGAACTTCGGCAGCAGATCGAACGGGAATTCTCCCGTTGTCCAGAACTCATTGATGATGGGCTGGACCTCCTCTTCCATGAAGGTCCGCACCTTGATTCTCAGATCGTTGTCTTCCTTGGAAAGGATCTTTGCCACCAGATAAAAATCGCCATCTGGTTCGGGAAGCGCTTGCGCGGAGGACGTCGAGTCAAGCGGTGCGGACGCCATGCTGTTGTCCTCTTGCAATTAGGGATGAAAGGAACTGGGGGCCGCCACTGCGTCAGCGCGGGAAGCCGCGCCGAGATTCTGCAGCGGACTGTTGAGGCGTGATCTGACGTAAAACCACATGCTTCCCGGATCCTGGATGGACCTTGTTACATGCCGTCGCAGGCCCGGAGGAATGAAGTCTGCCAAATCACAGCAAATGTTTCTAAACCGTCTATCATCAAGCTCGTTTGGCTCATTGGACCTTGCGGAATAGTCGCCCCTTGTGAATGGGCGGATTGAAGAAAAGGAGCCGGTGATTCTCCACCACCGGCTCCAGTGCCTGCGCCTCGTTCGAAATCCGCAGGGAGGCGCGCGGTCTCGAAAGCCACCGTCGGGGGAAGGCAGGACCTGGGGGAAGGCCTGGGTGGACGAAGCGCAGTATCTGAAGACTTGCGAAATAGCCATCGAGCACAGAATACGGAACCGGGGTGCTAACTCCGTGCGGCGCCGGAGCCGACGCGATCCCGCGTTCCCGATCTAATTACAATCGCACCCGAGCGTCAGGGCGAATGAAGCTTGCCAAACATTGGCAAATTTCTGTGAAGTGATCGGACTGATCGCTACGTCAATTCGCCGAGGAGCCGCTTGGCCGTCAACAGATCGACGGTCCCGAACCCTTCGGTGAAGCGTGCATAAACCGGTGCGAGAAGATCGCGCGCGCGCTCAATCAGCCTTTGCTCCTTATGCAGACGGGCGAGGCTTATGGCCGTCCGCAATTCCCACGACAGGGTCCCTTGGCGACGCGCCCAATCGAGCGAGCGCAAGAAATGGTCCTCCGCAGCGGCAGCATTTGACCTATTCTGCAAGAGGAGGATCTCGCCTTTGATGCGGAGCACTTCCGGCATGTACCACAGCTCGTCGCTTCTGTCGCTCCGCTGTAGCGCGTCCCCGATGGCAGCGAGACCCTCGTCCACTTGGCCGTCAGCAGCAAGAGCCCCCGCCAAGTCGGCCAAGAACTCCGTATAGAGGACTTGAAAGTGGGCTTCATGCAATCCGCCCAGACCGGAGCGGAGCAGCCGGATTCCGGTTAGGACATCACCGCGCTTCACGGACAATTGTCCCTGCAGCCCGATCCCGCAAGCGTAGTCGGTGTGCAAGGAGTATCGCTCGGAATGGTCGATGAGTTCAGTAATAGACGATTCTGCACTCACCAAGTCACCGATCCTGAGTGAAACGGCGCTTCCGCCCCATTTCAGCGCGAGGCACAGGGACACCGGATGTTCAAGCGCTTGTGCTTCGACGATACTCCTCCGGCCCGTCTGCACCGCTTGATCGGGAAACCCTTGCAGCCAAAGGGTGTTCGCCAACACGCTGAGTGCAGATGTCGGCCGATCCACGCCAAAGCGGACAATGTCGGTCCGCTGCGACCAAGATGCCTGTTTGCCGAGCGCTCGCTGAAGGTGTCCCCGCGCCTGGTGTTGATCCCCCAGGAAATGTAGTGAAATTCCCAAGGTCCAGTACGCCGTCAGCATTGCGGCCGGATCGTTGAATTCCTGTGCAAGTGCTTCCAGCCGGCGGGCGAGCGAAAGGGCGCCTCGAAAATCGGCGCGGCGCAGGTTATACATCCATAGGCCATTCAGAATCCGCTGCTGGTAATCGAAGTCATCGAGCTTCTCGGCAAGGTCGAGCGCTTTTGCCAATGCCGCGTGGCCGTCGGTCGTCATACCCGTTGTGTACATAAGCGACAGGCCGAGCGTCGCCTGCAACACCATCTCATGGCGTGTACCCACCTGCTCGGTATCAAGAGCTCCGAGCGCCCTAACCGTCCAGTCGTGACATTCGGTCAACAGCGACATCTCGAACCATACCGGAGCAGAAGCCGCCCCGAGGCGCGCACCGATCGATGCGTCACCCCCAGGCCAGAATGCCCAGGCGAGCGCCGCGCGAATGTTGTCGATCTCCGGGACGAAGATGGCCGGCCAGCCATCCGCGGCCGTCTTGTCCTGCGCCGCCAATTCGAGGAGGTTCAGATAATACGTCGCGTGGCGTTGTCCGAGCGTGTCGCTTTCGCCGCTCTCTGAGAGCTTCTCAAAAGCATAGGCACGCGTCGTATCGAGCAGCCGCAAGCGCGGCTCGGCGCCGCTCACATCCGCTGTAACCAGTGACTTCGTGACCAAGTTAGTCACTTGCTCGATGATCTGGTCTTCTGAATGGGTCATATCGGCAGCCACGGCGCCGGCAGCGCGAAGGGTGAAGTCGCCAGAGAAGACCGCCAGGCGGCGCAAGACCGCTTGCTCCGCCTCGCCGAGCAAACAATAGCTCCAGTCGAGCGTTGCGCTCATGGTCCGGTGCCGGGGCAGAGCCGCACGACGGCCGCTTGTCAGGAGCCGCAATCGATCCTCCAGCCGCGCCGCCAGGCCACGGACCCCATAGACGTCAAGGCGGCCTGCTGCGAACTCGATCGCAAGCGCAATGCCGTCCAGCTTGCGGCAGATCTCGGCGACGATAGCCGCATCCGCGTCGCTGAGTTCGAACTCGTCCAAGGTCGCCGCAGCTCGTTCAACGAAGAGCTGGACGGCCGGGAAGTCGAGCGCCTCGGCGGCGGTGAGCCGTGCCGAGATAGCCGATGAACCCGCTCACCCTCCGCCCGCAGCGGCTCGCGGCTGGTCGCGAGGACGCGCACGCCTGGCGCACCTTTCAGGATCCCTACGGCCAAAGCCGCAGCGGCATCGATCACGTGCTCGCAATTATCGAGCAGCAGGAGCATCCGCTTGTCCCTGAGATCTGCGATCAGACCTGGGAGCGGGTTCTCGGAGCGAATCTCGAGCCCAAGCACGGTGGCAAGCGCGGTCGGAACGAGGTGGGGGTCACCGACCGATGCCAGATCAACCAACCAGACGCCATGCTCATGAACCTGGATCAGCTTCTCGGCCACGGCGAGAGCGACGGAGGTCTTGCCGATGCCACCGGGTCCAACGATGCTGAGAAATCGGTGGCGCGACAACTGTTCCACGAGACTGCTAACGACCTCCGCGCGACCAACCAAACGCGTCAGAAGGGCGGGCAGATTGTGCCCACGCCTTGCTGGAGGTATTTGGGCCGGCGCGGGCCCCCGCTGTTCCGCGAGCGCAACTGCTGCCACAAAGCGGTAGCCTCGACCGGGAATATTGACCAGATACCGATTGCCGCTATGGCCGTCGCCCAGCGCCCGCCGCAAGGCGGCGACATGGACCGTAAGATTGCCCTCCACAACGATCGTGCTCGGCCAAACGCGGGCCATCAGCTCCTCCTTGCTGACGAGTTCGCCGGGGTGCTCGACCAAGGCGATCAGGATATCAAGAGCGCGACTGCCGAGGCGAACGGGCTTGTCGCCGTCCAGCAACAGCCGTTGCGTCGGAAACAGGCGAAAGGGGCCGAACGCGGTTGAGCGCTCAATCGAGACCGCAGGTTCTGCAAATTGGAGTGCACCGTCGCGCATAGGCCGTTCCCCACTAGCCTCGGTCGGGCGCCGCTGACAAAACCGAGCGCCCAGGATCTCTTCCCTACCCGCGACTATTGGACGTACACTCTTCCGGCAACCGCTCCCATCCCCCGAACGGGGGATCGAGGGACCGGGTTTTTGGGGGAGCGCAGGGAGGCAGACGGCAGCGTCGTGCTCGATTCCTCGGCGAGATTCTGTCACCAGCTACTCATGACCCCAATGATCCACCGCGGCACGCGGCTGGGCTAATTGACCGGCCGCGGCTTTTCAGGCCGATTGATCAACTCCACGCAAAGCAGCTAACCGTGATCAAGGCCGGCGCGGGATTCGGCAAGACCTCGCTGGCGCTCTCTTGGGCGGAGCGACTGAAACAAGCCGGTAATTTGGTCGCGTGGCTTGCTCTCGACACCGACGACGACGAGCCGACAAGGTTTCTCTTCTACGTCTCCCAGGCGTTGCGGCGCGCTTGCGCTAGCGTGGGCGAGAGCGCGATCCGTCTACTTTCGGACGTTTCCCTGGCGCCGCTGAATACGATCGTGTCTACTTTTACCACTGCCTAACGCATCCCGACATTCATGATGCGATATCGTTCTTGCTGAAACATGCTCCGGCCCAATTTCATCTGGTGTTGACCACCCGCGAGGAGCCTCTCCTTCCTCTAGCCAGACTGCGCGCCCAGAACCGATTGTTCGAGATTGATGTGTCGGCCCTGCGTTTTGACCCAGACGAGGTACGTCATTTTCTCGATCAGGAGAATCTCCGTACTCTAGCTCCCGAAGAGGTAAAGGTACTTCATGCGAAAACGGAAGGCTGGCCGGCGGTTCTGCGCATTATCGCTTCGACCTCCTCTCAGTCGACCAAAGATTTCGGGCAATATGTGCGCGGATTGTCAGGTGCATTGCGCCCGATAGGCGCCTATATCGCCGAGATGCTCGAAGGCCTTCCGCCCGACATGGTCCAGTTCATGTTGCGGACGGCCATCCTCGACCGGCTCTCCGCCCCACTGTGTCAAGCCGTAACGGGCGTCAAGTCGAGCCAGGCTATGCTGGAAGCCATGGAAGCCCGCCAAATGCTGCTTGCGCCTCTCGACGGGGAGGGGCGGTGGTATCGCTACCATGCGCTCCTGGCTGGACATCTGAGCCAGAAGCTGCAGAGCGATCTTGGCGACGAAATCCCCTGGCTGCATCGGCACGCGTACCGCTGGTACGCCGCCCAGGAGCTATGCAGGGATGCGGTACATCACGCGATCGCGGCGGGCGACACTGACCAAGCTGTCGCCTGGATCAAGAATTGCGCGATGGCGCTGGTGAAGCAGGGCGATTTGCTCACGCTGCTGAGTTGGCAGCGGCTGTTTCCGACCGAGCTAATGCAAAGTCGGCTCGACGTCAGATTGGCAATCGCTTGGGGAATGGCGCTCGCCATGCGCTCTGAGGAAGCTCTGACACTGGCAGCGGGAGTCGAAGATGATGTAGACGACACGAACGCG
>WNFH01001034.1_pt1 | contig 18593 bp, 17 predicted proteins | sample 5400411 | NCBI WGS metagenome assembly WNFH01 (sample SAMN13153347, study PRJNA577476) | soil metagenome | isolation source: 200 cm saprolite under Douglas fir tree site 2 hole 3 | place: USA:California | collected 2015-04-18
GTAGTCCTCCTCGCCGTGGCCGGGAGCGATGTGGACGAGCCCGGTGCCGGTGTCCATGGCGACGAAGTCGGCTCCTGCGATCTGTCCGCGACGATCGATCCAGGGGTGCCGGTAGGTGCTCCCCACATAGTCCGAGCCGTGCAACCCCACCGTGACCGGTGTGACCTGGACGGTGCCCTTCGAAGCTCTCTCCAGGACGCGCTGATAGTCCTCGAGCCGCGCGCGGGCCACGACGTGGACCTCACCGGTCACGTCGAGTGCGACATAGCTCTGCGAGGGCTCCACCGCGATCGCGAGATTCGCCGGCAGGGTCCATGGCGTGGTCGTCCAGATCACGGCAAACGCGTTGCGCCCCTTGAGCTCGGCCGCGAGGGCCGGCGGCATGGTCTCGAGGGGGAATTTCACGTACACCGATGACGCGCGCTGCTCCTCGTACTCGACCTCCGCCTGGGCGAGCGCGGTCTTGCAGTGCATGCACCAGTGAACCGGCTTCAGGCCCTTGTAGACGAGACCGCGTCCGACGAGGCGCCCGAACTCGCGGGCGATCACCGCCTCGTAGGCGGGCGCCATGGTCAAGTACGGATTGTCCCAGTCGCCGAAGACGCCGAGCCGCCGGAACTCGTCGCGCTGGATGTCGACGAAGCCGCGGGCGTACTCGCGGCACCTGGTGATCTTCTCGACGGGATTCATCGCCTGGCGCACGTCGACACCGGGCCGGTCCAGACCGAGCTCCTTGTCGACCTGATGCTCGATCGGCAGACCGTGACAATCGAAGCCGGGCACGTACACGGCGTTGAAGCCGAGCATCGTGCGCGACTTCACGACGATATCCTTCAGCACCTTGTTGAGGACGTGGCCCATGTGAATGTGGCCGTTCACGTATGGCGGGCCGTCGTGGAGGATCCAGAGGGGCCGGTCTGCGCCCGCCTCGCGCAGGCGCTTGTAGATTCCGAACGAATCCCACCAGGCGAGCATCTCCGGCTCGCTCTTCGGCAGGTTCGCCCTCATCGGGAAGGCGGTTTTCGGCAGGTTTAGCGTGGCCTTGTAGTCCATGACCCGGAGCGTCATGGTATCACAGGGCAGGCGAGAGCTACTTGGGCGCGAGCGTCACCACGCCCCGGCTGGAATCGATGTTCACGTTGAACTGGTCGAGGAAATCGCGCCCGAGGAGGCCATCGCCTACATCCGTGGCGGGCAAGTTGTAGGAGCCCACCGGCATCCGTCCGACGCGGGCGTCGCCGATCTCGAGGCTGTCGACGACCACGAACTGGATCTGTTCGCTTCCCGTCGCGCTCACGATCTGGCCCGTGGCCGCTGGCGCCGCGATCCGGACCCCGGCTGCCTGGAGCGCGCGGGGGCTAATGAGCGTCCGGTCGGCGCCGGTGTCGAGCAGCAGCCGAGCCGCTGCGCTGCCATTGATCCTGACGTCCACCATGATCCGCTGGCCGGGGCTGAACCGGATCGTCGTTCCGCCCGATGAGCCGGGCTTGGCACCACCGGCGTCGGGCGCGGACGGGTCGGGCGCCGGCGCGTTCTTGAGACCCAGCGGTACCGCGCGCGCGCGATAGCGGTCGGGGACACTGCCGATTCCCTCGGCGAAGTGGGGCACGCCATTGTCATCGACCCAGCGGTAGATCTGGGCCCCGACGGTCGCCGGTCGCCCGAGCACGAGCAGAACGGTCAGGAAAAGCAGCACTACTTGTCGCATGCCGCGATCATACCGCACACCGCGCCAGGCGATACACGACCATTTCCGCTGCACCCGCGACCTCGTTGCGCTCCAGGCGTACGCGGTAGACAGGCTCGAGCGTTTCCGGGCTCGAGGCGAGCTGCGGGAACCACGCCGGGAAGATGATCACGTATTGCGGACACGCTTCCTTCAGGTACCGCATCACTCCCAGCTCCCCCCGCCGTCGAAAGGGAATGATTTCCGGCGTCACGAGTCCCATCAGGTCGATGATCTCACGGCGTGAGAAGTAGGCGATCGCCCCGATGTCGTTCGCCGCGATCCGGGCTGTCCTCGGCAGGTTGGTGTCCACCCAGCGCCCGAGGTGAACCTGCATCGCGTTGATGTTCTGGACCGCCCACCCGTATCGCGTCGCTGCCGGCACGAGACTCACAACCGCAATGCCGAGCCACACCACCGCGACCGTACGCACCCAGCAATTGCGCCGGGGGACCGGGGGCGCGGTGGCCCCCCTTCCGAGACCCGTGTTGTCAGGGTTGACCGCATCGCCGCGCGTAGGAAGTTCATGTGAACCGGTTTTAGCCAGCATGGTCTCGGAAGGGGGGCCACCGCGCTCCCGGCCCCCCAGCGCAACCGCCAGCGTGAGCACCACGAGAGGGAGAAGGTGAATCGAATACCGACCCTCTTGAAACGCCGGGCCGCGGTACGGCGCGAGCAAGGCCATGCCGAACGGGTGCGCGAGGAGCGCGAGCGCAACCGCGCCGAGCGCGCGGCCCGCGCGACGCCATGCTAAGACGAGCCCTGGAACGAGCGCGAGCGGCAGAAGCCAGTGGGTGGCCGTGAGCCAGCCAATCCATGCCGTGAGGAACGTCCACGGGCGCCAGATCCACGTGAGGGCCGCCGGCTCGTTGACGCCGCCGAGCCAACCGACGAGCCCGCCTTCGACCTTGGCCGCGGCCGTGGCGGGATACAACGTGCCCACGGTCCACAAGCTGAACAGCGCCGCGGGCGCCACGGTCATGACCGTCACGAGCGCGAATGCCGCAGCCCGGCGGAGCGTTACCGTACGAGCGAGGACGAAGAGGGGGATGAGAAGGAAGGCCTCCGGCCGCGCCAGGACGGCCAGCGCCGCGCACGCCGACGACGTCAGCAGACGATCGTGCGCGTGCGCGAGGAGAGCGGCGGCCACCAGGAACGCGGCGAGCGCGACCTCCATGCCTGAAAGCGCGCCCCAGGCGACTGGTCCGGTCCACAGGAGCGCGACGGCCGCGACGAGCGCGACGTCGGCTCGAGCCCCCCAGGCGAGCGCCGCCCGGCGGGTGAGAATGGCCGCGCCCAGGGTCGCGGCGACGCCGAACGCCTTGGCCATCCCGAGCGAGGGCGAGGAAGCCGCAGCGCCTGCGGCGAGCAGGAGCGTCCACAGTGGCGCCGTCGAGCCGGCAACCGGTGCACCCGGATTGAAGGAAAAGCCTGCGCCCTCGGCGAGGTTGCGCGCGAACTGGAGATGGATCCACGCATCGTCGAGCGGGAACCCAGACGCTCCGGCGATCTGCTTCTCGCGCGCGGCGAAGAGGGCGAGCGGGAACACCGCCGCCGCGATGACGAAGACGTCGTCGCGCCACCGGCGGGCTCGTGCCGCGGGGCGCTCACCTCGGTCGGGCACGCGCGGCGCTGACGGCGCGGCGAGAGGGCTCCGCGCGGACGAACGTGTAGTCCTCGTAGTCGACGGGCTTCTCGCCCAGCGGCAGCACGTAGAGATAGCGGCCGTGGGGGATTTCGATCTCGACGAGCCCTTCGGGCCGCACGGTCGTCGGGCTCCAGTGGTCGACGAACCAGACGAGGCGCTCCACCGAAGCCGGAAGGGGGATCTCGGTGTCCGGGATCGTCGTCATGGTCGACGAGAGACGCGACGCCCGGAAGCCGGGGACCCGATCGCCCACCTGGAGCTCGTAGACCGCGTACTCGGGCAGGTAGAACATGGCGTGACGGAACCACGGGTACGAGCGCGAATTGCCCTGCTCGGTGATCACAACGGTCTCTTCCGCCGGGTACAGTCCGTGGATCGAGTCGACGAATCCCCGCACCACTTCTTCGTGCTCGCGCAGCGCCCCGGCAGTCCGGCTGAAGATCCAGTCGAACGCCTCGTCTTGCGCCTGACGGACCCAGTTGGGTCGCGGCGTGTCGAAGTCCCGAGGCGCCGGCCGCGCCGACACGAAGAACGAGCCGTTCACGAGGACCACGAGCACGACGACGGCCGCCGTGAGGGCGACCCGCGCCCGCGGATACGGCAGCGACTCGCCGGCGTGCCCGAGCGCCGTCACCAGCACGCGCGAGAGGAAGATCACCAGCGCGGGGAGGAACGTCAGGATGTAGCCCGCCTGACCGAAGTGCACGAGCGTGCAGACAACCACCGACGGGATCGTCCAGCCGAGCAAGAACCACTCCCGCGTGCTCCAGCCGTGGCGGCGCACATACCAGACCGTGAAGAACCCCGCCGCCGCCAGCGGGCCGAGTGCGACGAGCACGGACTCCAGCAGATAGCGCGACATGCGCAGCGTGATCTCGAGGGGGCCGCCGACGATCGAGGTGGGCTTGACGACCGAGTCCGCCAGCTCTACCGAAGCGGCGACGTACCGACCCAGGCCGCCGGTGAGCCAGATCATCGGCAGGAACCAGGTCAGGACCGATGCGCACAGAATGGCGAGCCCGACCGCCACGACGCGAAGTCTTCGGAGGCCGAAGGCCACGCACCCGCACCAAAGGGGAAAGAGCAGGATGAGGAGCGACTGGCGCATCCCGCCCGCGATGCCCAGGTACCACGCGGCCAGGTACGCGTCGCTCCGGCTCCCGTTGAGCGCGCGGAAGGCGCAGTACGCGACCGTGGACGCGAAGAGAGCTTCGCCGGTGTAGGTGAGGCCGACGGAGCCATAGAACCAAAAGAGCGGGCTCACGGCCAGGAGCGCGGCGGCGGCGACCGCCGTCGTCCGGTCGTAGACGGCGCAGGCCAGGTAGTAGACGACGAAGGTCGTCAGCCCGCTGAACGCGACCGCGAGCGCGACATAGGCCGCCGCCGGATCGTCGAACCAGACGTTGACGATCCGGCCGACCACGACGTACAGGATGTAGCCCGGCGGGTGAGGTTGGTGCTTGAGGACGTCGTATTCACGGAGCGCCAGCGCGAACTGCACGGCGTCCCAGTTGTAGAGGAGATGGGCGCGGTACGGGAGACGCGAGGCGATCGTCAGGAGGGAGAGGGCGGCCGCGACGAGGAAATCGGCGCGCGCGGTTACGTCTTGTTCTCCTCTGGCTTCTTCGTCGCGGCGGCGGTGTCCTCGGCCTTGACCTCGTTGACGCCCTTCTTGAACTCCTTGACGCTCGAGCCGAGTGAGCGGGCGAGTTCCGGCAGTCGGTTCGCGCCGAAGAGAATCAGCACGATCACGAGGATGATCAGCAGTTCCTGGTAGCCCAGCCCAAACATGTGCGGCTCCTTTCCAACGACGCCCACACCTTACTCCCCCCCTACCCCGCGCGCAAGATCCGCCTTTCCCCGACGCGCGCCGTGACGCGGCGCTGATCGAAGAACTCCAGGAGCGGAATGGCGTACTTCCGGGAAATGCCGAGCAGGTCCTTGATATCGGCCGGCCCGATCTCTTTGCGCTCGCGCAGCAGCGCGACGAGCTTCGTCTGGATCGCGTCGAGGGCGCGCGTATGGAAGAAGAGCGATTCCTTCACGCGCACGAGCTTCCCGGCCTGCACAAGCACCTGGAAAAGCTCGTGCTCCTCGTCACCGACGAGCCCGGCCCTGCCCAACGCCTCCTCGGCACTCGGCGGGGCGGCCTCCGCCCGGAGAAAGTCTTCTTCCAGGCGATCGACGACGCGCTGCTGCTCGGGCGACAGGCGCACCTCGTGCGTGGCGAGTCGCACCTTGTCGCGTTCGGTCTTGACGGTGCCCCCCGCGACGAGCGACGACAGGAGAAATGCGAATACGCGCTCGTCGGCGCCGCCCGCACGGCCGCGAAGCTCCTCGCGGGACATCCCGGGTTTGAGCGGGTTCGCGCGGTGGAACACCGCGAGCGCGTCCACGACGAGCGTGCGCAGCCGGGCGAAGCTGTCGGGATGGATGAACCAGTCGCGATCCACGGCGACCACCCGGCCGGCCGGCTGGAGGGCGGCGAGGAGACCGCGAAGACGCTCCGGACCGAAGGGCACGCGGCCGGCGAGGGTCGCGAGCCGTACTCCCGCGGCGCCCACGTGCCGAATGTGCTCTTCCAGGACGGCTTCCGGGCTGCCCGTCTGCAGCAGGGTGAGGTGCGCGACCAGGGTGGGCGCCTTGCGCTTGAAGCGCGGCGGATCGACGTCGAGCAGCGTGCCGCCGCCGATGGTCACGATCGGCGAGTAGGAGCGCACAACGAACCGGTCACCGGGCCGCGCGACCAGCGGCGCTTCGAGACGAAACCTCGCGAAGGCCGTCTCGCCCGGCGCGAGCTCGGGCCGGTCGAGCAGGAGCGCACGCGCCATGATCTCGCTCGTCCCGACGTGGAACCGCACACGCGTGCGCGATCGGATCGCACGTGGGGCGTCCTTCAAGAGCTCGAGAGTGCCGTCGACGAGGAGCGCCGGGACGAGCGTGCCGGGAAGACCGACGACGTCGCCGCGGGCGATCGCGGCCCGCTCGAGCCCCTGGAGGTTGACCGCCGTGCGCTGCCCGGCCTGCGCCGAGGCCACGGCATGGCCATGTGCCTGCAGGCCACGGATCTTGGCTTCGGTGCTTCTCGGATAGACTTCCACGCGGTCGTCCACGGCGAGCGCGCCCGCGGTAAGGGTGCCCGTGACGACGGTACCAAATCCCTTGACGGTGAACACGCGATCGATGGGCAATCGTGGAAGCTGGTCCGTCCCTCGCGAGGGCACCGACTCCGCGAGGCCGCGGAGCGCGGAGCGCAGGTCGTCGAGCCCGTGGCCCGTCTTCGCGGACACCGGCAGAATCGGCGCGCCCTCGAGAAACGTGGCGCGGACGGCACCGGCCACGTCCTCCCGGACCAGCTCGAGCCAGTCGGGCTCGACCAGATCGGCCTTGGTCAGCGCGATGAGCCCGGCCCTGATGTGCAGCAGGGAGCAGATCGCGAGGTGTTCACGCGTCTGTGGCATCACGCCTTCATCCGCCGCGATCACCAGCATTGCGAGATCGATGCCGCCAACACCGGCCAGCATGTTCTTGACGAAGCGCTCGTGACCGGGGACGTCGACGATCTCGATGGTGAGCCCACCCACCTCCTCGAGGAACGCGAATCCCAGATCGATCGTGATGCCGCGAGCCTTTTCCTCGGGCAGGCGGTCGGTGTCGATCCCGGTGAGCGCCTTCACGAGCGAGGTCTTGCCGTGGTCGATGTGCCCGGCCGTGCCGACAACAACATGCTTCGGGGTCGTCCCCGTCATAGGCGCGCCGCCGCGGCGGTCAGCGCCTGGGCGAGGATGTTCACTTGCGCGGGCAACACCGTCCGGCAGTCGAGGAAGAGACGGTCGTGGGTCATGCGGCCGACGACCGGTGGATCACCAAGACGCAGCGCCTCGTCGAGCCGCATCGCCGCCTCCGCGCTCGTCCCGACGGCGAGCGCCACGGTCGGCAGCTCGACCGTCGGCAAGGCGCCGCCGCCCACTTTGGCGAGATCGTCCACGAGGCTCGCGCCCAGGCGCTCCCGTACGCCTGCGGACAGGCGCCGTACCACGCGGCGCGCGCGGCTCCGCACCGCGGCGAGGGGCTCGGTCAGCATCGCGAGCGTCGGTACCGTCTGGAGCGCCGTTCCCGCTTCGTAGGCATACAGGGTCGCCTCGAGCGCGGCGATAGTGAATTTGTCGATCCGGAGCGCCCGGTTCCACGGGTTCTTCTTGAGCCGCGAGACGATGGCGCGTCGACCGACGACGATGCCGGCCTGGGGACCCCCGAGCAGCTTGTCGCCGGAGAACGACACCAGATCGACCCCCGCCGCCACGGTCTCCTGCACGGTCGGCTCGTACGGAAAGCCCCAGGGCCGCAGATCGATCAGCGATCCGGAGCCGAGGTCCTCCATCACCGGGATCCCGCGCTCGCGCCCGAGCTCCACGAGCTCGCGGGATGACACGTCGGCGGTGAAGCCGACCACGCGGTAGTTCGAGGTGTGGACTTTGAGGAGCAGCGCCGTGTCGGGCGTGATCGCGTCCGCGTAGTCCCGCATGTGCGTCCGGTTCGTCGCCCCGACCTCCCGCAGCGTCGCGCCACTCCGCAGCATGATGTCGGGGATGCGGAACTCTCCGCCGATCTCGATCAGCTCACCACGCGAGACGATGACTTCCCGACCGTGGGCGAGAGTCTCGAGCGCCAGAAGCACGGCGGCGGCGTTGTTGTTGACCACCAGGGCGTCTTCGGCGCCGGTCAGCCGCTGCAGCAGCGCCTCCACGTGGCTATATCGGGAGCCACGTTCCTTTCGAGCGAGGTCGAGCTCGAGATTCGAGTAGGCCGCGGCGACTGCCCCGAGCCGCTCGAGGGCCAGGGGGCTCATGAGCGCTCGGCCCAGATTGGTGTGCAGCACGACGCCCTGCGCGTTGATGACTGGCCGCAGGGAGAATGGACCGGCCTGTCGCGCGCGCTCCACGACGCGCGCCGCCAGGGTCTCGGCCGCCGCCGGCGCGGCCCGCTCCTCGAGAACACGGGTGCGCTCCTGCTCGAGCGCCTCGCGGACGAGCGCGGTCAGGCGCGCCCGCGTGAGTCCGCGGACCTCCTCCTGATCCGCGAGCCGGCGGAGGAGCTGATCGACCGAGGGCAGGCTCCGGAGCGCGGCGGCGCGGTCAGCGCTCACCGAGCGCGGCCTCGACCTTCTCCCGAACGCGTGCGATGACTTCCTGCGCCTCGTGACGCCATGCTTGGGCCGTCCACTTCCCTTCGCCCGACTGCCGGCCGCGCCGCACGGCGTCCTCGACGAGCCCGGCCCACAGCTCGTCGAGGTCGGTCGGCGAGAGACCTTGTCCGCGGAGCGCGTGAGTCCACTCGGCGGCGAGGTCCTCGATGAGCCGGTCCCGCTCCGCCGCGAGGCGACGTGCCTTCCGAATGAGATCGGCCAGCCGAGACGGCACCGCCTATTCCTTCACCAGCTCGCGCACCGCGTCGAGCAGGTTCGCCTCGAACCGGCCGGTCGACGCGCACTGGTAGACGGGCGCCGGACGCAACTTGCCGCTCGAGCCCTTGCGCTGCATGTGCGTCCGCATCTTCGAATTCACCTGGACCCTGGTCCACGTGCCGTTCGGCTCCGCGAAGAGCGTGAATGCCACCAGCGCCTCGCCCTCGAGACGATCGTCGCCAATCCGGCCGCAGTCGGCGTAGACGCCGATCGGCGCGATGAAGTCGTCGGAAGCGATGACGCCGGAGTCACGCGCAATCGCGCGCAGCGGCACGTTTTCCCTGGCGAGCGCGCGCACGAGCGCGGCCCAGGTCGCGTCGTAGCGCGCCGCGACCTCGGCCTGGTACGGCGGCGGCGCGAGCGGCGACACGTAGAGCCCGGAGCAGCCGCCGAGCAGGAGAGCCATTGTGGCGAGGGCCGTGAAGCCGGCCCACATCGCGGGTGGCCCGACAAAGGCGCGGGCCGGCTCCGTCCGGCTACTTGTGGTGGTCGATGCCACGATAGGTCTCGATGAAACGTGCGACGCGGGCCTCGTCGAACGCCTCCAGCGTGTCGATCCGCGTCCACGCCGTCAGCGCGATCTTGGGTTTCATGCCGTGATACGGCGCGAGAATGACTTGCTTGTCGTACCGCTGCACGATCGCCTTGAGCTTCGCGACGAGATCGGGGCACTCGCAGTTGTACTGCACGAGGACGCCGCCGTCCTCCAGGTTGTGAACCTGGAGCTCGCGGCCGATCGGCCGCGTGTGGACACCCCACGGCGCGATGTATGGAAGGTGCGGCCCCGAGGTCGGTGGATCCGAGTTGTACGGCACGTGGGGCGAGTCGGCGCTCGCGATGTGAAGATTGCCCTGATCCGCCAGCTGCACGCCCGGCAGGTTCGCCTGCGCCCGGTAGGCGAAGTACCCGACGACGATCGACACCAATACTGCGGCCGTGACAACGATGGCAGTCCGCTGTCGCCGCGGAATCCGCCGACGTGCTCGGGCGTGTCGCTCGTCCCTGGCCATCTCGCCGCTCCTGTGGCGGAAGCGTATGGGAGTCGAACCCATCGACCGTTTGTCTAGAACGGTCCACCGGATTTGAAGTCCGGGAGGCCCACCGGGTTCCTAGACGCTTCCGACGCTGCTCCAATGCTTCGGAGAAACCACAAGAGTTTACCACTGACCCGACGGGCCGGTGTCCGGGCCCGACCCAGGCGAGGGCATCAGCAACCGCCCTCCGAGCGCCACCCTGATTTCGGACGGGCTTCAGCCCCTGCTACGATAGGCGGCGAGGTGGCTCCGTTGAAGCGAAAACCCGGCCGAACGGCGGTATCTCCCGGGGCGCTCGGCGGGCTTTCCGTCAGAGAGCTCGGCAGGCGGGTCTATGAGCGGTCCTGGCAGGACGGGATTCTCGACCGGGCGGCAGAGCTCTCGTACTATTTCGCGTTCGCGCTCGTTCCGACGCTCCTGTTCCTGGCCACGCTCCTCGGCCTGCTGCCGACTCCCGACCTGATGCCTCACCTCATGAGCTACGCCGACCGTGTGCTGCCGGGCGACGCCGCTTCGCTGCTCAAGAAGACGCTGGGGGAGGTCGTCAGCGGCGCGAGTGGGGGTCTCCTGTCGGTCGGTGTGCTCGCGGCCCTGCTCGGGGCCTCCAGCGGCATGCTCTCGATCATGAAGGCTCTCAATGCCGCCTATGGCATCGCCGACAGCCGGACCTGGTGGCGGAGGCGGCTCATCGCAATCACGCTGACGATCGGGTTTTCGCTCTTCATCCTCACCGCCATGCTGCTGCTCGTCTTCGGCGGCCGCATCGGCGACGCTGTCGGGGACTGGGTCGGGCTCGGTCCAGTGTCCGCGCTGGCCTGGCAGCTACTCCGGTGGCCCGTGGTGACCCTCCTGGGGCTGACGGGCCTGACGCTCGTATATTACCTGGCCCCTGCGACGGACCGGGGCTGGTCCTGGATCACCCCGGGCTCGGCAGTCGCGCTGGTGTCGTGGCTCTCGATTTCCCTCGGGCTCCGGTTCTATGTGAGTCACTTCGGCTACTACAACGCGGCCTACGGCTCGATCGGCGGCGTGATCTTGCTGATGCTCTGGCTCTACTGGAGCGGTGTTGCGCTGCTCGTGGGCGCGGAGATCGATTCAGCGATCGAGCGGGCCACGGCCGAACGCGCCATGGAGCCTGAGAACGGAATGGCCTCGTTGGCCACGCTGCCGCGCGACGCATAGGAAGCACCGCCCGCGGCCGTCGCTCGGCTCACACTCCACCCGCGAGGGGGGGAAAGATCGTGACGACGTCACGTGCCGCGAGTGAGGCGTCCGATCCGATATCGCAACCATTGACGAGCACGACACGAGCGAGACCGGGTGGAATCCCGAGGTGCTGCGCAACGTCGGCGACGGTGCTTCCTTCGGGAAGCTCGAGTTCGGCGATGCCGTCCCGACCAAGAGGGGGAAGAAATGCTGCGAGGGTGGCGAAGAGTCTGACTTCGACCCTCACCTGAACCCGCCCTGTCCGTCGGGCTCGACGGATGGGCTTCGAGCCGTGACCCGCAACCGATCGCCCGGGCGAATCGAGTCTCGGTCCTCGAGGTTGTTCCACCGGACGACGTTGCCGATCGACACCCCATACAGCTTGGCGATCGAGCTCACCGTGTCACGCGGGCGCACGGTGTGATGGTCGACCTCGCCTGCCGCACGACGGCCCACGCTATTCACCGAGGCGAGCTTCTTCCGAGACGCAAGGGCTGCCAAGATATCCTGCCGGGTGCCGGGCGGTACACGCAGTTCCCAAGTCGTGCCCGGAGGAGTGACACCGCGGATCAAAACGGGATTGAGCGACCTCAGAGTTTGCACCGAGATCCCGGTGCTCGCGGCCAGCTTCCGTAGCTCCGTGCCGGGAGGGACCGCCACTCGTTCGAGGTCGGGAATTGTCACCGCCCCGCCCAACTCGAAGCCATATTGCCCGGGGTCGCGCCCGATCACCACCGCCGCCTGGATCGCCGGAACGAAGTCCTTGGTCTCGCGCTTCAGGAATCGCGTGCGAGCGAGCGTCCAGAAATCCGCTGAGCCAGTGGCACGTACCGCCCTGTCCACGGTCACTGAGCCGGCATTGTAGGCCGCCTGGGCGAGATGCCACGAGCCGTAACGCAGGCGCAAGTCACGCAGATACGCGGCCGCCGCCGTGGTGGACTTCTCCGGGTCGAGGCGCTCGTCTACCCAGCGGTCGACGCGCAGGCCATAAAGGCGCGCCGTGCCCGCCATGAACTGCCACAGCCCCTTGGCGCCCGCGCGTGACACCGCCAGCGGATTGAATCCGCTCTCGATCATCGCCGTGTAGGCCAGCTCGTCTGGAAGCCCCTTGGATCGGAAGACAGGCCGGATCATCCCGAGATACTGCGGCGATCGTTGGAGCCAGAGCCCGACGACATCGCGGCGGCTCGTCGTGAAGCGGTCGACAAAGAATTGCACCTGGTGGTTCATGACAACGTCGTACGTCGGGGCATCCACCGTGGGTCCGATGGTCTGAAGGCGAGAGGATTCGGCGAACGCGTACGCCCACGGATCGAAATCCAGAGGCACCCAAATCGAAGGGTCATCGGCCGCGTCGAGAGTGTTGCCCTTCGCCTCCACGGATGGACCGGGTCGACCGAAGTCGTCGACCGGCGTGACGACGGAGAATTCAAGGGAGTCGGAGGAGAACAGATGCGGACCGGCATCCTCGGGCCAGGCAGCAGACGGCGGCAAAATCCATATGAAACAGGCCGCGAACACCACGAAACTGGGTCGAATCGCCATAGGAAGAGGAAACTAAAGTCTTTTGTATCATGCTGGGCCCTATCGGTCAACGTCCCGGTGAAGCCCGTTCGTGGAACGGTCGAGCCTTGTGCCCGAGGGTGACAAAACTTGAGTATCCGCCAAATTTCCTGCACACTTAGGCTAAGAATAAATGGCTGACAGCAGCCGTCCTAAGGCCGTGGTAACTACCCACCAACCCAAACTTCTTGCGGAGGAGTGACGAACGTGAAGAGACCTGTGGTGCTACTTGTCGCAGTGGTATTCGGGATCGGGGCTGCCGGGCTGGCCGTAGCTCAGACACCCTCCCCGGCTCCAGCCCCAGCACCGGCCACGACGCCCGCGCCGGCGCAGAAGCCGGTCGACACGAAGCAGAAGCCTGCCGAGGCGAAGAAGACGAAGAACGCCCAGGGGATCGTCAAGTCGGCGTCCGCCGACAGTCTCGTGGTTGCAGGCAGGGAAAAGGCCCAGGGCTCGAAGGAAATGAAGGACGCCGAGTGGACGTTCGCGGTCGATTCGAAGACCGCCATTAGGAAGTCCCAAAAGGCGATCACCGCCGCGGACCTGAAGCCCGGCGACCAGGTCCAGGTCCGGTACATGGACCAGGCGGGTAAGGCAACCGCCGTTACCATCCAGGTCAAGTCGGGTGCCGCTGCCGCCAAGTCGACCGGTCAGCCCGCCGAGAAGAAGTGAGTTCGCGGATTCAACCGGACGCCGGCCTAGCGGCCGGCGTCCGGTGCTCGCTCTTCAACGACTCCCGAGAACCAGGCGCTTCGCTCTGCCAGATCCACGCTTTCCGAACGCCCGCTCGAGACCGTGACCTCGCGTAGCCAGATTGTGAGGCGCTGGTAGCCCGTCAGGTGGGTTCCCGGCGTATAGACCCCGCGCTGCTGCTTAGAGGGGGTCCCAGCCGGACGCTTGTCGGTCGCGACCGAACGGGTCACGATGAGCAGCCAGGCCCCGGCCGGTAGATTCTCCACCAAGAACCGCCCATCGGCCTCGACGACCGTGCCCATGACTAGATCGACCGCGCCGGATTCCCAGAGCGCCTTCTCGTATGCCCGCCTGAGCGTCAGGATTGCCGAGGCCGCGGCGCGGTAGTCGCTGACTGAGTTCCGCGCCGTCCGCTTGACCTCCTCGAATTTCCAGAGGAACTCCGCCGAGCGAGGCAGCAGGGTCACCGCGGCCCCGGCGAGCGGCTGGTCGACGCCCTCCGGCCGTCGGCGTTCCTCGTACACGCGCCCCGTCACGTTCCCGACGGCCCCCGCCGCGGCGGCGGCGCGGTATGGGTCGGGGAGGACGTCGAAGGCCTCGACCGCTGCGGCGCCCGCGAAGAGCAGCGCGAGGACCAACAACCGGCTGATCACGCGCCCGGCCCCTTCGGTGGCACCGGCTGCGTGCGCCAACGATCATGAATCCACAGCCACTGATCCGGGGCGACGCCGATCGCCGCCTCGATTGCGGCCGTGCAGCGTTGCGTGAGCTCGGTGACAGCCCGCTCGTTGTCGGACGCTGCGTCCACGGGCAGAGGTGGATGGATCACGACGCGATGCCGCCCGACGTCGGTGCGGTAGATAAACATCGGAACCACCGGCGTCCGGGTCCGCATGGCCAGCACCGCCAGGCTCTTCGACGTCGACGCCGGCCGCCCGAAGAAGGAGACAAACACGCCCTCACGCCGGGAGGCATTCTGATCCAGGAGCAGGCCGACGAGCCGGCCACGCTGGAGGGCTCTCAGCACCGGCCTGAGCGCGCCGCGCTTGTCGATCAGCTCGATGCCGGCTTTCCGGCGCAGCCGCTCTGCCACTACGTCGAGCCACGGTGCGTCGAGCGGTCGCACGACGACGGTCGCCGGGAAGCCCATGAGCTGGGTGGCCACAGCCAGAAGCTCCCAATTCCCCAGATGAGCTGTGAGTGCGAGTGCTCGACCGTGCGTCTCCATCGTGTTCTTCAGATGATCCAGACCGTCGAGGGCGATGCCATCGAGCGTTCTTTCCGGGGGCTCGCTCAACACCGTGCACAACTCGATGAACATCAGCCCGAGGTGCTGAAACGACGCCCGGCAGACTCGGCGGCGATCGGTCGCCGTGACGCCTGGGAAGGCCCGCGCGATGTTCGCGAGCGCCACACGGCGGCGCCCGGCAAGGGTGAGAAATACAAGATCCCCGAGCCGGCGACCCAGCCATGCCCCAGGCCGCCGAGGCAGCCACGCGACCACACCAGCGAGAGCAAGGGGAATCAGACGGACCGCCGCCGACGCTCCCGGACGATCTCGACCACGATAGGAATGACGGACAAGACGATCACGATGAGGACGACGAGGTGAACGTAATCAGCGATATTCGGGATCGCCCGACCGAGGAAATAGCCCGCCCACGTCATGCTAGTCACCCATCCGACGCCGCCGGCCACATTGTAGAAAAGGAACCGGCGATACTCCATCCGGCCCACGCCGGCGACGACCGGCGCGAATGTCCGGATCATCGGTACGAATCGGGCGATGACGATCGTCTTCGCCCCGTGCCGGGCGTAGAACGCTCGCGTCCGCTCGATGTGGCGCGGGTTGAACAGGAGCGACTTCGGCCGCGTGAAGAGCCGAGGGCCGAGGCGGACGCCGATCGCGTAGCCGACGCTGTCGCCCGTGACCGCGGCGAGGATGAGGAGGGCGTTGAGCCACCAGACGTTGAGCCCGCCCGCCGCCGCGACAAGGCCCGCCGTGATCAGGAGCGAATCGCCAGGAAGGAAGAAGCCGACGAGGAGACCGGTCTCGGCGAAGACGATCCCGACGAGGACGACATAGCCACCCCAGCGGATCAGGTCGTCGAGCGAGTACACCCCGCTGAGGACGCCGGAGAGGAACTCCACCAGACGCTATTTGCCTCGCGCGACCGCGCCCATGCGCGCCGCCGGTGTATTCGCTTCCGGCCCGCCGATCCGAATGCGCATAGCATAGAACGAGCGCCAGACGAACACGACCGACAGCGCGAAGAAGACGGCGGCCAGCCCGCGGCTCAGCAAGGGCCCGCTCTCGGCCGTCAGCGTGACCGCGAGCTCGACCGCCAGGAGACCGAACAGCGTCGTGAACTTGATGACCGGGTTCATTGCCACCGATGAGGTGTCCTTGAACGGGTCGCCGACCGTATCGCCGATGACGGTAGCCGCATGGAGCGCCGTGCCCTTTTCCTTCAGGTCCACCTCGACGATTTTCTTGGCGTTGTCCCACGCCCCGCCCGCGTTGGCCATGAATACCGCCTGGTAGAGCCCGAAGAGCGCGATCGACATCAGGTAGCCGATGAAGAAGTATGGCTCCAGAAACGCGAAGGCCAGGGTCGAGAAGAACACGGTGAGGAAGATGTTGAACATGCCCTTCTGCGCGTACTGCGTGCAGATCTCGACGACCCGCTTGCTGTCGGTCACCGAGGCCTTGGTCACGCCCTCGAGCCTGATGTTGGCCTTGATGAACTCCACGGCCCGATAGGCGCCGGTCGTCACCGCCTGCATCGACGCGCCGGTGAACCAGTAGATCACCGCCCCACCGGTGACGAGCCCCAGGAGGAACGGCGGATGGAGGAGTGAGAGTTTGTCGAGGTTCTGCGTCAGGCCGTGCGTGAGCACGACTATGATCGAGAAGATCATCGTGGTGGCCCCGACGACCGCCGTGCCGATCAGCACGGGCTTGGCCGTCGCCTTGAAGGTGTTGCCGGCGCCGTCGTTCTCCTCGAGCAGGTGCTTGGCCGACTCGAAATTCACGTCGATGCCGTGGTCGCGCTTGAGCGCCTGCTTCACGTTCGGAATCTGCTCGATGAGGGACAGCTCGAAGATCGACTGGGCGTTATCGGTGACGGGGCCGTAGGAATCCACCGCGATCGTCACCGGCCCCATGCCGAGGAAGCCGAACGCGACCAGGCCGAACGCGAAGACCGCCGGCGCGACCATCAGCGCCCCCAGCCCGAGCGTGCTGACCATGTACGCGATCCCCATCAGCACGACGATGACCATGCCGAGCCAGTACGCGCTGAAGTTCCCGGCCACGAGTCCCGACAGGATGCCGAGCGAGGCGCCGCCTTCCCGCGCCGACGTCACCACTTCACGGACGTGGCCCGACTCGGTCGAGGTGAAGATCTTGACCAGCTCGGGGATGATCGCTCCCGCCAGCGTTCCACAGGTGATCACGGTCGAGAGCTTCCACCAGAGGGTGCCGTCGCCCAGTTCGGGGATCAGCTCCCATGACGCAAAGTACGTCATGAGCACGGAGATGATCGACGTGATCCACACGAGCGAGGTGAGCGGGGCTTCGAAGTTCATCCGCGTCGCGGCGCCGTACCTCGCGCGGGCCACCACCGCGTTGAGGAGGTACGACACCCCGCTCGCGAGGATCATGAGAACGCGCATCGTGAAAATCCACACCAGGAGCTGCCCCTGCACGGCCGGCTCCTTCACCGCGAGCAGGATGAACGAGATGAGGGCCACCCCGGTGACGCCGTACGTCTCGAAGCCGTCGGCGCTCGGGCCCACCGAGTCGCCCGCGTTGTCGCCGGTGCAGTCGGCGATGACGCCCGGGTTGCGCGCGTCGTCCTCCTTGATGTTGAACACGATCTTCATGAGGTCGGAGCCGATATCGGCGATCTTCGTGAAGATGCCGCCCGCGATCCGGAGCGCGGCCGCGCCGAGCGACTCGCCGATGGCGAAGCCGATGAAGCACGGGCCCGCGTAGTCGCCGGGAATGAAAAGCAGGATACAGAGCATCAGGAACAGCTCGACGCTGATGAGGAGCATCCCCACGCTCATGCCGGCCTTGAGCGGAATCGCGTACACCGGGAACGGCTTGCCCGCGAGGCTCGCGAAGGCGGTGCGCGAGTTCGCGAACGTGTTGATCCTCATCCCGAACCAGGCGACGCCGTAGCTCCCCCCGATGCCGATCAGGCTGAAGGCGAGGATGATCAGCACTTTCGACGCATCGAACTTCAGGAGGACGCCGAAGTAGAGCACGATGATGACGCCGATGAACGCTTCGAGGACGAGCAGGAACTTGCCTTGCGTGATCAGGTAGGTCTTGCAGGTCTCGTAGATCAGCTCGGAGATCTCACGCATCGCGGGGTGCACGGGTAAGCCCCTCAACTGCTTGAAGATCACGATCCCGAAGAGGAGCCCGAGCGCGCAGACGACCAGGCCGAGTAGGAGCAGTGTGCGGCCGTTCATCCCGCCGACCGCGACCCGCCCGAGATCGGGGACCTGGAGATTCGCTTCGCCCCCGCCCGCGTGCTGGCCCGCGCCGGCCGGCCCCGCCGGCGCCGCGGCCAGGGCCTCGGGAGCGGCCGCGGCAGCGCTCACCGTCAGCGCGAGCAGCAGCACCGATACGATCTTGAGCGTCGGGCGAACAGTCGCCGAGTGCATCCGGTTCATGCTGTGGGCTCCTTCGGTGGAGAGATCCCCGCAACTCTACGCGACGCCCTCGACGAGTGTCAACGAAAACCGTCCCCGCATGGGCGCCAAGTACCCGAGTTGACACGCTTTGCGGGCACTCGTAGGATTCAGGCTGGGATGGACGACGAGTCCGTCGACAGCAATAATGTCGAACGTGGATAGGGCTGATCTCGAGCCGGGCGTGATCTGCCCAACATATGGCGCCTCGGCCCCCTGGCAGCGGAACCCGCACCGACCATTCTGTTCCCTCACGTGCCGCCTCGTCGACCTCGGCGTGTGGCTCGACGAGGGCTACCGCGTCCCCGCGGACGAGCGCGATGTTCCGTAAGACGTCGGGGTCGATTCTCTGCCCCTCCTGCGGGAGGCTGACGAACGCCGACGCGCTCGTGTGCCTCGTGTGCGGACGACGCAATCCGGGCATGTGGGGGTTCGCCGGCCCGCTGCGCGCGGTCTTCCGCTCGTGGAACTTCACGAACACCGTGACCGGCGTGTGCGTGGCGCTCTACGTCGCCACCCTCGTCTTCGATCCGCTCGCAGCGCTCCGTCCGC
>WNFH01001035.1_pt1 | contig 18584 bp, 13 predicted proteins | sample 5400411 | NCBI WGS metagenome assembly WNFH01 (sample SAMN13153347, study PRJNA577476) | soil metagenome | isolation source: 200 cm saprolite under Douglas fir tree site 2 hole 3 | place: USA:California | collected 2015-04-18
GAAACCAACGATCTTTCAAGGAGACTCAGAAACTTCGGTGCTATAATAAAACCAATACAAGAGTCGAATACGAAGAGAATACAGGTATGGATACCGATACAAAACAAACACAACCGGCGGAGCTTGACATAGAACGACAACAAAAAGCACGCCAGTATGCGCGTATACGCCGCCGGCTCTCGCTTGTCAGCCTGGCTATAGGAGCCGCCGGCGTCATCATCTTCATTTTCACGCCCATCGCCACCCGGTTGCGCGATGTACTGCACCCGCTGGCCTGGCAGCCTATCCAGGGTTGGTTCCCCTGGCAGGTACTGGTCTACTTCCTGATCTTGATCCTGGGCTACCAGTTGATCACCACGCCACTCTCGTACTACGGCGGCTTCGTATTGCCGCACCGCTTTGGACTTTCGACCATGACGCTGCAAGGATGGCTGGGCGACCTCCTCAAAGGCCTGGTGCTGAGCCTTGTCCTGGAGAGCTTTGTTATCGAGCTGGTGTACGCGCTGCTGGCCTGGCAGCCGCAAACGTGGTGGCTGTGGGTAGCGCTGGTCCTGCTCTTCTTCTCCGTTGTCATGGCAAATCTCGCGCCTGTGCTCATACTCCCGCTCTTCTACAAATTCAGCGCCTTGCCGGAGGGCGACCTGACGAAACGGCTGCTGGCCCTTGCCGCACGCGCCCATACCCGCGTACGCGGTGTCTTCACCATGCAGATGAGCAGCAAGACGACGGCAGCCAACGCCGCGCTGATGGGCCTGGGCAACACACGCCGCATCGTGCTGGGCGATACCATGCTGGGTCGCTATACGCCGGACGAGATCGAGGTCGTGCTGGCGCACGAACTGGGACATCATGTGCATCGCGACATCTGGAAGCTGATCATCAGCCAATCGGTTCTGACGCTCGGAGGATTGTACCTGGTGAATGTGGTGCTGCACTGGGCAGTTGAAACCCAGCATGCGTACCTGGGACTGGCCGATGCAGCCACCATACCCTTGCTGCTGGCCCTGATTGGAGCCTTTGGCCTGGTCGTCATGCCAATCAGCAACGGCTATAGCCGGGCGATAGAGTACCAGGCTGACGAGTACGCCCTGCAAGCCACGCAGAAGGTCGAGGAATTTAAAAGTGCGATGACGCGGCTGGCGAACCAGAACCTCGCCGATGTCGAGCCATCGCCCATCATCGAGTTGCTCTTCCACGACCATCCATCGATCCGCAAACGGCTGAAGCACGCCGATGCGTTCGCCCATCGTACTACGCCTTCAGCGCCTGCGTGAGCGCGTTAAGTTTTCGTCCGGCTTCGCCGGGTGAGCCTGGGGCAAGTCTCTCTACTCCAAACTGCGCTCGTAGGTATAAAATACCTGGCCGTCCGATTCGTATTCTGCACCGGTGAAGGCATCGCGGACCATTATCAGGTCCGGTACATGAGCGGAAACACCCTCCAGGCCCAGTTCGGGAAGCCGGGTACGCAGTGCATAGGCAATCAGGCTAATCGATTCTGTGGTACCATCGATGTACCCTATAAACAGGTGTTTACCACGGTGCCCCTCGTGAGGCTCGGCTATCGCCAGGCCATCCAGGCGATCCCAGCGGCGCAAAAGATAAATTTGCTGTGCAGCTACTTTCTCCTTTAAAAGCTCACCGGTAATGGAAAAGGCGATGAAACCCTGGTAGTATAATCCCCCGACCGCCGGGAAGATATTTGAGACGTTGAGGTAGTTAATGATGTCATCGATATCGGCAGTTGTCGCCAGCGTTGGCGTCTCTATGCCATACGTGCTTTTAGAGGGCGTTGTGACGGGCAAGGCATGCATAGGTACGTATGCCGCAACCAGGCGCATGAAGCCGCGTTCCAGGATACGAATGGCCGCCGTATTCGTTGACTCGGTGATGAGCCGCGCAATTGTAGCTCCACGGCGCATTGCCTCGGCCAGTTGCGCGTCATAGAGAGCCGAGGCGACACCTTGCCGGCGAAATGCGGGATCGACGCGCAACCCCTCTAGCCAGGCCTCTGTCTTAGTGAGCATGCGCATATGCCCTACCCCCACCGGTTGTCCATCACTGGTGGCAACGAATAACATACCCTGCGGGTCGTGCAGCCATTCATCCCAGACATATTCGATATAGTCTCCCCACTCCCATGTATGGGCGGAAAAGGCCAGTACTGCCTCGCGGTCTTCTGGACGGGCAGGGCGAATTTCAATAAGCGACATGCCAGGTTTCTCCTTCATTATCTCCTCTTCATTATCTCTTCTTTATAAAGAATGTAGCGGGAAATCCTGCTTTAGTCAATTGGCAACGTTATTGGCTTCAGAAACGTATTCCTACTATACTTAGTAGTATCCAGTAGGATAAGTCCAGAGAGAAAACAACCAGGCTACCGGTAAAACCATATGCAGCAACAACAGAGGGATGAAGACTTAAAAGAGCAGCGGATTGCAGATAAGATACCCGGCCGGGAATCCGCTGGCGAAGGAGTCGCAGAAGATGTGGAAAATAGCATCGAGGAGGCGCAAGAGGAAGTAGCCGCCGCTCGCAGGCCGTGGTATCAAACCAGGAGATGGGGATTGATACTACTGGCCGTGTATGGCATACTACTTGCTCTCTTTACGTTGCTGGCCGTGTGGGTTGCTTACAACCCGGTCTTAGCCATCGATGTCACGATCACACGTGCGTTTCAGGAAAACCAGTCTCCGTGGCTGCGCTACACCATGATTGCAGCCAGTTTCATTGGCAACGTGTCAGCGCTCTCCTTAGGACTTATAGTCCTGGCTACTGTACTTTTTTGGATGGTAGACCTGCGCTTAGAAGCGATCATGGTCGTGGTGGTTTCTGCGACGAGCGCTCTTTTAAACTGGCTGATTAAGTTAGTTGTGGCGCGTCCTCGCCCATCAGCCAGCCTGGTTGAGATTATCCAGGCCACCAGTGGCCAGAGCTTTCCCAGTGGTCACGTCATGTCCTATGTCGCCTTTTGGGGCCTGCTCTTCTCTCTCGGTGTAATCCTCTTCAGGGGGAAGCACTGGTGGCGTACCGCTTTGCTGATCATTTCTGCGCTGTTTGTTGTGCTGGTTGGCCCCTCGCGTATCTACCTGGGCGATCACTGGGCCACCGACGTATTGGGCGCTTACCTCATAGGTGGTCTATTGCTCAGTCTTTCCCTGTGGATTTATCTCAATTTAAGAGGCCGGGGTGTGCTTGCTCCCACGGGCAAGCGGGCCAGGCGGTTTCATCAAAAATATGTGAGACGACCTGCACAATTGCGGGATACTCAACGCTGAGCCACCAGGATGATCCTTACCAGAACGGTCCTCCTGGTAAGGATCATCCGACCATTTAACCTTCTTTTCCTGAATCTTTTGTTCGCGGCTGGGCGCTCCGACTGCCGTTAGCCGGTCGCTTTGCCGGCGTCGATCGACGCGCGGCGGGCGTCTTATGCGTATGCGCCCGTTCTGTAGCCGGATTTGCATCCGATGTACCGCTAACCGGCTTTGCCTCTTCTTGCCCATCGGAAGAAGGCGAGCTTTGCTTCGTTTCAGCAGGTGAAGGGGTCTCCGTAGCATTTTCTGGCTCCGGCTGCCCCTCCTGGTGGTCGAATCCTGTATCTGGCACACTGACTTCAGATTCCTGGGATGAGGTGCGAAGATCGTCTAACTGCGTTTCGAGGTCACGTAGATGCGCATTTCGTGCCTCGAAGCGCACCTGCGCTTTAGCAATCTTTTTCTCAGCCTTTTGCATAGCCACTCTGGCTTTCTCGACCGCCAGCATCTTTTTAGCTTCGCGTTTCGCTTGCTTCTTGCGCAGCTTTTGTTCCTCATCGGCGGAGGTAGTGGAAGTTGGGTTATCCAGTGATGTTTTTGCCATGGTACTAACCTCTCTGTTCAAATAGTGACCTCTGTATGCTAATGATCGCCAACGTTTGGGGATAGGTCTCTAATAAAAATATGCATCATAAATGATGTCCTGTCAAATGGGTTTGGTGTCTCGTGTTCAATAAAACTATACAAACATGGCTTGACACCTATTTCTCAGCGGCGTAAGATGAAACGAGATTAACCCGAGGTTTCAAAACCTTCGCACCTCCAGAAGGAGTCCCTTATGTCGTTTCAAATCTGCATCAAGACAGACAAATCTCTGCAACAACTCGCCACAGAAATACGCAATGCTTTCTCGCTACCTCCATTTAAGCAAAACACGTTTTCGGGTGAATCGTACTGTCAATTTGAGATGCTGGGGATGCTCGCACTCGTTCACCGGGCGGATGAAGAGGACCGCGACCCAGAGGTGATGCACTATCCTTACTGTTTTGATCTCCAGATGGCTTTTGCCGACCACGAGCTGGATACAGATAGTATGGAATATAACCTGCAGCCGTATTACGCACAATTGCTCAGCTTTCAACTGGGCCTGGAGACGGCGTATCATGAGAAGCACAAGGTGAACCGGGCCTGGCAGATACGCTATCGCTACTGCTGCAAGAACCCCAGGTGGACCGGGTCTATTTTATATGGTGAGGATGGCTGGGAACCCGCTGTTATCGAGATGCCGCCCAGTCCGTGGCGTTCAATGCATCCCGTGTTCTAAGGAAGGAGGCGCTTTATGAGCCGATTTATGAGCAATTTCGATGTGGCTGCTGGCCAGGAACTTGTCCCGCTGGTCAAGCCGCCGATTACGCAGGAGCAACTGCGCCGCTATGCCGAGGCGTCAGGCGACTTCAACCCTATTCACCTGGATGAGCAGGCCGCACACCGGGTTGGGCTTGACGGCGTGATTGCCCACGGTATGCTCAGCATGGCCTTCCTTGGGCAATTCGTCAACCAGCAAATTGCAGGTATCCCCGGCGCACGCCTGGAGCGGCTCAGAGTGCGCTTCATGGATATGGTACGTTTGGGCGATACACTCACGTGTCATGGTGTGGTTAAGTCCAAAACGATCGATGACGATCTAAGTGAGTCTGTTACAGTAGAGTGCTGGGCTCAGAACCAGAAAGGAGACAAAGTGACCGCCGGAGAAGCAGTTGTAGTTGTTCCCAATACACAGAGAAACGAGGCCAGCGTATGACGCGCAAAATGTACTTTGAAGACCTGCATTTTCTGCACGACCTTGCCACCTATAATATCTTGAATTATGGGCCTTTTAAGGCGCTGATCTATGAAGATCAGGAGCAGGTGCGCGAGTACACCAATGTGGAGGCTGCGAGAGAGGCGATCCAATTGGCAGCAGGGCTGAGGTCGTTAGGTGTGGAGAAAGGCGACCGCGTCATCGTGATGATGCTCAACAGCCCCGAGGTGATTATCTCCTACCAGGCGATTTCGCGTGCCGGCGCCATCATCATACCTGTAATGCCGCTGCTTAAAGGGCCGGAGGTGCATTACATTGCTGAGAACTCGGCGGCCAAAGCAGTGATTACGAGCGCCGTCCTCCTGCCACTGTTGCGCGGCGCACTGGCGGATGTTCCCACGATGCAGCATATTATTGCCACGGGCATAGAGACGGGAGAGGGCCAGGCAGGTGAAGACCATTTTGAACTGCATGCCTACAAGGATGTAGTAGCCAGGGGAGCGGCGTACGCGGACCGTTACCTGGAAGACCTTGAGGGTGTATCGCTCTCGCCGGACGATACGGCTGTGGTCCTCTACACCTCCGGCACCACGGGTAAGCCGAAAGGCGTGGTGCTGACACATCGCAATGTCGTCTCCAACGCAGTCAGTGGCCGGGAAACTGTTTCAGGCGAGGCGGAGGGAGCATCACAGGAGAGGGAGGTACAACTGGCAGTCTTGCCGCTTGCGCATGCCTATGGGCTGGTGGCCACAAACGTCGGTTACCTGGCTGGCATGCAGGCAATCTTGCACTCACGCTTTGACACTACGGCGGTGCTTTCTGCTATTGAGCGTTACCATGTCAATGGATTTGCAGGGGTGCCGGCGATGTTTGTGGCGCTCTTGTATACCCCCGACGCGGACAAGTACGATACGAGCAGCCTGCTCTCCTGCGTGAGTGGTTCGGCTCCGCTGCCTCTCGCGATCCTGGAGGGCTTTGAGAAGAAATTTAACTGCGTGATTCTTGAGGGCTATGGTCTTTCAGAGGCGAGCGCTGTCCTCACATCACATTTTCAGGGTATACCGCGTAAAGCCGGTTCGGTTGGCAAGCCCATTCCCGGTGTCGAATTGCTGATTGTGGATGAAAACGATCAGCCTGTGCCGGTTGGCGAGGTGGGAGAGATCATCGCACGCGGCCCTAATATCATGAAGGAATACTACGACATGCCGGAAGAGACCCACCAGGCCCTGCGCGGTGGCTGGCTGCGCACGGGTGATATGGGTCGTTTTGACGAAGACGGGTACGTGTATATTGTCGAACGGAAGAAAGATTTGATCATTCGTGGTGGATTTAACGTCTACCCGCGTGATATTGAAGAGGTGCTCAACAGGCATCCAGCGGTGATCGAGTCGGCGGTGGTTGGTATACCATCGGAGCGCATGGGCGAGGAGGTGAAGGCTTTCGTCGTGACTCGCAGCGACGTGGATGCAGAAACACTCAAGGCTTACTGCCGCGAATGGCTGGCGAACTACAAAACGCCCAGCGAGATTGAGTTTGTGCGTTCCTTGCCACGCAATGCCGTGGGGAAGATCGATAAGAAAGAGCTAAGGAGGCTACATGTCCATTGATACGCCGCTGGAAAGCGCTTCGCTGACACAGTTGCAGCAGACACCTATCGACAATGTTTTGCATATCATCGATGAGGGCCTGGTACACCTGCCCACCTATCGTGAACTCTACTACCGTTGGGAGCGCCAGCAGTGGCGTGCGCAAGATATCGATTTCAGTGGTGACCGCGTGCAGTGGGAGGAGATGTCGCAGAACGAGCAGAAGATGCGCCTGTATGGGCTGTCGGCTTTCTTCCAGGGCGAGGCGTGTGTCACTGACACCCTGGCCCCGTATGTGTTAGCCATGCCCGACGAAGAGATGCGCATTTTCCTGACCACCCAACTGGTCGATGAGGCGCGGCACACGGTCTTCTTTGCCCGTTTCTTCAAAGAGGTGCTGGGCGTTGATAAAGAGAAACTGGAAGATGCCCTGGCAGTTGCGCGCGAGCATATGAACGCGCAACTGAAATATATACTGATCGATTCGCTTGTGGAGGTTGCTGAACGTATCCGCCAGGAACCGGGAAATCTGGCGCACCTGGTGGAGGGTATAACGCTCTATCACGTGGTTGTCGAGGGAACGATGGCGCTGGCGGGCCAGCGCAGTATCCTGGAGGCTTATCGTACCAATGGATTGTTCCCTGCTTTTCGCGGCGGTTTTACTGCCGTGGCGCGAGACGAATCGCGGCACGTGGTCTTTGGCGTGAAGTTCTTGCGCGAGATGATCCAGCGAGATGCAGCCTACGCCAGGGTTGTCCATGATGCCGTCGAGAAATATGCACCTACCGCGTTAGAGGCTATAGCTCCTGCACCCGAGCAGGTGCAAAATATACTGGCGGCGGGTAGTGATCCCTGGATGACGCCGCGCTATGCGGAGGAGTCGCTTGCCAAGAAATTGAAGGTGGTTGGCCTGAGCATGAAACTGCCAACGCTACCGCTGCCTCCGGTGATGGGGATGTAGTGGTCAATCCAGTTTGAATGTAGTGGTCAGTCCAGTTTGAATGTAGTGGTGGAGCCTGACACCCGCGAGGGGTGTCACTACATTTCTTTCTCACAGACCTAACTAGCCTGACAAGTAGTTACGAGCCTGGTTTGTGGCAGTTGTATCACTTGTGTCATTTGTATCGTTTGTAGCACTTGTATCGCATGTATCTGTTGTGGCAGTCTGAACACTGCCACGATAAGGAGTTGCTGTATGATATCCGCCCTGGTTCTGATCAATGTGCAGCGCGGGCAGGTGAACGAGACGGCGCAAAGTCTCCTGGAGATCGAGGGCGTAGCGGAGGTGTACTCTGTGACGGGCGAGTATGACCTGGTTGCGCTCTTGCGCCTGCCGCAATACGAAGACCTGGCCGAAGTCGTGACCGCGCATATGATGAAGTTGACTGCGATTACCAAAACGAACACGCTGATGGCGTTTCAGTGTTATTCGCGCGCTGATTTGCAGCAGGCGTGGGATATTGGGGTGGAGTAGAAAATATCGCTTTAAGGATGCACCCCTTGCTCGAAGGGTAATCCATGACGAATTACCCTTTGTATTTGCTCGAAGATAGCACATTTCCCTGGGCACGTCTAGAGGCTAGAAGAACATTTAGGATTCTATCAAGAAGAGGGGGCAAAGGGTAATCCTCCAGCAAGGGCGACGCAAGCGTCCCCACTCCGCTCCACACCGCCCCCGCCCCTACGAGGCAAGGCATCACCCTGGCTCCCGATTCTTGGCAGATTCTCGTCTGACCGCCCCCGCCCCTACGAGGCAAGGCATCACCCTGGCTCCCGATTCTTGGCAGATTCTCGTCTGACCACATATTTCTTGCAAAAGCAAGTTATAGCATATAATGATTCAAGAGATAACAAAGCGCTTTGCCGTGTTTGTTAACGTGATAAATACAGAAAGAGGCATACTATGGGCATGATCCACGGCGGCTGGCTGGTCGCTAAGATATTGAAGAGAGAAGGAGTTGAGGTCGTCTTTACGCTCAGCGGGGGGCATGTTGCTGCTATTTACGATGGATGTGTGCGGGAGGGGATTCGGGTGGTGGATACGCGCCACGAGCAGGCGGCGGTGCACGCGGCTGAAGGGTGGGCGAAGTGTACGCGCAAACCGGGCGTTGCGCTTTTGACGGCAGGCCCGGGGGTTACCGATGGCGTGACGGGCGTGGCAAATGCTTATCTCGCCAATAGCCCGGTGCTTGTGATTGGTGGAGCGGCTCCGCTTAGTTTGTGGGATCGCGGAGCGCTGCAAGAGATGAATCAGATTGACTTGCTGCGCCCGATTACTAAGTGGGCGCGTACTGTGCATGAGACGGGGCGGCTGGGCGAGTATACGGCCTCGGCTTTCCGGCAGATGTTGAATGGGAAGCCTGGCCCGGTTTTTTTAGAGATGCCCATGGATGTGCTGAACAACCTGGCGGATACCGATACGCTGTTCGATCCGGGTGAACCTGAGCACTATCGTTACGAGGGCCGCACGGCGCCTGATCCTGCATACGTGGTGGAGGCGGCTGCTTTGCTGGAGAAAGCGCAGCGCCCGGTGATTATGGCGGGAACGGCTGTATGGTGGTGCGATGCTGCCGAGCCACTGCGCCAACTGGCGGAGCGGATTAATGCGCCGGTTTTCCTCAACGGGGCCGGACGTGGCTGTTTGCCACCCACACATCCCTTATTTTTCTCGGCTGCGCGGCGCAAGGCGCTGGAGGGGGCCGATACCATCCTGTTAATCGGCACACGCATGGATTTCCGTCTCAATCATGGCCAGCCGCCGCTTATTCCCGGGGGAGCTAATGTGATCTGGTTCGACCTGGTAGGCGAGGATGTAGGGGTTAACCGGGGGGCGGCGGTTGGATTGGTGGGAGATGTGGGGTTGAGTATGCGGCAATTGACGGAGGCAACGAAACAGCCTGGTGAAGGTGCTTGGCTGGAATATATTCGCAGAGAGGAACGCAATGCGCTGGGACGCGATGGGGCGCTGATGAGTTCTGATACAGTGCCGGTGCACCCGATGCGTTTCTGCCGCGAGATACGCGATTTTATCGACGAGGATACGACGGTGGTGGGTGACGGTGGAGACATTGTGAGCTATGCTGCGAGAGTGATCAACGTTGACAAGCCCGGGTACTGGCTCGATGCAGGCCCAATGGGCACCCTGGGGGCGGGCACGGGCTTCGCGATGGCGGCACAGATTGCGCGTCCCGGCAAAAAAGTGTTGATTGTGCATGGAGACGGGGCTTTTGGACTCAACGGTATGGAATTCGAGAGCATGGTGCGCCATAAGCTGCCCGTGGTGTCCGTTATTGGGAATGATGGAGCGTGGGGCCAGATCAAACATCCACAAAAGGCGATTATTGGCCATGCTACTGCGGCGGAGCTGGCGCCGGGGATACGCTACGATAAGATGGTCGAGGCTCTTGGAGGCTATGGTGAGCTTGTCGAGAGGCCGGAGGACATTCGCCCGGCGCTGGAAAGGGCGTTTGCGTCCGGCTTGCCTGCCTGCGTAAATGTGTTGATTGACCCGGAGAAGCCATATAGCCGGTCTACGAATGTAGCGGTATAAGGAGAACGAAACTATGCCCTTACTTAATCTTTCGCCAGATGAATTGCTGTCTACGACGCGCTCGGTGAGAAAACGTCTCGACTTTTCGCGGGCAGTGGAGTCGGAGGTGATTCAGGAGTGCCTGGAACTCGCGGTGCAGGCGCCTACGGGGGGGAATAGCCAGAACTGGCACTTTGTGCTGGTGACCGATGCCCAGCAGCGCCAGGCATTGGGAGATATCTACCGCAGGGGATTTGAGATCTATCGTGACCGGTCAACGTCAGAAAGCGCCATAGCGGCGGCCAGGAAGCTGAGTCGTGAGCGAAGGGCAACACTCAAGAAAATAGTAGATTCCACTGTGTACCTGGTTGAGCATATACACGAGGCGCCGGTACTGCTAGTGCCCTGCTTCTGGGGCCGTGTAGAGGGCCTGCCACTGTTTGACCAGGCTGGTATGTATGGTTCAATCCTGCCAGCCGTGTGGAGTTTCATGCTTGCCGCTCGTGCACGCGGACTGGGGACGTGCTGGACTACGTTTCATCTTTACTTTGAGCAAGAAGCGGCTGAGGTTCTTGGTATCCCTTATGAGCAGGTGACGCAAGTGGCGCTTACTCCTGTGGCCTACACGCTGGGGACAGACTTCATGCCTGCACCGAGGGTGCCAATGGAGGCAATTGTGCATTGGAATAAGTGGTGAGCACTCTAGATATTTGGAGAGAATGCCTGTCACCCTGAGCGAAGCGAAGGGTCTGTCGCGATCAGCAGCGAGATCCTGAGCGAAGCGAAGGATGACAGGGCTGGACCTTGCTGGTGCTGAGGAACTGTCACATGCATTTGAACCGTGCCTAAAGATGAACCAATATCCTGGAAAAGGACACGATGACATATTGTGAGTAAAAATGTTATAATTTTACGTAGTAGTAATTGATATAGGATGTGGTTGCCCTGCCGAACTCTTTTTGAGTACCAGGTGGGCGGGGCATCTGCAAGTACTCAGGTCCGGGGAGATCGTGGGGGTCCCCCGTACATTTGAGAGGAGAGCAGGATGCAGCCTAACCCTTACCCGAATGAGTCGCAGCCTAACCCCTACCCGAATGATCCGGCTTACCCACAGCCTGGCCCTTATCCCAATGATCCGACATACCCACAGCCCAATACCTATCCACATAACCCACCTTACGAGCAACCTACTGAAAGGTACCCTCAAGAGAGTCCATATCAGCAGGATCGGCAGAAAATACAGCCTCCTTACCCGTACCAGGATCCTTCCTACCAGCAGGCACCCAGGAACCAGAGGCAGTCTCACACGACGAAGTATATTGTCGCCAAGGTCATCGACTACATTACCTGGGCGATTCTGGTATTGGAAGCGATATTCCTCTTGCGATTCTTCTTGAAACTGCTTGGAGCGGACCCAAATAATCAGTTCGCGCAGTTTCTTTATAGTCTTACCGGCTTCTTTCTTTATCCGTTTGCAGGGATTGTGCAAAGTGGGAGGTTCGGCACCAACGTGGTTCATATCTTTGAATGGTCAACGCTGATTGGCATGCTAGTTTACGGGTTACTCTACTGGATCTTGAAGTATTTCCTGCGCACAGCTATTTCCAGTCCGGAAGAGCCCATTTATTAATTGACAAATAGCCGGATGTCATGCTGGTAGGGGAGTGACTGCTACTCTATAGGGGGATAATGCCATGAGAGTAAATTGCTGCCCAAACTGCCAGGAACCGCTTCCAGGGCTTGCTAAGTATTGCGCAAAATGCGGTAAGTCCCTATTTGCAACGGAACAATCTCCTCGTTATCGCTATGACGAAAACCAGTTAACCGTTAAATTAGCTGATCGACCTGCTGACCTCAAAGTGCCCCATTTCTACAAGAAGGTAGAAACTGACGCCAATATGTCTACCCGGCCCCTGGGGTTGCACAGTAGAGTAACCCCAGTTACACCTGTGCAGGAAGTGCCGGTTGTGGGTAATGGCTCCACTCCGGCGGCACTACAAATTGATGACCGGTTGGAATCTGGCGACGATTATGAAATACAGCGCAATGCGACCTGGAACAAAACCGTTACCTATAGGTCGCGCCATCTTCCTCCCGCGCCAGTAAACCCAAAACCTTCAACCCCTCTGCTCTTGCAAGAGGTTCCGCCCAGGGAGCCAAAACGCGTACCTATGCGCCTATTCTCCTGGATAAATGTGCTGGCAATAATAGGCCTGTTGCTGGGCGGAGTTTTTGGGATCGTGATGACTCGCGGTAGCGGAAACAAGGCGCAGCCATCGCATGGAAAAGGTGTGCTCTCGTTGCAGGTCACTCCATCCACTGTTCCTCTATGGGGAATGCTTACTCTGCGCGGCTCAAACTTTTACCCATCGGGGCTAGTCGGGCTGACCCGTGATGCAAATTTTCGGATAACTGATACGGGCGGCACCAGTGTCATCCATGCCAACAAGACAGGCTCCTTCAGCGATACGGTATGGGTTGATCCGTCGTGGGGATCAGGCCTGCATATCATCCATGCGGAGGACGCGCGTATGCATAGGTATGCCAGTTTCCCGGTGAGGGTCACCGGGGAAGCTTCGCAGCCTCCACCGCACCTGGTACCTTCGATGGAGAGCATTGATCTTGGTAGCGGCGACCAGACGACTAATAGCACTCAAATGATTGCGCTTTCTAATGATGGCGGTGGGCAAATTACCTGGCAAGCTACCGCGACGGAGTCATGGCTGCTGATCAGCCCCGCGAGTGGGACGATTTCAAGCGATCAATCCATACATGTAGCGATTGCGGGTGATCGCTCGAATCTCAACGTGGGGCCGTATGCTGCTAAGGTGATTTTTAGATCGAATGCCGGGGGGACCACACTACCGGTGAAGATGGGCGTTGCGCCGCTTCAGCCTGAACATGAAGCCGTCCAGCTTACCCCTCCCGTGCTTACTTTCACCGGTACCGATGGCAGTCTGGACCCGCCCGGACAGGTAGTAACGGTCAGTAATCCAGGAAAACTCCCCTTGCAATGGAGCGCATCCAGCGCTACCAGTGATGGGTCAAGCTGGCTTGCAGTTGATCCGCAGTCCGGCACGGTTACCAGGGGTAACAGCCAGCCGTTGACAGTCAGCGTGGACAGTGAGAGCTTGCTGCCTGGCTTCTACAGCGGTTCGGTGACCTTTACCAGCCAGGGACCGGGAGCCGTGCAGGTTAGCCAACAAACGATCTATGTGAGCCTGACTATTGTGCCTCAATGTGCCTTACAGGTTTCACCTGGAGAACTGACCTTCACCAGTGCCTATTTGCAGCAGGCACCGGCTGCGCAGATCGTTAATATGGGAGTTACGCAAGGTTGTTCAAACCCGTTAAGTTGGAGTACATTCGTTACGATGAATAACGGAGGAAACTGGCTAAGCATTAGCTCCACAAGCGGCGCGACCCCTGCCTCTCCTTCTGTGAATGTGAATGTTACAGGTCTCACTCCTGGAACGTATAGCGGTGCGGTGACTTTCATCTGGTCCGGCGGAACGCAGACCTTGCCAGTGACATTCGTCATGGGACAGGCCACAACGCCGCTTCTGGCAACGACGCCTCAAGCGATAACATTTAACGGCGTCACCGGCCAGCTCAATCCGTCTCCCCAGATAGCCACCGTTACCAACTCAGGCGGCGGAACTCTTAACTGGCATGCAGCGGCGGCGACAACTGTAGGCGGTGCATGGCTCTCAGTCACGCCGTCCAGGGGCACCCTTACATTGCAACAATCCGTTCAAATAAAGATCAAGGTGTCGCTGTTAGCGACACTTATCCCTGGCACCTACAACGGCATGATCACGATTACCGGTACAGATAGCTCGAACAATCCTGCTGCTGGCAGCCCGCAGACTATTCCGGTAACCTTTGTGGTGCAGGCGCCATGTGCAATCACGGTAACTCCGCCCGCGCTCGCCTTTCAGGGGGTGATTGGGCAGTCACGTCCTGCAGCACAACCAGTGACCATCGCTGCTGGAGGTTTCTGTGGTGCAAATGCTTTGAACTGGACTGCTACAACCGCTACTACGCCAGCGGGAGGTACATGGCTTAGCGCAAAGCCATCGAGCGGTACGGTGGACTTAACGACTTCTTCGGCAACGAAGGTAGGCATTAAGCTCGCGGGACTGACTGCCGGCAGCTATTCAGGCACGGTAACTATCACTGCTGTCGATAGTACCAACCAGCCTGTTGGTGCCCCGCAAACTATTACAGTCAACCTGACGGTGCAGCAACAATGCACGTTACAAAATCTCTCGCAACAGGCGGAAACCTTTTCTGCTGAGCCTGGGTATAATCCTCCGGCAGTGCAAACCTTTACGGTTGGTGTCATAGGGAACTGTAAGGGTGCCGTCACCGTTACTCCAACGGTGACAACGGTGAATGGGACAGGCTGGCTGGCTGTATCGCCTTCCTTACCGGCGACACTCGCCAGTGGTGCGAGCGCGACATTTACAGTGACGGCGACATCAGCGGCGCTGCTTCTGGGGTCATATACAGGTTCGATCTCGCTGGCCGCTGTAGATGACAGCGGCACTCCGATTATAGGGAGTTCGCAGACGGTGGGAGTAACGTTAAATGTGCTGACTGCTCCTCAACTTACGGCAGGTCCAGGACTCAGCTTCAACGTCCCAACTGGAACAAGCTCGCAGCAGATTACTATTGCTAATGCTAACACAGGCGGTGCGGCGTTGAACTGGACTGCTGCACTGGATCCCGCCGCTCCAAGCTTTATTACGCTCTCGGCAGGATCGGGCACTAACCTGCTGGGGGGCACAAGTACCACTACAAGCGTCAATATCAATGCGACGGGCTTACCTGGCGGCTCGTCGTATTCGACGAGGGTGACGATTACCGCGTTTGACCCGATTACGGGCAAGGTTGTGGTGGGAAGCCCATCAACGATTGCGGTTACCATCACTATCGCGCCGCCGCAGATGGCGCTTAGTGCGAGCAACCTGGCATTCACGACGACTGCCGGCAGCAACCCGGCAGCGCAAACCATCTCTATCCAGAATACCGGCGGCGATACCCTGTCCTGGAAGGTGGGTGCGCCGTCAGCAGTATGGTTAACGGTGACACCTGCCTCCGGTAGCGATAATGCGCAGGTATCCTCTACAATTACTTTCAAAGTGAATGCAGCGGGTCTGGGTCCAGGGAAATATAACGCGACGGTGGTGATTACGCCGACGCCTGGTACGGCTGTGACTGTGCAGGTTAAGCTGACGGTGAACTGAGGAGGACAAGTGGAGAGTGAGGAGAAGAGGGTGGGGTGGGCGACTAACAGGGCGGGGGCGATTAACAGGGTGTGGAACGACTAACAGGGCGGGGGCAAGCCCCGCCCCTACAATATTACGGCTTGTCCCCGCCGTATTTGTTCGCCAATTTCCTTATAAGGCCCGCAGCTAATGCGATGCGCGTTGGTAAATAATCCAGCTCGATGTATTCGCCCGGGTTGTGGGCCAGGCCGCCGCCTGCGCCCAATCCGTCCAACGTGGGTATGGCCATTGCTGCAGTCGTATTGGCGTCTGATGCGCCGCCGCTGCCTACATCCTGTATCTTTACCCCAAGCTCGCGCCCCGCTTCTTTTGCTAATGCGACAAGCTGCTCGTTGTGCTGATTGCATTCAAATGGTTGACATAACAAGCTGCCGCTGAGCGTAATGCGGGTTCCTGCCAGCTTGTTTTGATAGGTAACCTGGCGCATGGCTTCTTCCAGCGCCTTAAGGCTGGCCTGGTCGGCTACGCGCACGTCCATGTCGAAATAGGCATAGTCTGGGACGACATTGGTGCGTTCACCGCCTCGGATAATGCCGACACTTAAGGTTGCCCCGGGGATGGTGCCGTTAAGCGCCTGCATTTTCTGTACCTGGTAAGAAAGCTCGAGGATGGCGTTGCGCCCACGCTGCGGCTCAACACCCGCATGAGCCGATAAGCCATGCACCTCGACGCGGTATTGGCCGCAGCCTTTGCGCGAAGAGACGATGGTTCCCTGAGCGCGCCCTGGCTCGAGGACCAGGACGGCATCAGCTTGCTGTGCCAGTTGCTGTATGAGCGGTCTACTGCTGGGAGAGCCTATCTCTTCATCGCTGTTACAGATGAAGGTCACCTGCGAGTAGTTCGCCTGCTGGCCCTCTATCAAAAGATGCAGGGCGTACATGCCGATCAGTACACCCGATTTCATATCCAGTATGCCGGGGCCGGTAGCAATGCGCGCTCCATCGCGCCGGCTGATGGCGAATGGCCTGCGCCCGGCCTCGCCGTCGGGCAGTACCGTATCTATGTGCCCGATTAGCAGGATGCGGGGTCCTCCGGGTGCATTGCCCTGGTGTGTGGCGACGAGGTGGTCGCCGTAGTGTTCCTGCTGATCAAAGCGCGTGGAGAAGCCAAGCCCCTGGAAACGCTCCTGTAGATATGCTGCAACTCGATCAACTCCTGCCTTGGTAAAGGTGCCGGAATCGATATTGACAATGGTTTTTAGATCATCGAGGTAAGCGTCCATGAGCTGTTCGGCTCGCTCAATATCGCGGTGTTTCATATCACGCTCCCCGCTTTGAATTGCTCGATCTCTGTTTCGCTATAGCCGATTGCGCGCAGTAACTCGCTGGTGTGCTCGCCCAGGGCTGGAGGTGCGTAGCGTTGCTCGCTCCCGGCACCGGATATGCGTGGAAAGCTTGGCAGCGTGCGGAACGATGCGCCGGTTTCGCCCAGCGGCCCGCCGGTGACGCTCACACCACGTGCCTGCGCATGTGGATCGTTCAGCGCTTCGTCGATGGTGTAGAGCGGCCCAAAGCAGGCATCGATATCGGCCAGTTCAGCAATCCATTCGTCACGTGTCTTCGTTTTAAAGATAGCAATCAGCAGCTCTATGGCCTGCTGGCGCTCGCCAGGGCCTACCGGCTGGTGAAACGGCAGCAATTCGAGGTGCCCGATACGCGTGCAGAAGGTGTGCCAGAATTTATATTCCAGGGCGGCCAGTGTGACATGCTTGCCGTCGAGCGTTTCGTAAATGTTATAGCAGGGCAGGCCGCCGTCGAGCGCTGAGCGCCCGGGTTGCGGAGCCTCACCTGTATTCAAATAGGCGCTGGCAGTGAGTGGTAAAAGAGACATTACGCCTTCGGTCATTGAGACATCGATCATGCGACCCTCGCCCGTTTGCGCGCGCGCGACCAGCGCCGCCAGGATGCCGATTACGGCCATGAAGCTGCCTCCTGCCAGGTCGCCCAATTGGGTTGGGGGCATGGCCGGTTCGCCGTTTGGCCCGCGATTGTAGTGGAGCAGGCCCGCGTAGCCTGCATAATTGAGGTCGTGCCCCGCACGCAGGCGATACGGTCCATCCTGCCCATAGCCGCTAATGGCGCAGTAGATCAGTCCTGGATTCACCTCCTTGAGCTGCTCGTAGCCCAGACCCAGGCGTTCCATTACGCCCGGGCGGAAGCTTTCCAGCACAACGTCACTCTGCTGTACCATGCGTATAAATATGTCACGTCCCACGGGCGATTTGAGGTTCAGTGTCATGCTGCGCTTGTTGCGGTTTATCGCGAGAAAGTAGAGGCTCATACCTCCTGCGCCGTGCGGGGGCATGAAGCGCCCATAGTCACCGGTTCCTGGCTCTTCGACTTTGACGACGTCGGCGCCGAAATCAGCTAGCATCTGCGATGCGTAGGCCCCGGGGAGCAGGCGCGAGAGGTCGAGGATACGTATGCCGCTGAGAGGCTGGGTCATGTTTGTCTCCTTCACAGGGGGGTGAACAATTACCGTATAAGCAGAGGGTAACAGGGATGGGGAGGGTTGTCAATGCTGGTTCGCCAGGAAGCCTGGACATATGAATGTTCCCGAAAAGTGTGATAATGTTCCAGAAGATTTCGGGCGCCATCTGCAACCGGTGAATTTATGCCGCAAGGCAGGGTATCTCATTCTCCGATGTGTAGTGATTAGCTACATTATTATCTGCACTCCACTTCGCTATAATTTGGTGGGCCATTTTGGCATCAACAACTGTTATACGTAGTGTCCCTGTATAATAAATATCTACATACATCGTATATGTACAGTTGTTACTAAGTCCCCAGACAGCCGGTATTTTTTCGAATGAAGGTGATTGAGCCAAAATTTTCACTTGATTCTTCAACTCTGTTTTGGAAACTGCTTCATTTCCACTCCCTCCGGCCTGGGGTAAGTGGTCTGAATACATCACAACTGCTTGTCCAGGTAACACTCTAATTTCTTCACCGGCGGCTATTGCAGATGAAAACTCCTTAACTAATGAAGTTGCTGTTGGAATTTTCTCAAGATTTGGAGATGCTTCAGATGCTGCAAACAGCAATACCGATACGGATAAGGCAATACAAGTCAATAAGAAATGCCGCGATAAATTGAAACGCATCGTGTTATCCCTTC
>WNFH01001038.1_pt1 | contig 18578 bp, 18 predicted proteins | sample 5400411 | NCBI WGS metagenome assembly WNFH01 (sample SAMN13153347, study PRJNA577476) | soil metagenome | isolation source: 200 cm saprolite under Douglas fir tree site 2 hole 3 | place: USA:California | collected 2015-04-18
TGATCGCCGACCTGCCCCCCCGATTCGGCGTAGAACGGGGTACGATCGAGAATGACCTCGCCGGAGTCGCCGGGCTTGAGCTCTTGCACGCCCTGTCCGTTCTTGATAATGGCCAGCACCTCGCAATTGTCAGAACGTGTCTGACGATAGCCCTCGAACTCGGATTTCGGAAGCTGCTGGTAAGCGGGGTTGGCGGTCTGCTTGGCCGCTCCTTTCCAGGAGGCACGAGCACGGGACTGTTCTTCGGCTCGAGCTCGTTCAAAGCCTTCAAGATCAAAGTGAATGCCCTGATCTCGTGCCGCGTCCGTCATGAAGTCCAGAGGAAGGCCATAGGTTTCGTACAAACGGAAAGCCAGACTTCCAGGAAACTTCCCTTGAGCCCTTCTCTCGAGAATCATTTGAACAAATTCCAGAATTTCGTCATGACTTGGCGGTTCCCCGGAAGAACGAGATATTGAGTTAGCAGCCAGCTGCCATTCAAAATCAGTCTCAGTAACTTGCGATTGCAACTCGACTAGGGTATCCGCATAAGAACCAGCACGACGGCACATTTCTTCCTCGGTGAGGCCTAGTGTGTGTTCATCGTTAAACTGTCGCAGTGCCGCTAAGTAAATGGCATTCTTTAGCTCATCGGCTAAACGCTGATTTCCAATCTCCAGCACTCGGGCAAATTGTCGCTCCTCTGCTTCAATAACTTTGGCAACTCGATCCGACGCTTCCTTCAACTCTGGGTACGCATCCTGCATCAGGTCGCGCACCGCGAAGACCATCTGGAACAAGAACGGCTTCTCCTGTCCCAGCAACCGCCCATGGGTAATCGCGCGACGAATAATCTTCCGAAGCACATAGCCGCGGCCTTCGTTCAATGGCACGACGCCGTCCGAAATCAGAAATGTCGCAGCGCGTGAGTGATCCGCAATCACTCGCAGCGAAGCGGCGGATTTTGTGTGGGCATCCTTGTTTAGTTCTTTTTCCAGAACAGTTGCCGTCAACTCCGCCGCACGCCTAATCAGCGGCATGAACAAATCCGTCTCGTAATTCGAGATCACACCCTGCAGCACGGCCGCCAGGCGCTCCAGCCCCGCACCCGTATCAATCGAGGGCTTGGGCAGCAGATTCAGCTTGCCCATGGCATCGCGGTCAAACTGCATGAAGACCAGATTCCAGATTTCGACATAGCGCCCGCAGTCGCAGCCGAACGCGCAATCCGCATGGCCCTGGGCGGAAGCCGCTGGGCCCATGTCGTAATGAATCTCGCTGCAGGGACCGCACGGGCCGGTGTCGCCCATCTGCCAGAAGTTGTCTTTCAGGCCGAACTCGAAAATTCGATCTTTGGCCACACCCTGAGCTACCCATAGGTCATATGCCTCAGCATCGCGCGGAATGCCGTCCTCGCCCTTGAAAATCGTGACGTAGAGCTTTTCTTTCGAGATGCCGAAACATTCGTTCGAGGTAATCAGCTCCCAGGCGTAGGCGATGGCCTCTTTTTTGAAATAGTCGCCGAAGGAGAAGTTTCCCAGCATCTCGAAAAATGTGTGATGGCGGTTGGTGAAGCCGACATTTTCGAGATCGTTATGCTTGCCGCCTGCGCGAACGCATTTCTGCGAGCTCGTCGCCCGCGTGTAATCGCGCTTTTCCAGGCCGAGGAAAACGTCCTTGAACTGATTCATCCCCGCGTTGGTGAACAGAAGCGTGGGATCGTTGTGCGGCGCAAGCGACGACGAATGCACCTCGCGGTGCCCCTTCTGGACAAAAAAGTCCAAAAACTTACGTCGAATCTGCGCGCCAGTGAGCATGAAAGACGATTCTAAATGAATCCAAACGGAAGGCGGCGCCCCTCCCGATTATTCTGCCCCATCCAGAGGGACCAGCAGCCGGAATTCGTTGTTGCGCCCCCAACGATAAATCCGGAAATCACGGTCGAGCGTCAATATTTCCGCGCTCCTGAACTCGGTTGCAAGATGAATCAGGCAGGCGTCTGCGAGATCAATGCTGCGGTCACGATACTTTTGCAAAATGCGGCATACCTGCTGAGCCGGCTGTGGCAGTTGCAGCGGAATCTGGAAAATCCCCGACGCCACGTTAGCCAGTACCGCTTCTGACGCGCCTTTCAGCCTACGCAACAGATAGCAACTTTCAGCAATGACCGCTTCACACGTGATCAAGGGCGCAGTAACATCGCCGATCACTTGCGCGCATCGCTCGTGGAACCGCTCGCTGCGGTCAAGCAAAGCCACGACCACACCGGTGTCGAGAAGCACCGGCTTCACCGGCCGAAGCCCTTCAGGTGCTTCTTGTTCGACCCCAGGTCGGGAACGCCGGACTTAAACTTTCCCAACCCGATTACGGTGCGGCGCCCATTTCCAAGCCGGCAGGCCGCCAGCAGGCGCAGACCTTCGCGTACCACCCTGGAAGGGCTCCAGCCCAATTGGCCCACAAGTTGGGCGAGCCGCTTCCGCGACTGGTCATCCAGCCGAGCCTGAATGGAAGATCGCATAGAACCATTGTACCACAAATCTATGATTGTACTACAGACCCTCCTCTGCCTGCAGTGCCGTCAGCGTCTCGTCATCCACGTCCCACTTTTTCAGGATCGCGAAGATGGTTTTCGATCCAAACCCTGCGCGCACGAGCTGGCGGAAGATGCGCGCGGCCTGTTTCTGATCTTTGGGTTTCTTCAGGCGTTTGCGGCGTAGGTAGTCGCGCGCTTGCTTCTCTTCGTTCACCTCGTCGTAAGCCGACGCCACGGCCTTCGCGATCACCTCGCTGTGGACCCCCTTGGCCTTAAGGTCTGTGATCACGCGCATGCGGCCGAATTTCTCGTTCTCACGGCGAAAAAAAGAATACGTGGCGGCGTATTTGGCATCATTGAGATAGCCCTGGTCCTTGAGCCTCCGAATGACAAGTTCCACCAGGGTCTGACCGTACTCCGTGCCGGCTTCCACGCGCTGCCGCAGCAGGCGCTTGAGTTCGGCCACCGAACGCATGCGGCGGGCCAGGGCCCCGACGGCATACTCGTAGAGTTCGTCCTCGGAGCCGGTCTTTCGGGGACGAGCGAAGGACATACAGGGAAACATTACCGCAAAGATGTAAATTTTTGTAAAAACCTGGAATGAACCGGATGCCAGGCACGTAGGTGGGGATTAGGGAACTCCCGGATCGACAATGCCGTATAGACAATTGAGAAGCTTTTTCCAAACTAGCCGGCCGAGCGGACTCTATTCAGCACACCGGACCTAATGATGACGTTCTTTCGGCCCAGTCCTCTATTTGTTTGTGGAGGGTGAGGGAGCCAGTCATGCTTACCATAGATATCGAAAAAATCGGCGATGTGGCGGTTGTCAGGTGCGGCGGGCGGATCGTTCGCGGCGAAGAGGTCCGCACCCTGAGGAATGCGGTTGTGTCGGAGAAAGATACCCGCATTGCTGTGCTTGATCTATCGGAAGTGGAATCGCTCGATGCCGGCGGGCTGAATGCGCTGGTGTCGTTGCATCACTGGACCCGTAACCATGGCATCCAACTAAAGCTGGTGAATCCGTCGCCCTTCGTGCAGGAGATGCTGGCGCGTACGAGGTTGAATCACGTTTTCGATATTTCCTCGCTCCACGACGCGCTCCTGATTTTGACCGGCTCGGACTGTCGGAGTCGACTTGTGCTGCGGGATGCGAAAACCACCCTGGCTCATCTTTAAACTGCTGGATAGGGATCTTGCCTCACGCGTCATTGGCCGGCGCGGTGCGCCGAACGCGTGCCAGATCCTCCACTCGCAAAAGCAGTTCGTTCAGGATGACGACTGCAACAAAAAGGGCGCGCTTTCCGCGCGCCCAAAAGAGATCCAGAGACTAACTCAGCGGTTAAAGCCGGTCGCCTGCATCGCGTTTCGCGAAATATCGCTGGTCGAAGAAATACCCTGCATGCGCAGCTTGAAGTCGTCGGCGTTGGACGCGTTCTCGAGTGCCGTCTCGTAATTGACCAGGCCGGCCTGAAACAAATCCCACAGCGATTGGTCAAAGGTCTGCATGCCGTACTGTGAAGTGCCGGCGGAGATGGCATCGCGCACGGCGCGCGTCTTCTCCGGTACCAAAATGCATTCCCGGATATAAGCGGTGTTGATCATCACCTCGACCGCGGGCACGCGGCCCTCGCTATCGCTGCGCTTCACCAGGCGTTGGCTGATGACGGCGCGCAATACGGCCGCAAGCTGCAGACGAATCTGCTTCTGCTCCGGCGGAGGGAAGGTCGCGATGATACGGTTGATGGTTTCCACTGCATCCAGAGTGTGCAAGGTGGAGAACACCATGTGCCCGGTTTCAGCGGCGTGCAGCGCGGTGGCGATGGTTTCCAGATCGCGCATTTCGCCGACCAGAATGACGTCCGGATCCTGCCGCAGGGAGGCGCGCAACGCGGCGCCGAACGACGGCGTGTCCACTTCCACCTCGCGCTGATTCACGTAGCCTTTCTTGTCGCGGTGCAGAAATTCGATCGGGTCTTCGATGGTGATGATGTGTTCGGCGCGTGTGGAGTTGATGCGGTCCACCATGGCGGCCAGGGTGGTGGACTTACCGGAACCGGTAACGCCGGTGACCAGCACTAGTCCGCGGGGCATGTCGCAAACCTGCTCCACGATCTTGGGCAGATAAAGCTCGTCGAGCGCCCGGATCTTGGTCGGAATGACGCGCAGCACTAGTCCCACGTTGCCGCGCTGCTGGAAGACGTTCACGCGGAAGCGGCCCAGTCCGGCCACCCCGTAGGCCATGTCGATTTCCGTGGTCTCTTTGAACTTCTGCTTCTGGCGCGCCGACATCATGCTGAAAGCCATGGTCAACATGTCCTCGGCGCTGACGCGGGGCTGATCGGTCAACGGGATCAGTTCGCCATCGATGCGCAGGTGAGGATAGTTGCCCACCTTCAGGTGCAGGTCAGAGGCGCGCCGCTCCATGGCGATGCGAAGCAAATCGTCGATATTCATTCGAGGCTTCCCCTAAGTTGCGGCGTTTAGCAGGCGTGACCCTGAGCGTTGCGAGGGAGAGAGCCTGCTGCCGAAATCCCTAGCGGAGCGAGGGAACTCAGCGAACTGCCACTTGGGTATCATGAACCGAAACGTCACTTCACCCAAGATGACCTAAGTAATGGCGATTGGGCCGTCCGGACAGTGGCTTGCAGGGATTGGGTTGGTCCGCATGACAATGCGCAGCGGCCGGGAATTCGCTCTTGGCGGCTCCGCTCGCATTCTTACCGTGCTTCGTGTTGAGAGTCGGCAAGGCGCGAGCCTGTTTGGGATCCGCAGAACCAAAAAGCCGCCCCGCAGGGCGGCCTCAACACGATTGTGGGATCAAAGATATCTACGCGGCCTTCCACTCCTCATCAGCGCTGGGGCCATAGATACACGGCACCTTCGAACCCATCGGCCGCAAATACGTTACTAGCTCTCCGCGGTGATGGACGCTGTGGTTGTTAACGAAGGACAAGTACATAAAGGCGGGGAAGTTGAACGCGCCATAGAAGTTGATCGGCGTTACCAGCTGCTCCGGCGTCATGGCGCGAGCTTTCTCAAGGGCGCGAGCGAAATTCTTGTCGTACCAGGAAACCATCTCGGCGACGGTCTTGGGCTCGTCCTTATAGCGCGGCTCCATGTTGAACTTCCCGTCGGGGATCTCTTCGAGGAATTGAACATCGACGGTAGCAAGGTGCCATGCCAGTTCCCATGCCGTGCGCGCCTTGGGGTCGGGCTTGTAGTCACGCTTGGCGTCGGGGATAGCTGCGATCACCTTTTTGGTGGTCTGCAACTCCTGCATTAAACCTTGCAACATCATGTCGCGGTAGCCGACCGCGAACTCCTTGCTCGGGGCTTGCTGGGGTGCTGCCATAAGTCCTCCTTGTAAGTGCGTGTTATGTCTATTTCTGACCAAAAAGCGCAAGGGGCGCATGCCAAGCGCCCCTCGAATGTGAAAACCAATCGCAGAAACTACACGCTGACCGGCTGCTTGCTGCCCACCGGAACCGGGGTCAGCCAGTTGAACGGGTCGGCTTTTTCGCCGCGAATAATCGCGTAAAACTCCTTCTGAATCGCCTTGGTGATGGGACCGATGACGCCCTTGCCCACGCTGATCTTATCGACTGAACGAACCCCTGTGATCTCGGCCGCCGTCCCGCTGAAGAAGACCTCATCGGCGATATAGAGCATCTCACGCGGAATGCACTGCTCGACCACGGGAATACCGAGTTCGCGGGCGATCCGCAGGACTGAGTCACGGGTAATCCCGGGCAGAACCGAATTGCCCAAGGGCGCAGTTTGCAGCGTGCCGTTTCGCACCACGAAGACGTTCTCACCCGAGCCTTCGCTGACGTAACCGCTGACATCCAGTGCAATGCCCTCGACGTAGCCGTTGACAATAGCTTCCATCTTGATGAGCTGCGAGTTCATGTAGTTCGCGCCCGACTTGGACATCGCCGGAAGTGTATTGGGCGCAATTCGTGTCCACGAGGAAACGCACACGTCTACGCCTTGCTGAGCGTCCGCCCCGAGATATTTGCCCCAAGGATAGTTACAGATGTAGACCTCGGTCGGCGAGTTGAACGGGTTGACACCGGCTTCGCCGTAGCCACGGAGCACGATCGGGCGGATGTAGCACGGCCAAACCCCATTGTTTTTCACCACCTCAACCATCGCGGAGACGAGCTCTTCCCGGGTGTAGTCCACGTCGATGCGGTAAATCTTGGCCGAATCCAGCAGCCGCTGCATGTGTTCCTGGGCGCGGAAGATGGCCGGACCGCTGGGTAGCGCGTAGCAGCGGACGCCCTCAAACACGGACGAGCCATAGTTCACCACATGCGACATCACGTGCAGTTGGGCTTCATCCCAGGGAATGAGCTTGCCGTTATGCCAGATTTTTTCCGTCTTTTGAATCGCCATGGACTCTCCTTACAAAGCTGCGCTCCTAACGAAAACTGATTCACCGTGTGCGACTGAGGGATGCACTTTCTTGCCGCCAAGTTTCTTTCCGCGGTTGGATCCACCTGCTGGCAGTCACGACAAGTGGCACGGACTTGAGGGGCAGGGCAAAGAAGCCAAATTACGGGCAATTATAACCGAGGTTGAAGGGGCTTCGGCAGTGTTTTCCAGCCTCTGCTGCGGAAAAGAAGGGAGGTTTCTGGAACCGGTTCACGCCCTTCTGGGAGTAGCTCTTGTCGGCGAAGAATCAGGGGTTGACGGTGCTCGCACCTGGGTTCGTCCCCGACGTCAGACCTGCCCGAATTGAGCTAGGCAGCTCATCTCCCCGGAAATACTGCCCCTTGGCCGCACCCATATCTGGCATTGCAGCAAACGGCTTGCTGTAGTCGTTCGCGGCATTCCAGAACAGGAAGCCGATCCCGCCCTTGTTTTTCGCCGTCAGCACCTGGATCTCCACGTACTTCGGCGAGTAGGTCTTGGTACGCCAGCGGAAGGCTTGCAGCCAGGGCCGTATCACTGCGCCGCTGTCCTTGGTAATCTGTTTGAAGCGGCCCATGGATTCGCCGATAAAGTGCTCGGGCGCATCGCCGGGGTGGGCGTATCCGTCCATGCCGAAGAAGTGCGACGGGTAAATCATGGGCGAGAGCACGTCGCAATATTTGGCCATGCCGACGATATCCTGCCCCGTATGCGCCAAGTCCACCGGGCGTTGCCACGCCATCACGCCAAATACGTCGAGTGAGAACAGAACACCGGTCGGGTGTAGCTCCGCATAAGCGTGTTTCAGGAAATCGGTGATCACGTCTGTGCGATGCCAATCGGGATGCTGCGTCTGGAACACGAAGCTGGCATCCTTCTGGTCGCCCTCTGCCGGGAAGCGCACGTAATCAAACTGGATTTCGTCCGCGCCCGACTCAGCGGCCTTCTTGGCCAGCGCGATGTTGTACTGCTGCACTTTGGGTTGCGAGGGATCGGTCCAGACCAGCTTGCCGTTCTCCCGCCACGCCTGACCGGTGCGGTGTGACTTCACGGCTAGTTCCGGATGCGCCACCACCAGCCGCTCATCGCGGAAAATTGCGATCCTGGCAATGGCGTGCATGCCCTGCGAATGCAGAAAACGCGTGAACTTGGGCAGATCCCGGATGGGGGCATGGTGTCCGCCAGCCAACGGATGATCGAAGGGAATGTTGATACTGCCGTCGCTGTCCTTCACATCGAAAACCACCGCGTTGCCCCCCAACTCGCGCCAGCGGCGGATGATGCGCAGGCCGTGATCGCTGCCCGCCATGAGCCCGGTCAAATACACCGCGCGCACTTCGAAATCGCGCGCCACCGGAACGGTTTTCTCCACGATGGGGAGTGCCAAGATTCCAGGAACAATGACCGGCTGGCCGGCCTTCAGAAAGTTACCGTGCAGATTGCCGTTTGCTTTACGGATGGCCTCTGCCAGCTCAGTGGAGGTCAAGTAGGAGGTCTGAGAAAGATAGTGCCGCGCGACTAAAGCAACACTGTCCCCCCGCTTTGCCAGATAGAGTGCGCTACCCGGTGGGGCGATGTTCGTGACCAGGGAGGCATCGGGAGCTTTGGGACTGGCCGGGATCGAAGGCTTCGACGCCCGCAGAAGCTGTGGCGCTTGCGGAGATTGCGCAGAAGCTGGCGCGGCGGAAACCATGTGCCCGAGGGCGAAGCCCAAAAGCAGGGAAAGGACACCAGTAAATGAAATCGAGCCCAGACGACGCAAGTTTTTCTCCGTGGGGTACGCTCCTTCAGAGATGCTAACCGGGCGTAAATTCAGGTGCCAGTTACGTCGGGCCAATGTCAGGCGGCTGGAACTCCATTCCCTTTTAGACGCGCCAAGAAACTTCCCGGATGCGCAAACTATTTCTCTTTACATGATTTCGCTGGGCGATCTAAGTGTCTCTCTTTCGTCGCTATGGGCATCTAAGCCCTATAGGAAGTGAGTGATCAGAGTTCCCAGGAGGATGGCGAGTCATTTGCAGTAACCCGTATCGGCCGAGAAACGAGAGGTGACAAAATATGTCGCCCATGGCAACCAATTGACCCCGCTCTCCCCGGGAGCAATACGGGCCCCCGGAAAGGAAAAAGAAGGGCCACCCTATGAAAACCGCCCTCAGCACCATGCTCGACCCTAGCCGCCGCAGCAACGATGCCAGAGAGTTCGAGAGCGCCCTGCGCCGCCGCATCGTGGGCCAGGACCAGGCGGTCGAAAAGGTGGTAGAGATCTACCAGATGTTCCTGGCGGGATTGAATCCTCCGGGACGCCCCGTCGGCAATCTCCTCTTCCTCGGACCCACGGGATCAGGGAAAACCCGGGTAGTCGAGGCCATGGCTGAGGCCCTCTTTGGCGATGCGCGTGCCTGTATTAAGATCGATTGCGCCGAATTCCAGCACTCCCATGAGATCGCCAAGCTGATCGGTTCGCCTCCCGGCTACCTGGGCCATCGCGAGACGCACCCCCTGCTCACCCAGGAGGCACTCAACCAGTGGCAGACGGAAAAGCTCAAGTTGTCGATCCTGCTGTTCGACGAAATCGAAAAGGCTTCCGACGCGCTGTGGCAATTGCTGCTCGGAATCTTGGACAAAGCAAACCTAACGCTGGGCGATAACCGCCGCGTGGATCTCTCGCAGTGCATCATCATCATGACTTCGAACCTTGGAGCCGGTGAGATGAGTAACCTGGTCCAGGGTAGGTTAGGCTTCGCGCCAGAGACAATCGAAGTGGACGAAGCACTAGATGCAAAGATCAGCCGCACCGCCGTTGAAGCAGCCAGGCGCAAGTTCACGCCCGAGTTCATGAACCGCATTGACAAGGCGGTGGTGTTTAAGACCCTGCGCCCGGAGCACCTCGAGCAGATTCTGGAGATCGAACTGGGTATGGTTCAGCAGCGCATCCTCATGGCGTCAGCGGCGAACCAGTTTGTCTTTAGCTGCACACCCAAAGTGAAAAGCTTCCTGCTGCACGAGGGCACTGATCCGAAATATGGTGCGCGCCATTTGAAACGGGCGATCGAGCGTCACGTCGTCTTTCAGTTGGCCAATCTGGTGGCCACAGGGCAGGCCAAGCTGGGAGACTTCATCCGCATCGACCTGAGCCCGGAAGGCCGCCTCACGTTTGTCAAAGAAGCCGAGAACGCCATGGTCCCCATGCTCCTGGAGCGCTATGGTGCAGCTGCCGGTGTGACTTCGATCGCCGCCCGTACAGCGCGTCCTGTGGCTTCGAGGCGCGAGTTGGGTGCAACCGGAACGTTAGATAGCAAGTAATTCTCCTTACATTCGGGAAACTCGGCGCCGGGAAACCGGCGCCTTTTTTTGCCTGCACTTAGCCCACGGGTTTCTTGCGTCGGATTCGTAATGGCAGCTCAGCTCGAGCGTGCCCTGAGCGAAGTCGAAGGGGGCGGAATGGTTTAGCCTTGCACGTGAGTGCGGGGTGGAAATGGAGTAAGACAACGCCCCGCACGAGTGCCACGCCGGTTTGTACACAAGCCCTTAAAGCCGCGAAGCAAAAGCTTGCCCAAGATGACAATGATGGGGACACTACCTAAAATCCGTTGCGTCATCTGCTGAAGGTTTCGGCAGGAAGCTTTGGCATTTGTGTGCATCTAAATCACTTGGAGTTCTTTGTGGGACACGTGTAGAGTGCACGGGTCTCCGCCATCAAGCTGGAGAATCCAGGAGGGACCATGAGAGTCAATTCACTCGCGATCCGCTGGCTGGCAGTACTGCTGGCCCTCTGCCTGGCGGCGCCGCAGTTGCTCGAGGCGCGCGTTGAACCGACGCATGGTTTTGATCTCTTTTCCGCCCAGGAAGAGGTCCAGGCTGGCCAGCAGGCGGCTGGCCAAGTCAGCCGCCAATTGCCTGCGCTGCCCGATTCTGACCCAATTACGAGATACGTCCAGCGCCTGGGGCGGGAACTGGCTTCGCACGCCCCCGGCGAGAAGTGGCCTTATAGCTTTCACGTGGTGAATCAGAAGCAAATCAACGCCTTCGCTCTTCCCGGAGGCCCTGTGTACGTGAACCTCGGCACCATCCAGGCCGCGGACAACGAAGCTGAGCTGGCGGGGGTGATGGCGCACGAGATTTCGCACGTGGTGCAGCGCCACGGCACGCGAGCTGCCAGCAAACAGATGGCGGCGCAGTTGCCCCTCGCCATCCTGGGCGGATTCATGGGTCGGGGTGCGCTCGCCCAGATGGCGGCCCAGGGCATTTCCTTCGGCGTCGGCTCTTATTTTCTTAAGAACTCCCGGCAAGCGGAGAGAGAAGCGGATCTGCTGGGCACCGACATTATGTATGACACTGGCTTCGATCCCCGTGCCATGGCGGAGTTTTTCACCAAGCTGCAGAGGCAAGGTGGGGGTGGCGCGCGTGGGCCTCAGTTTCTCAGTGACCACCCGGATCCGGGCAATCGCGCTGAAGCTGTTTCCCGGGAAGTGTCTACGTTACCGCGCAAAAGCAATTATCGCGGCGACAGCCCCGAGTTCCGCGAAATCAAGCAGCGCGTTTCCGCCATGAGTCCGCTCACGGCGCAGCAGATCGCTGCTCTGAAAAAACCGGGCGGCATCAGTGCAGCGGGCGTGTCGGAATCCGACGTGAGCCCCAGCGGCAGCATGCGCAGCTTCAACCATTCCGACTTCCAAATCTCTTATCCGGAGAATTGGCAGGTCTTCGGCGACCGGAATTCTTCGGTGACCATCGCGCCGCGCAGCGGCGTTTCCCAGAACGCGGTTGCCTATGGAGTCATGATCAATGATTTTCAGCCGGAAGATCCCCAGGCCAGCCTCGATCAGGCCATGCACGATCTCGTCGCTTCTCTGCGCCAGTCCAATCCCGATCTGCGGCAGATCGGCTATGACGAAAATATTCGTATAAATGGGGTGGCAGGGAAATCGGTTGACTTGATTGGAACGTCACCGCTGCAGGATCAGGACGGTCGTGCCACACAGGAAAGAGACTGGCTGGTCGCCACGAGGCGCCGCGACAGATCTCTTCTCTACTTGGTATTCATCGCACCCGACAAAGACTTCGGATCCCTGCGTCCCACCTTTGAGCAGATCCTGCGCTCGCTGCAGCTTCGCTAGTCTAGTCGTCAGTCGTCGGCCGTCGGTCGTCAGACATCAGGCAAAGCCTACTGACAGGTTTGACCTTCTTAGCTGGATGTTGAAGATGCGCTGGATTTCTAAAAGGCTGAGGATGACGACTGAAGACTGACGACTGCTCCTATCCGCCCTGCTTCAACTCCACCAGCACCTGTTTGGCGATCTCTTTCAGGGTCTCGAAGACACCGGTGCCTTGAAAAGCCACAGACTCAATTAGTGGCTCGTTTTTCCGACGAAGCTGTTTCGCCAGCGCTTCAGGCGGCAGGATGTTGGGCAGATCACGCTTGTTGAGTTGCAGCACATAAGGGATCTTGTTGAAGTCGTAGCCGTGTTCCCGGAGGTTGGCCATGAGGTTTTCGAGCGCTTCGATGTTGGCGTCCATGCGCTCCTGTTGCGAATCCGCTACGAAGACAATGCCGTCCACTCCGCGCAGGATCAGCTTTCGGCTCGCGTCGTAGAACACCTGGCCAGGAACCGTGTAGAGGTGGATGCGAGTCTTGAAGCCGCGTACCGAGCCCAGGTCTAGGGGCAGGAAGTCGAAGAACAACGTACGTTCTGTCTCTGTGGCCAGCGAGATCATCTTGCCCTTCTGCTGGTCGGCAGTTTTCTGGTAGATGAACTGTAGGTTCGTCGTTTTGCCGCCCAGCCCAGCGCCGTAGTAGACGATCTTGCAATTGATCTCGCGGGCTGCAAAGTTAATGAAACTCAAGACTTTCCTCAAGACCGGCGGCGGACGCTCAGGTGTACGCGAACGCCTCCGCGTTAAAATTTCGCTTGTTGCTGCTGGTTTTATACCACACGGTTTCCATTGCCGGCAGGTTACTCCGGTTACTAACAAGAACACCAGGGTTGGAGAGGGGAGTTGCTTAGCGGCCGGGCGGGAGGGGGTAGTAGCCGTCTTTGGCATAGACCTTCAGACCGGGACGGCCCACGTCCACCACAATTTGATGGTACGCGCTGCTCGGAGTCGCGCGGGTCACATAACCCAAGGTGTACTGGTTGCGGGCGTCGCCGATCGCCTGAGCATACGTGCTCTCGATAGCGGCGCGGGAGAACTCCGAGAAGATCTCGCCCCCGGTAGCGTTGGCATATTTAGGAAGGATGTCGCTATAGCCGAATTTCGGCAAATGCAGCTTCTCCAATTTGCTGTACAGCGGGATCGCCGAACCCTCCACGCCCACGCCGTAAACCAGGATCCCTTGCGAAAGCAGGACCTTCAGCACGTCGCTGTAACTGGCGTTGCTGCCGTATTCCCGGCCATCGCTGATGACGAAAATGATCTTACGGCGAGTGCGCTCACGCTTGCTCAAATCCAGCGCCGCAGCCAGGATGGCATCGTTGAGCACGTGGGATTCCCGAGGGGGCGTGACGACAATGGGCGCGCCCGGGTCGATCGGTCGCCCGTTCACTGTAGGGCCCTGCGGTCCCAGGGGTCCGCCCAGTACGGGCGGCCCGTTATTTCGGCCGCGTACGGTCTTCAGCTCGTTCAGCACTGCGGTCAATTTCTGGCTTACAGCGGCGAAGTCCGCCACCCGGGATAGGGTCCCGCTGTAGGTGTAGATCGAGACCTCGTCAAACTGGCTGAATGCCCCTTCCAGCGCTGGAAATGTCTGGTTTACTTTCTGCACGGCCACATCCGGCATGCCCAGGTCGAAGATCACCGCCGCCGACAAGGGAAACGGATCGCTGGTAAAGAAGTTCATCTTCTGCTTCGTGCAGTCTTCATAAACCGAGAAGTCCTTGGGGAGCAATCCGCTGACCAGGCGCCCTGAGTCGTCCTTCACCATCACCGGGACAATCACTTGGTTCACATTTCTGGTTACCGTGTAAAGTTCGTCCCGTGAGTTGGCTCCCGGCTGCGTTGCGCCCCCTGAGGGGACTGTTGTGACTGTGGGTGCAGGCGCAGGGCCGGGTTCTTCCGGTTGCCCAGCAGGAGTGTTGCGTTCTTTGGGGTTGCCTTCGCTCGGCGGCGCTTCGTTCGGGGGCGGGGCCTCAGACTTAGCGGCAGGCGGCGCGTTTGGAAACGGTTGCGCCGGGCGCGTGGCGGAAGGGGCATCTGGGATATCTTGCTCCTGCTGTGGCTGCTGCTGGGCGGGTCCTGCCAGTGGGACAAGGCACAATACCGCCAGCGCCGCCCAAGCCCTCCATGAACGCCTATGAATCACTGGAAGCACCGCATATCCTCTCCGCCTCGCCAAGCAGGCTCTGCAATTCTGATGCTGAGACCATGCCATTGGTGCATCTAAGCCTAGAGGAATAGACTAACAAAAAGAACGAGAGAATATTGTGATACCAAAGGCCCTGGTTTTTCGAGCACTTGCCAGTATGCTGGTCGGGACGTGCCTGGCCGTGCCCCTGCTCGCCCTCGCGGAAGAGCTCCCTCGGCTGGCCAGTCCGGACCAGAACCAAACCAACGACCAGACTGAAGACCAGGCGGTCAGCACGCTGAAAGTCAACGTAAACGTGGTCCAGCTCTTCTTCAACGTCAAGGACAAGAAAGGCGCCTTGATTCCCAATCTCACGAAGAATGACTTTGAGGTCCTCGAGGACGGCAAGCCGCAGACCATCAAGTACTTCGCCGCTGAATCCAATCTCCCCCTGACCTTGGGCATTCTGATCGATTCCAGCGGCAGCCAGATGCGCGTGCTCGACATGGAGAAGGAAGTTGGCGGGGAATTTCTCAACCAGATCCTGCGCGAGAAAGACCTGGCATTTGTCATCAGCTTTGATGTCAACGTTGACCTGTTGCAGGACTTTACAAATTCCGTGCACTCGCTGAAAGCAGGACTCAACCGTGCCCGTATCAATGCTCCTCCCAGCGGCGGCGGAATCCCCGGCCTGGGAGGGGGTCCCGTCCCAACTGCCAGCGTTCCTCGCGGTACGCTGCTTTACGATGCGGTGTACCTGGCTTCGCATGATGAACTGGCGCAACAGGTTGGCCGCAAGGCCATGATCCTGCTCACCGATGGCGAAGACCAGGGCAGTCAGCTCAAGATCAAGGGTGCCATCGAGGCGGCACAGAAGTCCGATAGCATCGTTTACGTATTGCTGTGCGCCGATCGCGGGTTTTACGGTGGTTTCGGCTATTCCGGCGACCGCGAAATGAAGAAACTCACCGAAGAGACTGGTGGCCGCGTAATCGAAGTGGGCAACAAATTCGACAAGCTGAAACAGGGCTTCGACCAGATCGCGCGGGAACTGCGCAGCCAGTACAACATCGGCTATACCCCTGCCAATGCGGCGCTCGATGGCAGCTTCCGCAAGGTTGAAATCCGCTCCAAGAACGGTTACAAGATTCAGGCTCGCACCGGCTATTACGCAGTACCCAAGCGAGACTAGCTGCGCTGCCACTCCGCAGCAGGTTTACTATCGCTGCTGCTTGTTATGTGTCCCCCCACGGTGTTCGCGGCGGCAGGCTAAGAATGAAGCGAGAAGCGGCGTCCTTTCTCGACCGGAGTAGTCAGAATAGGGTAGTGGTGCAGTTTGCAAACTGCACCACTACCCAGAATAGAGCCTCTTTGACTCCGGGAGTGGGGGTAGCCTAGAATTTGCGTAGGGGTAGGTACACGAATCAGAATACGCCCACCCGAGCAGGCGAACCCCGCTGGGAGGTTACAACATGATCGGGAAATTGGGTTTGCCGGAAATTCTGCTCATCCTGGCCATCGCGCTGCTCATCTTCGGCCCCAGCAAGCTGGCCGATCTGGGCAAGGGCTTGGGCGAAGGCATCAAGAACTTCAAATCGGCCATAAAGGAGGGCGAACAGGGGCCGGACAAGAAGTCGTAAACCTGCCCGCGTAACCCTGCGTCTCGGCTCCGACGTCCCGCTGCTCGATCCTTTTTTTCAAAAGTTGCGTGCAACGTCCCTACTAACTGCCAATTCTCGCGTATCGAGACGTGGGCGTGCTATCCCAAGCCTTCAGAACGCCCTGTGCTCGCGCAGCATGCGGTACACCAGCGCCACCGGTAATCCCACCACATTGAAGTAATCGCCTTCGATGCGAAAGATCCAGCGCGAAGCGATGCCTTGTATGGCGTACGCGCCGGCTTTATCCATGGGTTCGCCGGTCGCGACATAGGAACGGATCTCGTCATCGCTCAACGCATTCATGGTGACCAACGTGGTTTCCGAACACGTGTCCTCAAAACCAGTTCTCAGTTCCCGGCTCGCAGTTCCCAGTCGTGCATTTGCTTGTGGAGCCAGGAGGCAGACTCCAGTCGTTACTTCGTGGGTACGCCCGGAGAGCAGGTGCAGCATGCGAGTGGCGTCAGCGCTGTCCTGAGGTTTGCCGAGAATTTGGCCGTCCACGATAGCAATGGTGTCAGCGCCGAGAATGAAGTCATTAGGCCGCTGACGGAACACGGCAAGGGCTTTCCCCCGCGCCAGGCGTTCGGCACAGGCTCGCGGATTCTCACCTTCTTTTGGGAGCTCAGCAACGTTACTCGACTGTACAACGAATTGAATGCCCGCGTTGCGCAGAAGTTCCTGGCGGCGCGGGGAAGCGGAGGCGAGGACGATCGTGTTCATCTGCTCCCAACCGTTCCCCTCACCGATTCAATCAGCTTTGCCGAATCATAGCCAATCCCGTCTTTGAAAACGATCTCTACCTTTTCGATGTCATCGATCTTGCGGGACGGGTCGCCTTTAATTACGACCAGGTCGGCTTGCTTGCCGGCGGCCACCGTACCGATGTGGTCAGCTTCGCCCAGAAACTGTGCGCCGTTCGCGGTCGCGATGTGAATAGCCTCCAACGGAGTGAAGCCGGCCTCGACCAGCAGTTCAACTTCGCGTTGGTCGCCGAATCCGGCAAGCACGCCGCCCATGCCGGTAGGATCTTCGCCCGCGAGCAGCAGGCCTCCGGCCTGGGCAAATGCGTGCTCGAATTCCATCTCCTTCTTGAAAGCGGCTGGCCAGGGCGAGGTGTCGCTGCCGTAAACCCGCCTGAACCTGCTGGCATCGCTGGCGCGGACTTTGTTGTCGAGAAACTCGCTGCGGGCATCGGGCGACAAAGCATCGAGAACTCGCTGCTGGATGGTGGGGCGTCCGGGCACATCCATCTCAAACACAGGCAATGTTGATGTGACCGCCACATGATGCTGGACGAGATCGAGAATCATGTCATGTACCGGGCCGCTCTGTATGTCTAGTTTGGAGACGAAGTCCGGGTCCTCGGCCTTCTGAGGGCACGCACCGGGCTTCTTCCACGGGAAGAATTCGGTGTCGACCAGCAAACCGTGTTCGAGGTCGTCGATGCCGAGCGCGGCTGCTTCGCGGAAGCCGATCGAACAAAGATGGCCTGTCACCTTGGCGCCCCGTTTGTGCGCGGCAGCGATGGCGGCGGAAAGCTCGGCGGGAGTAATGAACATGTAAGCTTTGAAGTTGTCCACACCCTCATCCAGCCAGAAGTTCACCGTGCGTGTCGCATCCTCGGGGCCGGTGAGTTGGTGCAATTGCAGCGCCCAGCTGCCCGCGCCTTCCAGATAAGGCCCGGTGACGTGCATCTTGGGGCCGGGCATTTCGCCGGCGTCGATTTGCTTCTTGATCTCCAGGTCTGTATAGGGCTCAAGCGCACCAGTGGTGCGGATGGTGGTCACGCCCGCTGCCAGGTAAAGGCGCGGAAAGCTGAAGGCCATTTCGCCGTAGACTCCGTCGCCCATGGGATAGACCAAGTGATCGTGCATCCCGACGAGGCCTGGAATCACGCTGTATCCCTGCAAGTCCAAAACCTGCGCATTCTTGGGTACGCTCGCCGACCCGGCATCCGCGACAGACTCGATTTTCCCTTTGGACAAAATGATCGTCTGGTCGTCGCGGGCGGAAGCGCCGGTGCCGTCGATCACGCGCACGTGAGTCAATGCCACCACTGGCGCGTCCAATTTCAAGAACTGGTGCACCTGAAGCGAGATGGTCTGGCCGGAGACAAGATTCATGGTCAGCAAGCAGCTAGCGAATGCAAAGAAACACCTGCGCATGTTTGTCACCAAAAGGAACGGGGTGATTCAGCGGTGAGATTGTACCGGACGGAGAAGCGATGAGGCAGAAAAGCCGGCAGCCCGCTGCGGATCCGCTCAAGCGGCCATGTTTGGCGATGGCGGAGTCGGCGATTGAATGTTAATCAGCTCGCTCCGCAAGGATTCGGGAAACGGTTTTCCCAGCGTTTCCAGCTTCCGTTCCAGGCGTTCCGTGCAATCGCAGTCACCGCAGGCCCAGGGTTCCGACCCGTTCTGGTCCCGGCAGCGCCGGCGATCGTGAGCGTCCTGAACCCGCGTTAAATCGAAGTACTCCTCCCAATAAGGCCGCTCTTCCTGCAGAGGAGTCGGACAATAGCAGACCTCCACCCAGCGAGTCGTCTCGTCGGGGCAGCGCCGCGCGTCTTTCATGTTACGCAGGTATTCGCCCTCGGCCACCGACCCTTCGCCCAGTGTCTGGTCTTCGATTACCTTCAAAAGAGCCCGTTTGCAGCCCGGCTTCACCCGCGCTCTAACCAGGTAGCGCATAACGAGCTATTTTA
>WNFH01004416.1_pt1 | contig 18578 bp, 12 predicted proteins | sample 5400411 | NCBI WGS metagenome assembly WNFH01 (sample SAMN13153347, study PRJNA577476) | soil metagenome | isolation source: 200 cm saprolite under Douglas fir tree site 2 hole 3 | place: USA:California | collected 2015-04-18
TATTGTCAACGCCGATTCCCATGCCTCCTGGGTATTCCCCCTCGGCTCAGCACAGGCCCGTGTATTCGAGCAAAACATGCAAAAATCGGGGGAGACCAACCCATCATTCACGCGGGATGGGTACGTGATCTATTTGCCCATTACACACTCTACGGGCGGCCAATACAAGTCCTCGTTGCCAAAGATGAGCAGAAGGATTGCCGAAGATCGAGAAGAAAAGAACTTCTTTTTGTAATGATTTATCTAGGATAGCTCTAGAAAGGACAGTATAATGGAGGGAATGCAGCCGCGCATATCAGAGGCGCAAATCGAGGCAGTAAAACATTATAGGAAAATCGAAGATTTCATTCCGGCACAATGGTCTGAGGGTAAGGTTCTGGCTAACGGGATACAACAGCACTATTACCGGACAGGAGGAAATAAGCCCCAGGTTGTTCTCTTGCATGGTTTTATGGAGAGTGCGCTGAGCTGGCTGCGCACGGCGAAGGTGCTGGAGCAGCAGTATGACGTGTTGATGGTTGATGCCAGGGGCCATGGCCTCTCTGATGGGATCGCCAGCGGATATTCGCCACAACTGCTCACTGAAGACGCGGCAGGCTTTATCCGCGTGCTCGAACTGGATAAGCCCGCAGTGCTTGGTTTCTCAATGGGTGGGGAAACGGTGCTGCGACTCGCGGCGCTGCACCCGGACCTGGTGCGCTGCGTTCTCGTGGGAGGTGCAAACGATCAACTCAACGATATCCGGGCGATGACGAACTCGGAGGGATACAAAGCCTGGTTCAATGCGTGGTTTGCCTGGCTGCGCAGCCTCAAAACGCAGACCCATGAAGAACGCATGGTTTCCTCGCTTCGTCAGTTGCCGCCGGGTGTGCCGCTGCCGCCAGAGGATGAATATGTGGCGATGGTCGAGTCCTCTGCGCGGGTCGATCTGGCCCTGGTTGAACTCAGCCCGTCGTTGTGGTCACAGGCAAAGGCCCAGTTTGAGGAGGTAAGAGCGTTGCAGCGGCATATTACCTGTCCTGTTCTGCTGATGTATAGCGGCTCCTTCCCTGTGCCGGGCGCGCCGCAGACACTGCGGGAGGAGCCTTCGGAGCAGCCGAATATCAAGATTGTGCGTTTTGAGAATGCCGGCCATATCATCTATCAAGAGCGCTTCGATCAGTTCATTGACCTGGTTCAGCAATTTCTCCAGGAGCACTGAGATGCCTGCGTAGGCCTACAACCTGCCGAGCACCACTTCGACTGTATAGCCCTCTAACTTTTTGAGTGAGTGCGGTGAGATGCTTTCGCGATACGCCTCGTTGGGTACGGGTGCGCCTGGCTGATCTACGTGAATGGACAGGGTATCGGCGAGCGTCTCTGACTGCAAGGTCTGCATGTGCCGGCGCAGGATCGAGGCCAGATCCTCACTGGTGTACAGCGCCAGCGTGATATGATCCTCGATGTTGAAGCCGGCTTTCTTACGCATATCCTGCACGTAGTGTGTCAGGTCGCGTACCAGGCCTTCTTCACGCAGTTCTGGCGTAATCGTGGTTTCCAGCGCCACGACGTATCCTCGCTCCTCGGCGGCTACAAAACCGGGACGAGCGGTTGCAACCACTTCTATTTCGGCAGGAGTAAGCTCGATTTGCTGCCCATCGATCGTGAAATTCAGCGTGCCTGTCTCTTCGAGCAACCTCGCCGCTTCGTGCGCTCCGTGAGCATCGAGCGTCTTGAATGCCGCCAGGATTTTCTGCACCAATGGACCATATTTAGGGCCGAGCACTTTCACCTGGGGCTTCAGTGTATACGCCAGCATATTGCTGTCGTCGCTCATCAGGTGCAGGTGCTTGATATTCAATTCTTCAAGCACCTGTTCTTTGAGGCGCTCCAGCGCCTCCGCTTCGGCTGCATTTGGCACGCGCACATAGATGGCGTTTAATGGCTGGCGCACCTTGATCTGCGCCTTCTCGCGAGCGGCACGGCCCAGGCCAACCACGCGCATGACCAGGTGCGTTTCGTTCGTCAGTCTTTCGTCAAACAGCTCTTCATTCGCCTCCGGCCAATCGCACAGGTGAACGCTGAAAGGCGCATGCTGGTTGACGCTGCGCACCAGGTTCTGATACAGCTCTTCCGTCGTGAACGGCACGAAAGGAGCGAGCAGCTTGATGAATGTGGTCAGGCACTCGTACAACGTGAGGTATGCCGCCACCTTATCGTTGTCCAGGGCAGTTTTCCAGAAGCGTTCGCGGCTGCGGCGCAGGTACCAGTTCGATAAGTTCTCCAGGAACTCCTGCATGACTACTGCAGGCTTCGACGTGTCGTACTGGTCAAGGCCGTGCGTGACCTCCCGGATTGTCTGCTGCAGTTCAGAGAGAATCCAGCGGTCAAGTTCGCTGCGCTGCGCTACAGGCAACTGGTGTCGCTCCGGGTTAAAGGCATCGATATTGGCGTACGTCACGAAGAAACCATACACGTTCCAGAGCTTATCCAGTGTCCTGCGCACCAGCATCCACTTCTCGCTCAGCCGCACAGGAAGACCGGTCTCAGCTGATTTCTCCATATCCTCACCGGTAGGGATACGCGGGAAGTTGAGGTTCTGCTCAGGGATATGATTGGTAAAGAGCCAGCGCATTGTATCTGAGCCAACCCGTTCAGCGGCCTCGTCAAAAACGACGAGATTGCCCTTTGACTTGTGCATGGGCGTGCCATCTTCCCCCATGAGCGTGCCGTAGCCAAAGAGTGTTTTGAACGGCGTTTGATGTTCTAAGACGGTGCTCATGACCAGCAGTGAGTAGAACCAGTTTTTAAACTGGCCCGGGAACGACTCGGTCACGAAGTCTGCTGGGAACCACTGCTCCCAGTACTGGCGATCGGTGCGGTAGTGCAGCGTTGAAAACGAGACGATGCCTGCATCCAGCCAGGGGTTACCGACATCTTTGATGCGCGAAACGACATCGCCGCACTTCTGGCAGCGGATTTTGACTGCATCCACCCAGGGACGGTGGGGCGTATGGCCCTCAAACTCTTCCCAGCCGGCTACAGCTCGTTCTTTCAACTCGTGCTCGCTGCCGATGACCTCGAATGTACCGCACTGGGGACAATCATAGATAGGCAGAGCCAGTCCCCAGTAGCGCTTCTTGGAGATCATCCAGTCGTCCATGTTGCGCAGCCAGTCCAGTTCGCGCTCCAGGCCAAAGGCTGGAATCCAGGTGGCCTCGCGCGCTACATCCATGATCTCGTAACGCAACTGGTCCATGGAGATGTACCATTCGTCGACCAGGCGGAAGATCAGTTCTGTCTTGCAGCGCCAGCAGACAGGATAGCGGTGCTTATAGTTCTGTGGGCGGTAAAGCAGGCCTTTTTGAGCCAGGTTTTCTGCGATTTCCTGTCCCACTTCGGAAGCTTTCTGCCCGGTCAGCCAGTCATAGCCCACCGTGTAGACGCCAAATTCGTCAACAGGAGCGATGACCGGCAGATTGAATTCCTTTGAGAGGGCAAAGTCTTCGCGGCCACAGCCCGGGGCAATATGCACAATACCGGTTCCCTCGGTGGCGCTTACGTCTTTCCATGGGATGACCGTATGAACGACACCCCGCGCCGCTGGAAGCTCGTCGAATGGGCCGCGATACTGCCAGCCCACCATATCACTGCCTTTAAGCGTCTCCACCACGTGGTAGTCGCCCTTGTCACGGCCCTTGAGGGCTTTCAAGACAGGCAGGAGTTCCTCCGCGAGGTAGTAGTACTCGCCGTCCTGTGCTACTTTGACGTATGGCAGGTCCGGGTGCACAGCCGCAGCAACATTGGCGGCCAGTGTCCAGGGCGTGGTTGTCCACACCAGCAGGTACTCGCCTGGCCGGTCCACTAATGGAAGGCGCACATACAGGCTCAGGTGGCTGGTATCCTGGTAATCCTCCGAGAGCGTTTCCATGTTGGAGATGCCGGTGGCGCATCGCGGGCACCAGGTCATCACATCGTGTCCCTTGTAGATCAGGCCTCTCTCGTAGCACCTCTTCAGGAATGACCAGATGGTATAGTTGTTCTCGTCCGAGAGCGTGTAGTAGTCGTTGCCCCAATCCATCCAGTAACCCAGGCGGATTGACTGTTCGATCATGCGCCTGGCGAATTTGAAAACGCGCTCTTTGCAGAGTTGTACAAATTCGGCGATGCCGAAGGCTTCGATATCGAGCTTATTTTTGAAGCCAAGCTCCTTCTCGACCTCGACTTCGACCCACAATCCCTGGCAGTCGAAGCCGTTTTGATAGCGCTGCCTGTAGCCCTGCATGGTTTTGTAGCGCTGGTAAATGTCTTTGTAGGTCCTTCCCCAGGCATGGTGCACGCCCATCGGGTTATTCGCAGTAATCGGACCATCCAGAAACGAGAACTGCTTATCGCTGCGATCGTTGCGATGCAGATACTGCTGTAACACCTCGTGTTCATCCCACCACTGTTGGATGGATCGTTCGAGCACCGGGTAGTCAACCCGGTCTGCGGCCGTCGCTGCTCGGAAAATGCTTGTTCTTACTGGCACAGGTGCTCTCCTCCAGGTCAAGTCGATGGTTCGGTTTAGTCTACCAATCGAATCTCTAGTCGTTTGTTTATCTTGCCCTTGTTTTCCGTCTTTGTAATTTTAATACCGCCGACTTCTTTTGTATGATTCACATGTGTCCCGCCATCGGCCTGCAGGTCGAGGCCCACTATTTCAACAATACGTACTTCTTCGATCTCCGGGGGGAGCAGGTTAATTTTGGTGCGGATCAGGTCCGGAATCGCGAAGGCCTTCTCGCGCGGCAGGGTATAGACACGGATGGGGTAGTCGGCCTCCACCGCTTCATTAATTTTCTCTTCGATATAGGCGATGCGCTGCTTGTCCAGATTTTCCATGGCAAAGTCCATTCTGGCCCTGTCCGGGTACATCTGCCCTCCAGTTACTTGTACGCCAAATTCTTTAAAAATGGTACCGCAAAGGATGTGCAGTGCGGTATGCGTGCGCATCATGCGGTAACGGAACTCCCAATCAATGGTGCCGACGACTTCGGTTCCTACCGGCGGCGGGAGGCAATCGAGCGTATGCCAGACCACCTCTTCGCGTTTATTCATGGCAATCACGGCGCCTTCGTTCTGGCGGTTATTCCAGGAGATGATGCCGTGGTCGGGCACCTGGCCCCCACCGCCGGGGAAAAAAATGGTCGCGTCGAGCGCTACTTCATCGCCTTCGACGTCAACGACTGTTGCGCTGCATTCATATATATAACTGTTTTCGTGGTAGAGCAGCTTCGTCTTCATGCTTTTTGCATGCTCCTCTAAGCAAAGTATTGTTCAAAAAAATCCCCTCGTCCATCGTAGGGACGAGAGGAACTCCCGTGGTACCACCCTGGTTAGCCGTGCATGGTTTTTATACGCAGGCTCACTCATTTATGTTTCAGTAATCTCGATAAGGGCCGTTGCTTTGCTCGCCTATATCCTGGTGGGATGACGATAAAGCACGCCTATGTGAAGCCCCTACAGCGCTGAGTGCTCTTCGTGGTAACGGGAAGGTTCCGGCCAGGCCTACTATACTACTGATCCGACCGGATGAGTGCGCAGCACTAGCACGCAGTGCGTTTCCGGTCGGAATAAGATCCTTACAAGTTGTTCGGCTGGCGGCTCGGGAGTGATTTTCAGCCCACGTCTTGTATCCGGTTACAGCATCCCCGGACTCTCTGCGACAAGAAGGCTAGCTCGTGGCCTACTCGCTCCGTCGTTGCCGTTGCTTCGCCATGATACCACAGTTGACCAGTTTAGTCTAGTGGTCACACATTATAACAATGAGATAACGATTGCATGAACGTGCAAAAGGGCCTCCAGGAGGTGTGCTAAAAAGAAAGATGGACAGGTGATAAAATATGGTAGCAGCTGTCAAGAAAACAAATAACTCTCTAACGCTCGATAAAAAGGATACAGCATGAACGACCTCGAAGCATTCTACGGACCAAATGCAGGTTATGTGCTTGAACTATATGATCGATACCGCCAAAATCCGGCATCTGTTGATAGCGCCACGCGGGCCATTTTCGATACGTGGTCTCCCGATAGCCTTGCGGCGGGGGGAGCCGTTACTGAAACAGCACCTTATGCGGTCTCCAAGATTGTTGCCGCTTCCGCCCTTGCTCATGCCATACGCTCACGAGGGCACCTGGGCGCGCACCTTGATCCGCTGGGCAGCGAACCCCTGGGTGATCCTGCTCTTTTGACCGGGACATATGGCATTAGCGATGAAGACCTGGCGCAGCTCCCGCCGGATGTCGTTGGAGGGCATGCCGCCGAGGGTGCACGTAATGCGCTCGAGGCTATTGCTGCCCTGCGCGCCATGTATTCCGGCACGATCAGTTACGAGTTCGACCAGGTTAAAAGCCCGGTTGAACGTAACTGGTTGCGTGACGCGGTGGGGTTACAGTTATATCGCGAATCACCGGACCGGGCTTCCTACCAGGTATTATTAAAGCGGATCACCCAGGTTGAGGCGTTTGAGCGCTTCCTGCACCAGACCTACCCCGGCCAGAAACGCTTCTCGCTCGAGGGGACCGATGTACTGGTGCCGATGCTGGATGAAATCATCCGGGGCGCCATTGAATCCGGGACCGGCGAGGTGATTATAGGCATGGCGCATCGCGGGCGCTTGAACGTGCTCGCGCACGTGCTTGAGAAACCCTACGCCGCAATCCTCAGCGAGTTTGGGCGCATGAGACACGAAGAAGGGGTTCCGCTCACCGACAGCTTTGGCTTTGGCTATACCGGCGATGTCAAATATCACCTGGGCGCCGAACATATCTTGGGAGAGGGTGCCACAGTAGAGCTGAAGATCACGCTTTCGCCCAATCCCAGCCACCTGGAGTTCGTGAACCCCGTGGTTGAAGGCATGACGCGAGCCTCGCAGGAAACACGAGATCACGCGGGAAGCCCGCAGCAGGATGTGGATAATACGCTGCCGCTGCTTATTCATGGGGATGCAGCCTTTCCGGGCGAGGGTGTAGTCGCCGAGACCTTGAACCTGTGGAACCTGCAGGGCTACACGGTAGGCGGGACCATCCATATCATTGTGAACAACCAGCTTGGCTTTACGACCGAGCCACGGGATTATCGCTCCACGCACTTTGCGAGCGACCTGGCGAAAGGTTTTGAAATCCCCGTTATCCACGTGAATGCCGATGATCCAGATGCTGCGCTGATGGCGGTGCGTATGGCTCATGCCTACCGCGACGAGTTTCATAAAGATATCCTTGTCGACCTGGTAGGTTATCGCCGCTGGGGACACAACGAGGGCGACGAACCGGCTTTCACGCAGCCACAGATGTACGAGATCATCCGTACGCATCCAACCGTGCGCGAAATCTATGCACGTCGCCTGCAAGAGAGGGGTATTGTTTCGCAGGAGGAAGTCGATGCGATGCAGGAGCAGGCTTTTGCCGTCCTGCAAGAAGCCAGGCGCGAGGCTGATGCCGGTTTGCAGCCCTTTGAGCAGGAAGATGCAAATGGCTTGAATGGTCATCACGAGGAGACTGAACAGCCTCCTCTGGTGCCTGCGCAAACGTTGATCGAGCTCAATAGCGAATTACTCACCTGGCCGGAGGGCTTTTCGCCGAATCCGAAACTGGCGCGATTATTACAACGGCGTGCAACGACGCTCGGGCCGGAGGGTGGTATCGACTGGGGGCAGGCGGAGACGCTCGCTTTTGCGTCAATGCTTGCCGATGGCGTCCCAATTCGCCTGAGTGGGCAGGATTCTGAGCGAGGTACGTTCAGCCACCGTCACGCGGTACTCCACGACCAGCGTAGCGGTGAGGTCTATATTCCACTCCGGCATCTTGCTCAAGCAAAGGGGACGTTTTCAATCTTCAACAGCCCCTTAACTGAAAGTGCCGTGCTGGGTTTCGAGTATGGTTACAGTGTGCATGCGCCGGATGCCCTGGTGTTGTGGGAGGCACAGTATGGCGACTTTGCGAACGTTGCCCAGCCCATCATCGACCAGTTTATCGCCTCGGCCCGCGCCAAATGGAAGCAGTTGTCGTCTCTCGTGTTATTACTGCCGCACGGCTACGAGGGGCAAGGCCCGGAACATTCAAGCGCACGCCTGGAGCGTTACCTGGAGCTTGCGGCCCAGGACAACTGGCGCGTAGCAAACTGCTCTACCGCTGCCCAGTACTTCCACCTGTTGCGCCTGCAGGCGTTTAATCTGAAAACGCATCCCCGGCCCCTGGTTGTCATGACCCCGAAGAGCCTGCTGCGTCACCCGCTTGCTGCCGCCACTCTGCAAGCATTGACGCAAGAGAGCTTCCAGCCCGTCATGGATGACCGCACAGCTCTTGAACATGCAGATGCTGTGAGGCGCGTGGTGCTGTGCACGGGGAAGATAGCTATCGACCTGCTTTCACATGCGAGCCGCGCACAGGCAAATGATGTGGCCATCGTGCGTGTGGAGATGCTTTATCCTTTTCCTGCGGAGGCGCTGAAAAAGACGCTCGCCAACTATGCTGGCGTGCGTGAAGTGGTATGGGTGCAGGAGGAGCCACTGAATATGGGAGCCTGGGGCTACATGGCTCCTCAACTCGCGGATCTCACAGGCACGCGCTTCGAGTTGAATGTCATAGCGCGCCCTGTTGAGCAGGAACGGATTATTGAGGACGCGCTGCGTTCGCCGGTGACACTGCGCAAGACTTGATGACTACGGAGCGGTCTGTTGGGTGCCGCTCCACTTAAAGGTCACGGTCGCGCCGGCCGGAAGGGTATAGTTGAAGCCCTGGTTACCCCAGAGCACCTGGAAGGTGCGGCTGCTGGAGCCATCGTTATGCGCGACCACTACTTTCGAGCCATCAGGATTCTCGAACGCCACGCCGGCGAGGCTGCCCAGTGTGTTGGAAGCGATATGGTACGCGCCCGGCACGACAAACTTGCTGAACTGGCCCAACTGGTAGTAGTCGTTGCGATAGGTCACATTGCCCGTGGACTGGTCGATAGTGACGACGCCCAGGCAGTCGGCGCAGCCTCCGGTGTGCGGGCCTTTATTGGGATCGAGCGCAATATTCCAGAGTTCGACGGTCCTGGCCATGTTCTGCACCGATTGCATCAGCAGATCGATCGTGGAGATGGGAGCTTCGGACGTGCCAGTTGAGCACTCGGTTTCATAGACTTCCGAAGCCGGGTAAGAATCGTGAACCGTCGTCATCGACGTGGGGCTGCCGGAGTAACAATGCCACGAGATTCCTGCGATATCGCTGCGCGTGGTGGCATCGCCCAGCAAGGTGTAGGCGTAAGCGGTATTGTACCAGCTATAGTCGTAGGGAATAATCTTGGGAGAGAGGCCGGCGCTCGCCAGGGCGGGGCTGAGATTATTTTTGATGAAGTTGTCCTCGTTGCCGGCTGCCCAGGACATGCCGGGATAGGTTGCAGGCGCGTAAAGCGGTTCGTTCTGAGGCGTGATCGCATACATGGGAATGCCTTGCACCTGGTAGGCCTGGATAAATTTGACGAAGTACTGCGCTAATGGCCCATAATCAGAGGAGACCAGTGTGCCGGTCACGCCGTTGTAGACGCCCAGCATGGACCCGTTGGTCTTCATCCAGGCAGGTGGACTCCATGGGTTCGCCATAAATTTGAGATTCAGGTTGAGGGACTGTGCCTGGTGCAGCACAGGGATAATATAGGCCAGGTCGTGGTTGATGGAGAAATTAGTGAGGTTGGGATCGGCCTGGCCAGCGGGCAGGTCATCGTAGGAGTATGGCCCGTTGACCGAAAAATCCGAGGCGCCCATTGGAATGCGCACAAAGCTGATCCCGATGCCCTGCGTGGGACTGAAGAGATTCTGCATCAGCGTGGCTCGCTGGCTGGTACTCATCTTGTTATAGATAAGCCAGGCCGAGGAATCGGTGACTGCGGCTCCAAAACCATCCATTTGTTGCAACTCCTGGTACTCGTTGACGGTGATGGTCGAGGAGTTCCCTGTGTTGGAGCCAAAAGTGAGATGCGCCTGCGGGGTCAACTGGTTGCTGCCATTGCTGGTGGTCAGCCATACCTGTACCGTTGGCCCCGCAGGCTTGGTAGTCGCCTGGAAAACGAGGAACGAGCCGAGGAGCAGGCAACAGAGGAGAGGAAATAAAAGAAAGCGACGGGCGCGTATGTTCACATGAATCTCCTTGCTCGAACCGAGCATAGTGCGTTACAAAAAGCTCAAATCAAGAGACGATCCTATGGTATCCCAAGACGCATTATTTGTCACGCTGGTCAAAGAGGATGGCCAATCTCCCTTCTGAGGAAGACGGGGAGCATCATGGCATTCCGCATGGGAAGTCGGCCTACAGCTTCACTCCTGTCCGGACGATTACAGAGGTCTGGGATTCTTGAGCATGGTATGGAGCGGTGCAGCGACAACCTTTTTTATTCCACGCGCTTCAGCGTTCCTGGTGTGTCTTCAATGAGGTTTGTATCGTTTGTGTCATTTGTATCACTTGTATCGCTTGTGTCCGTTGTATCGCTATGTAAGCTCGTACAGCATCAGGGGAGATATGCGGGGAACACCGTTCATTGCCGAAAAGGTCTCTTGATTCTGCGCTAGGTTTTCGATGGGAGTACCTCCTAGAATTAAGAGCATATACCATGATACCGGTTGCACTCATAAGCAAGGCAACAGCAATAATAGGGGTAATAAGCAATACTATAGCAAGCATACGCTGTTGGTTTGGCTGCATCACAATACCCTCTGCTACTGTTAACGTAGATCAGCCCCCTCTATAACCTCTACTAAAACAACCTGTGACAATGTTACCCGTTCCGTACAATCGTCATAACCAGGAGCAAGCAAGGAAACCTTATAGATGTGACAGTTCCAGTCATTGCCGTAGTTTAGTAGCACCTTACCACGCCATACCCTACAAGGACGTGTAGGACTATCCGAAGAGGGTAAACGGTATCGGATGATGGAGCCTTGCTTAATGGCTTCAAGAGTTACTTTGTCAGGGAGAATAGCTAGAATGTCAGGAACGTATACGTACTCATATTCCCCCTCATATCTATACTCAAGTACCTCTACTCGCACCGCTCCCAATGACTCTAAGTGAGTAGCTGCTATCTTCCCGTAACACGTTTTTTGCCCTACACGGTAGCAAATAGTCTTTCCTATTACCAGCTTCCCAATGTCTACCTTTGGGTTAAGGTACTCGTCTAATATGCTCATGTCTTGTTGCTCTCCTTGCTAATATTTTATTGATAATAGATAGTTGATAAAAGAATATTAACATAAACTTCTTAATACCGCAAGAGGTTAGACCCTGCTATATTAGCTAAAAAGCTAGGATTAGTGAGCGATGGCTGTAAGACTGAGGGTAAAGGAAGTAGCAGAGTCAAAAGGCTACAACATGAGTAGCTTATCAAGAGCAAGTGATGTATCGTTTGGTACCATTAAGCGCATGTGGCGAAATCCATACTCAGGAGCCACAATTGATACTCTCTCCAAGATAGCCAAAGCGCTACAAGTTGACATCTCCGACCTAATCGAAAATACCCCCTAAATCCCCTTGACATCTCCCCCCTTTGACAGGTATTTAGCGCCGTACCTGAGCGGCCCGCCCCGGCTGGACGTTCTGACTCCAGATTTCGGCATGCTCTCGCCTATGCCGCCGGAGGCTGGCGACCTCATGACTATTTACGGGACATCGAGGCAAGACGCTGCGACTCGATGAATAGGCGGCGTGGAGTCCTCTCAGAGGAGAAAGTATAGGATCAATGGCAAGCATTTTCTGTCCACTTCCTCCTCTCAAGGCAGGCCTGGAGGCCGTTCCAGCTAGGCCGGAACTGCCTGTGAGCGCGACTGGAAGTAGCGCACGATGAACAGGATGCCAAAGACAATTGCGTAGATGCCAATCAACAAGACGATTGCAAACAGCCCGTAAAAGGGCCGTATGGCAATGAGGATGCCAAAGATGATAGACACAACCCCGGTCAGCCCTAGCAACCACTCGCGCCCAGCGCCCAACGGGACCATGAAGGCCCTCACGATCTCCAGGATACCGGTCACAATCGCCCAGGCCGCTACCAGGAAGACAAAAAAGAGGAGAGTAATCCCTGGCCAGGCGAAGGCGACCACGCCGGCCACGATGCCCAGAATGCCTTCGACGAGCAGCAATGCCCAGCCCTCCTCATGAGAATAGCGCAGGGCGGTAGCCACTGCAATGATTCCACCTACAACGGCAAAGGCACCGAACAGGTACACGAGTACGAAAAGCGCAATCCTCGGCCACACCAGGATCAGAATACCTAACAGGATGGCGATGATGCCACGAAACAGCAACATCCTCCGGTAATCACGAATAGCTAGTTGTTGCATGGTAGTTCTCCTTTTTGTTGGATCTCAACGAAAAAATTATGCTCTGTAGTGCTTGACTGGTTCCCTGCCGCCTTTGCGTCAGGTGGGACCTCGTCCTCACTAGTGCTAGTATGACGAGGAAGCGCCATGAAAACGTTATGAGCATCGTCATGAACGGGAAATGGTTCCGCACGGTGTATAATGAATGAGTATTCCATGCCAGGATCGTGCGGCTAGTGCTCTACTCCGCGTAACATGGCAGGGTCAAGGAAATAGTTCCTAAAAGTATGGAGTTATCGGACACCGTGCTCATGGAGCTACCAGCGGGCTTCGGCAGCAGTTGAGATGGTCACGACACCCCCAGATGTGGTTCCAGTCGGGTGCAACTGTCGGTATGCATTAAGGGTACGCAAAAGCGGAAGGTGTGTAGACCGTCAAAAGCCATCTCAACCATCGCAAGGAGCACCTCACTCTCGCAAGGAGGGCTTATAGCCACCATGTATGTCTATGTACGCAATCAGGATGGGGCGGCACTGATGCCCTGCACCCCAGCGAAAGCACGCAAATTGTTACAAGCAGGCAAAGCGAAGATCGTCGAACATCGTCCCTTTACCATCCAACTCACCTGGCAGTGTGAGGGACAGGTCCAGCCGGTGACGCTTGGCATCGATAAAGGAAGCAGCGTGACGGGTATGGCCTGTGTAGGAAACGGTCGGGTTTTGCTCGCAGCCGAGATCCAGCATCGTCGGGATGTGAAAGACAAGCTAGAGGATCGTCGAGAGCGTCGCAGGAGCCGTCGGGCACGACGATGGTATCGCCCGGCACGATGGCAGAATCGTGCCTCCAGCAAGCGCAGTGGAAGATTGCCGCCCTCCATCAAAACCAATGTGGAGGAAGTGATCCGGGTGGTCCAACACGTTCCCCTCCCAATCAGTGCCATCGTGATCGAGGATGTGCAGGTCGATATTGCACGGCTCAACACGCCCACGCTCACGGGGAGCCAGTATCAGGACCCAACCCGACTGGATGAGAATCTGCGCATCGCCTGTTTGATGCGTGATGGGTACACGTGTCAACACTGTGGCAAGCATGGGGTTCGTGTGCAAGCTCATCATATCATGCACAGGGAACACGGTGGCAAGGACACCCTCACGAACTTACTGACGCTGTGTGAAGGATGCCATGAGAAACTGCATCAGGGGAGGATCAGACTCAAGGTGCAAGGGGTGAGTGGGCATCTGGACCAGATCGCCCAGCGTTCGATGCAAGGCAAAAGCTACCTCTACACCACCCTTGGCAAGCAGGCGCCCCTCTCCACCCTCTTCGGCTATCAGACAGCTACGTTTCGCAAATGGCAGGGTTTGCCCAAAACGCACATCAGCGATGCGCTCTGTCTTGCCACCTATCACACCGGGGCCATCGTCCCAACGCCAGAGAGCAACATCTATCAGATTGGCTTTCGCCCCAGGCAAACCCGCAAGCAGTATCACAGCCTGCCACAAAAGGGGAAAGGGCGGGTGCGCTATCAGGTGGATGACGAGCTTGCGGGCTTTCACAAAGGCGATATTGTCCTGGTGAAAAACAGGTATGTCAAACAGATCAACTCGATCTACAGTGCAGGGCGTCTGGCCTTCAAGCGGGTGAAGGGAGAACCACCTTCTGCACTGCCCAGGGATTGTCGGGTGCTCGAACGAGAACGCACCATTTTCTGGGAAAGGATGGCATAATTGACCAGATTTATCCACAAAAGGCCATATTCTTGGAAACTTGTTTCGATACTTAAGTTTTTGAAAGGCAGAGAGACATGGCGCTTGAAATTCGTGTCCCGGAATTAGGAGAATCAATCGTTGATGCGGTGATTGCAAACTGGCTCAAGCACGAGGGTGACACGGTAAAGAAGGGTGATACGCTCGTGGAGCTGGAAACCGATAAGGTCAATGTCGAAGTCAGCGCCGAGCAGAGTGGTGTGCTGCAGAAAATTATCAAACGCGAAGGTGACGAGGTGAGCGTGGGCGATGTGCTGGGCACGATTGGCGAGAGTGTAGAGGTGCCCGCGGGCACTCGTGCGGAGAGTCCTGCTGAGCAGGTAAAAACAAATGGTCAAAGTCCATCGACCGGGCAGGAGCAGCCGGTGCCGCTCACAACTGATGGACAAAGGCCGGTCTCTCCGTTAGCGCGACGCATTGCTGCCGATTATAATGTTGACCTGTCCCAGGTAAAGGGTAACAGCCCGCATGGTCGCGTGACCAGGGATGATGTCATCAGTTATATGGAGAAAACTTCTGCGCAGGCTCCTGCTGCGTCAACCGTTACTGTGCCGGAGCCTAGCAGTTCCGCTGCTGTGCCCTCGCCCGCGAAAGAGGTCACGCCCGTGCCAGTAGTACCCAAACCTTCTCTTCAACCGGAGCCGCGAGGTCGTGAGGAGCGCATACGGATGTCGCGCAGGCGGCAGACGATTGCCCAGCGCCTGGTTGAGGCCCAGCACACGGCTGCGATGCTTACGACCTTTAACGAGATCGATATGAGCGCGGTAATGGAGGTTCGCAGCCGGAGGAAGGAATCTTTCAAGGAACGTCACAATGTTTCACTTGGCTTCATGTCGTTTTTCACCAAAGCCGTCATAGGTGCGCTCAAAGCCTTTCCGCGCCTGAATGCCGAGATCCAGGGCAATGAGATGGTCTTGAAATACTATTACGATATAGGTATTGCTGTTGGCGTGGAGGAAGGGCTGGTGGTACCGGTGCTGCGTGATGCTGACCGCAAGTCTTTTGCCGACATCGAGCGTGAGATTGCGGAGCTTGCGAAGCGGGCGCGAGAGAACACGCTCACACTTGCCGATTTACAAGGCGGCACATTCACCATTACCAATGGCGGGGTATATGGCTCGCTGCTCTCTACCCCAATTCTGAACGCTCCGCAGGTCGGCATTCTAGGCATGCACAAGATCGAACAGCGTCCAATCGTCGTCGATGGTCAAATTACCATTCGCCCAATGATGTACGTGGCGCTCTCATATGATCACCGTATCGTGGATGGCCAGGAGGCTGTGCAGTTTCTGGTAAGAGTGAAGGAACTGGTAGAAGACCCGGAGACGCTTCTGTTGGAGGGATGAAAAATCGGCTGGCTTTCTCTCGACAATGGTCGCTGTAACCTGTATAATCAAGTGTGATATAAACACACCCTGATACACTCTCCGAGGAGAGCTTGGCGTCCACATGAGGCTGGTTCTCACAGGGGACCAGGAACGAATTGGGTTTGATTGCCCGAAAAACTACGTATCTTTTTGCCATGGTGCTGGAACTACTTGGCAGGCGAGGAAGTATCCTACCAGTTGGCGGGAACAAGGGAGTCGGCTTACAATGGGGTTGGATAACAACGACGACTTGAATGCTCTGGTTGGCAAATCGCTCGGCCAGTTTCGTATCGTTGAGCGCATTGGCGCAGGCGGTATGGCGATGGTCTTTAAAGCCTATCAGCCAACACTCGATCGCTACGTCGCCGTCAAAGTATTACCCGCCTTTCATGCGCGAGATCCAATATTCGTGAAACGCTTTACGCAAGAGGCGCGCTCTGTTGCAAAGCTTCAACATGCCAACATTGTACAGATCCACGATTTTGGCACGGAAGGTGATATCACCTATATTGTGATGGAGTATGTCGAAGGCGGAACACTCAAAGATCGCCTGAAGCAGCGGGCCTTAACGGTGCCGGAGGCGGTAGATTTTGTGATTCAAGCTGCCGAGGGGCTGGGATGCGCGCATAGTCATGGCATTATTCACCGGGATGTGAAACCTGCGAATATGCTGCTGCGTAAAGATGGACATCTTTTGCTTTCTGACTTTGGTATAGCAAAAATTCTCGAAGGAACCACCAATCTGACGCGAGTTGGCACCGGTATTGGTACGCCGCAATACATGTCACCGGAGCAAGGAACGGGGCAACCTGTAGATCGCCGCAGCGATATCTACTCGCTAGGAATCGTCTTATACCATGCTCTGACCGGCCGTGTTCCTTTCAACGCGGACAGTCCGCTTTCTATCACTGTCAAGCATCTGAATGATCCGCTGCCGCTTGAGTACCTGCGCCTGGTGGGTGTGCCTCAGCCAATTGAGCAGGTATTGCTCAAGATGACTGCAAAAGCTCCTGCAGATCGCTACCAAACGACAGATGCTTTAATTGAGGCGTTAACCATGGCGTTGACGGCTTCGCAACTTACATTGCCGCGCTGGCGCACGGGCTTCCAGCCGGCAGCATCGCCCGTGGATCAGCAACAGGGAGTGTATGCTGGTTCGCGGCAGTTCCCCGATGCTGGCGGATTGGGCCGTGTCTCCCAACCGCTCGCTCCAAGCTCGCAGTCGGTGCTGCCCAATGTGGAACCACCGGTGGTAACGGTGCCATGTTTCCGTTGCGGGGCGGCTAATCGAAGCGATCGTTTGTACTGTACCTCGTGTGGTTACGAATTATCGGATAAGTGGGCTGTCTATGACCATTATAAGGCTTCCAATGGCCATCCTATCTGGGCCAGGCTCACCCTCCAGAATGGGCAGATGGCGGGTCGCTCGTACCTGTTTCACCAGGTCGTGACAACAATTGGCCGCACAAACGGTAACGATCTGATTATCACGGGCCGTACTGTTTCCAGGCGTCATGCGCGACTCTGGTTTGAGGGCGGTCGCTGGTACCTGGGAGATATGAATAGTGCTAATGGCACATTGGTCAATACTGTGCGGCTTCAGGCAAATCAGGCTATGCCTTTGAACGACAATGACGTGATCAATTTTGGCGACGAGGTCGCGCTGTTTAACATCGTGTACTAAAAAGTCCCAGGGGCTCGACTCCTGGGATAGTTATGATTTCATAACCGCACTTGCCTTTTCCCTACCAATTCATAACCAACTATCCATTCCTCCTTCCCGTCCATACACTATGCTCTACACGTATGACCATTACACTATCAAATTCAAAAGGAAAACATCGTCAATGAGTAAAAGAGGAACCAACCTTGGGACGCTCGCCCTGCCCATTGCCAGACAATGGAAGCTCATCATTCTATCAATGTTGATAATAGCGCTCATCCTGGTAGGGGTGTTTACTATACTTCCTCGCTTACAGCCGACCCGCGCAGCAGCCCCTTCGGGTGACTGGCTGACGTACATGAATGGCAACGCTCGCCAGGGCTATAACGCGGCCGAGACTGTTATCAATGCGACATCAGCCCCTCACTTGAAGCAGCATTGGACAGCTCCAGCAGGAGGTAGTATCTTCTCCCAGCCGGTGGTAGCCAATGGTACTATCTACTGGGGATCATTGGATGGGTATGAGCACGCGACGAATCTCAATGGGGTGCAGTTGTGGCAACAGTTTTTAGGTGCAAGGACAACTTGTAGTCCTCTTCCCTCACTTGGAGTGGTGAGTACTGCAACGGTGGCGACAGTCTCTATCAACGGAACGCCCACTTCCGCAGTCTTTGTAGGTGGGGGAGATGACCATGTTTACGCGTTGAATGCCGCGACCGGCGCAGTGATCTGGAGTACTGCATTAGCAGGCCCGACAACGAATACCTTCATCTGGGATTCACCGCTGGTGTACAACAATAGCATCTATATAGGTACCGCGACAACCGGCGAACCAAAATGTAAAGTGGTGCCGGCGGCTCTCTTTAAGTTGGATGCAGCGACCGGAAGTATGCAGAGCATTTTTATTACCACCCCTCCCGGTTGTAACGGTGCTGGCATCTGGACGACACCCGCAGTTGATACGCAGGATGGCTCAATTTACATTACCACAGGCACACAGGGTTCGTTCACCACCTGCAAGGAGCCGTATGCTATCGCCCTGGTCAAGCTCAGTTCCTCGGACCTGACGGTGCTGGATCACTGGCAAATCCCTGTTTCTCAACGCGGGCCTGATAGCGATTGGGGAGCGACACCCACACTGTTCCAGGCGAATATCGGGGGTGTCTTGCACAATTTGGTAGGGGCGGTAGACAAGAACGGCACCTATTATGCCTTTGACCGGACCGACCTGAGCAAAGGTCCAATATGGACAGCCACGATCGCCGTAGGAGGGGAGTGCCCACAATGTGGACAGGGCAGCATTTCTTCCAGCGCCTGGAACGGCACTACGCTCTTTGTGGCGGGAGGTAACACGACTATTAATGGCAACAGTTGTAAGGGGAGCTTTCGGGCACTCAATCCGGCTACCGGTGCCTTTAAATATCAACGCTGCCTCGCTGATGGGCCAGTCATCGGGGCAATCACAGCAG
>WNFH01001438.1_pt1 | contig 18577 bp, 22 predicted proteins | sample 5400411 | NCBI WGS metagenome assembly WNFH01 (sample SAMN13153347, study PRJNA577476) | soil metagenome | isolation source: 200 cm saprolite under Douglas fir tree site 2 hole 3 | place: USA:California | collected 2015-04-18
TGCAAGTCTATACGCTCGACACATCGACGTGACCCATGGGACTGCTATCTTGCGATACGAACTGGATGGTAGTGCCGAAGCTACGTTCTCGAGATTGACGATTGGCTTCAACGACCTTGTCGCCAGTAATGCGGTGTGGCACATCGAGGCCTCTGGGAGAACCGAAGATTGGAAAAGAAATGCCGGCGCCAGCAGTCTGGTCCGTAGAAAACCTATTCGCCCCATTCTGTCTCGACCTTCCCGTGTCGAATGCAATCTTGAGGTTCCAACTATCCTCGGCGGGTTACAAACTCTTTATTTTTTCCCCGACTGCGTGCTTATTTACGATCAGAGCGGAGTCGGGGCTGTTTCGTACGCGGACCTACAAGTTGAAGCGGGCGAGACTCGCTTTATAGAAGAAGATCCACTTCCGGAGGATGCCAACGTCGTGGATCGGACTTGGAAGTACGTCAACAAGCGTGGTGGTCCCGACCGTCGCTTTGCGAGCAACAGGGAACTACCTATTGCACTCTATGGTGTCCTACATCTTACCAGTCAATCCGGGTTGAATGAGATGTTTTACTGCTCAAGGGTAGACAGTGCCAAGTCTTTCACCTCTTCCCTTCCATCACAGGCGTCGCCGTTAACTCAGCAACCAAGTCATCCATGAAGGGGAAATTAAGGTCGAGAGGGAATTGCGGCCAGAGAACTATTTTCTTGACGGAGCTGGTGCTGGGCATTAGGCTCCGCCAATGAAAAAAATTTCTGATCCGGCCCTTTCGATTTCGGTGAGGGAAGGAAAAAGGTCGGGAGTCTCTTCGCGTGTGTGCTTAATAGCGACGACCGAGTTTGGGCGCGGTAATTATGGAACGATCTGCACGGGTTGAGAACCACTGAGCGTTGGAGTATCTTTCGCTTATGCGCACTACTGTGGAACAGTTGGCCAAGCAGGCCATGACCTTGCCTACTGAATCGCGGGCCCGACTGGCAGATCTCCTTGTGGAAAGTCTCGACGCTGAGGAACTTGGGCGGATTGACCAAATGTGGGCTGCCGAGGCTAAGCGCAGGCGGGATGAAGTGCGTGCGGGACGCGTGGAAGCGATTCCCGGTGAAGAGGCGCTTCGCAAGGTCCGTGACGCCCTCAAGCGATGAGATATGACTTCCACCCGGAAGCCCTCGAGGAATACGAGAAAGCCGCCCTCCACTATGCCGAGCATGATCCGGGGAGCGATTGTAATTCTGATACAGTGCGCTTGTGAAGGTGCGTGAGGTGATTCGTCTGCTTGAAGCAGATGGCTAGCGTTTGGTGGTAACGGAGGGAAGCCACCGGCAGTTCAAGCATCCTGGGAAACCTGGCCGAGTGACCGTCAGCGGACATCCAGGCGACGACATGCCGAAGAGCACACTCGCATCGGTGATGCGGCAGGCTGGCCTCAAAGGAGTGAAGCGATGAAAAAGCTACGGTATCTGGTTCACGTTAATAAAGATCCCGAAAGTGATTGGGGCGCGTCAGTGCCCGACCTTCCGGGCTGTGTCGCTACCGGCAAGACAATTGATGTTGCCCTTCGGCGGATTGAAAAAGCCATTACACTTCACCTGCGGGGTATGCGGGAAGACGGAGCTAATCCCCCGCTGCCCCGGCACCATTCAGTCACACCGAAGCGCACTCCGCGACAGGTGGATTTTTATGCCACCGTCGAGGTAGCAGCCTGACACCGACCAAAAAGTATTTCCCGTCCTAACAAGCGCTAAACTTCCTATCCTCCCAACACAGTGAAGAAATGAGGTGCGTTCCGTTATCCCAGCGAGGTCCGGCACCACAGTGGTAAAGATTATGCTTAAGGCGATTGTTGCAGTGATAACAAACGGCAACAAGGTGCTCCTTATCCAGAGGGCACCGAGTGTGCGGGGTGCGGGGTATTGGGCGCCGGTTAGCGGGGAGGTCGAGCCCGGAGAGAGCCAGGAGGCGGCGGTGGTTCGCGAGGCGATGGAAGAGGTTAGGTTGACGGTGCGGCCGCTTCGGAAGGTGTGGGAAAACATCTCATCGCGTGGAACTTATAGACTGCACTGGTGGCTCGCTGAATACGTTGCGGGGGAATTGGTGCTTGACACGAGGGAGGTGAGCGACGCTTGCTGGCTCACGGTTGACGAGATCTGCGGACTGAACAGCACTTTTGAAGGGGATCGCGAGTTTTACCAGAAGGCGCTCCCGTCCTTGGTGAGAAAAAAAGGAAGGAATTGAGGTGGGCTTAACTCAGCTTACAGTGATGTACGGGAAGCTGGAAGGCGCCGCGGGAAAATTTGCCCGAGATCCCACAGGTTACCTTGGCACAGAGGCAGGGATCTATAGCAAACGGGGTCTCGAGGTGTCCTGGCAACATGTTCAAGGAACGGAGGAGCGTTATTACAGGCTTCAGCACCGGTCTGCCGATATCTCCTTGGTAGTGGGACGAGCCGCACTGCAACACTTTCTCGATTCTAAGAGGACTCGGCTGATTGGCTCTTCCATGAATAGTTGTCCTTATTATCTCATCGTCAAGCCGGGCATCAAGGAGATCGGGGATCTTAAAGGAAAGTCGCTCGCCTGTAGAGAGAAGACGGCCCGGATTGCGCCGTTGCCCCTGGTTTTTGAAGGAAGAGGTCTAACGTTGGGCGAGGATGTGACTCTCACGCTGCCCGATGGTGATCAAGACGCCTTCGATCTGTTGATCAGCGGTGAAGTCGACGCTGCTTTGTTGCCTCGGCCATACGGCTTTATCGCCGAGGAAAAAGGGTTTGATAGGGTGGTTGAGTGGCCCGACGTCGTGGATGATCCCTTGCCGGTGACGATAGAGACGACGGAAAAAATCCTTCGAGACAGAAAGAAAGACTTCACCGCTTTTTTGGAAGCCCACCGCGAAGCCATTGGCTATCTGAAGACGCATCGGGATGAAACCATCCGCATGCTCGGTAACCAGTTCGATCACTCGTCATCTCTCGCTGCGAAAACCTATGACGACTACCTTGTCTGGCTCGGAGATCGACTGACGGTCGATTTCACGCAACTGGAAAAGCTTTTGGCCCAGGTCGCTCCGGATTGGCCGGGCGGCGCCCGGAAGCTGGCATCTGAATGGATTGCTCCAGGCGCACTGCGTGGCTAAGCAATAGGAATAGAGACTTCCAACGACTCGGAATCAATCTTCACTCAGGGACCGGGGAATCCCGAGGCCGTTAACCTTTCACTAACCTTTGCGACGGATAGTTGATTATTGCTTGACACAGTAGCTTGCTTCTTCTTAGTATTGCGTCCGATATCCGGCGGGCAAAAGCGGAGGGAATCATGAAGAAGAGCTGTCTGTCACTCTCTTTCGGGCTTATCTTGGTCACGGTTTTTCTCTCTTCAACTCCGGCACAAGAAAAGAAACTGGACAGGATCAGGGTCGGGGGCGGCTCGGCGTCGGCGACGCAGATGTCGATGTGGCTTGCCAAGGAGGGGGGCTTTTACGAAAAGAATGGGCTTGCCGTCGAAGCGATCAGCATTCCGGGCAGCTCTCTAGCCCTCCAGGCGATGCTCGCCGGCGAACTGCCGATCATCCAGCTTGGCGGCGCCGCGTCGATTCAAGCAAATTTTTCCGGCGCTGATACCGTAATTATAGCCACTATCGTGCGTAAGTTTCTATTTTCGATTTTCGCCAGGCCGGGCATCGAGCGCATGGAAGATTTGAGAGGCAAGGTGTTCGGCGCAACCCGCTTTGGGACACTCTCCGATCTTGCCTCCAGGTTTGCTCTGCGAGCCTATGGCATCGATCCGGAGAGAGACATCACGATGGTGCAGACCGGTGGCCCGGCTGAAACGGTAACGGCGATGGCTGCAGGAAAGGTTCATGCGGCGGCCATAAGCCCGCCGGCGACGCTGCAAGCGCGGAAGCTCAAGCTAAAGGAGCTTTTAGATTTGTCCAAACTGGACGCGGAGTATCACGTCAACGGAGTTGTGACCAGCCGGAGGTATCTGAAAAGCAACGAGGATATTGTCAGGCGCTTTCTTCGGGCCTACATCGAGGGCGCCGCCCGGGGCCAGAAGGACAAAAGCTTTGCGTTGAAGGCCATGGGAAAGTATTTCAGGACTGACGACAGGGAAATACTTGAAGAGAGTTACGATACCGTTATCAAATCCAATTTTTCTATCCCGCCCTATCCTTCCATCCAGGGGATCGCGAGCTTGCTTCAAGGGCTGGAAAAGCAGAATCCCAAGGCCAGGGGTGCAAAACCGGAGGAGTTCTCAGACAGCCGCCTTATCAGGGAACTTGACCAAAGCGGCTTTATAAAGTCGGTCTTACCCTAGGGTTAAAGGGTTGAAGGGTTTAAAACTCTGGAACCCTTAAACCGTTCAACTTTTCAACTTCAGAGGGCGTAGAACCGTTTGGCGTTGTCGTAGGCGATCTTGTTCTTCGCGGCGGCCGGCAGATCTTTCCGGGCAAAAAACTCCTTCACTAACTCATTTAGGTCGGTCCTCGTCGCTTCGTGAGGAAAGTCCGAGGCCCAGAGGAGACAACCGTCGCCTATCAGCTCGATGTCGCGTCCGGTCGTCATCTCCTCGCCGCATTGGAAGAAGAGCTGCTTCCGGGCAAGAAGCTCGCTCGGCAGCGCCGGGCGTTCGCTTGGCGGAATGCGTTCCAATCGCTCCTCGATCTTGCTTATCAGATAGGGAACCCACCCGCAGCCCGCTTCAAGGAAGCCCAGTCTTAGCTTCTTAAGTTCGTTCAGCAAACCGGAAAACATAATGTTGGTAAACTGCCGCATCTGTGGAATCACATGGGCCAGAGTGGCGACTTCATTCGGCTGTAAAAAGCGATCGTTGTCTCTTAGCGACGTGCACGAATGAACTGAAAGCGCGCATCCCAAGCGGTCGGCCTCTTTGAAGATCGGGCGATAGAGTGGGTGGCCGAGAGGAAGGGGCAAACCTTCTGCGGGTAATATTCCACCGACCATATGGTAAACCTCCACGGCTCGGCGCAGCTCCTGCACGGCGGATGGGATGTCCTGGAGTGGCAAGAGGGCCATTCCTCTGAATCGGCGGTCTTGCTTGAGGAATTGATCGTGGAGGAAGTCGTTGTAGGCGCGGCAGAGTTCGACCGCATACTGAGGGTTACCGATTTGGCCGATGTGCATGAAGCGGGTCGGATAGAGAACGGCCAACTCTATCTCCCCCTCGTCGAGTTTTTCCGCCCACTCGCGCCAATCCGGCACTCGAAAGTCCTGCTCTCTGTAGTCGTTCTGGGGAATCGAGCGGTGCCAGCCGTGATGCGGCACCAAGGGAAAATAGAGCATCGCCTTCCGCCGCGCCCGGTAGCCCGCAGACATATATTCTATGATCTGCTCGTCCGTCTCGCGTATGTGACCATCCGAATCGATGATGTGGGTAGAATTCTTTGCGTCCCGCTTTTCCATGAGCGCCTCCTGACTTACGTCTGGTTTTTCTTGCATAGAGTCCCCCGGTTTGTCAATGCGAGCTTCGACAAGGGAGCCCTCTATCCCTTCGCTTCACAGACTCTCGCAGCGACCGCTCCTGAATTCCCTTGGGGAGCGCGCCTTCGGCTGCGGCCGATGGGCCAGTGCCTTGCGGGCCGCCACCCCAAACCCCTACGAGCACTAACTCCCATGTTCAGGGCCTGCACCGAACCTTCTCGTCCCTACGTCCGCAGCCTCACTCACGCTCCCCTCGGTATCTCCCCACGCCTCCCTCCTCAGCCAGCTATGCAGGAGGTTATAGTAGAATCTCACTCAGCCCGCTTCCCAAGAGAGGGGGTGCCTGTCCCGAAGCAAGGGAGGCAGTGAAACTATGCGCTCCAAGAGAAAACGGACAAGCCAGGTTAAGAACTAAGGTACAGAAAAGTAGAGGTCTATTGCCTACCGCGCTGAGGGGCAGGTTCCCCCTCTAAGCAGAATTTTAAGCGGACAGCCAGCCTTTGGTTGACTTAAAGCATACCTGCGGTTATAGCTCGCTTGAGAGCTGTGTGAATCATAGGAGGACGACCTATGCCGTATGACCTATTAATAAGAGGGGGACGTATTTGTGACGGGAGTGGGCTGCCTTCCTATGTGGGAGACGTGGCGGTGCGGGCGGGAAGGATTGTGGAGGTTGGCCGCATAAACGGCGCGGCCCAACGAACCGTCAACGCGGATGGCCTCACGGTGGCGCCAGGATTTATCGACTTTCACACTCACCTCGACGCCCAGCTGCTCTGGGACCCCATCGCAACCTCCTCGTGCTGGCACGGAATCACCACGGTCATTCCGGGAAACTGCGGCCTCACGCTCGCGCCGGTCCGTCCTCAGGACAGAGAAAACATCTTGGGAAGCTTCGTTCGGGTCGAGGCGATGCCCTTACAGGTGCTCAGGGACGCGGTGAGCTGGGAATGGGAGACCTTCCCGGAATATTTGAATCACCTCAATGGCAACCTCGGTGTCAACGTCGCCTCTCTCGTCGGCCATTGCGCGCTGCGCCAGTATGTAATGGGCGAGGAGGCCTGCGAAAGGGCGGCGACACGGGACGAGATCGAGCGAATGAAAAAGATTTTGAGAGAGAGCGTCTTGGCGGGCGCGATCGGTTTTTCCACCAACCGAAATCCGGTGCACATGCGCAGCGACGGGAAGCCCATTGCCAGCCGCCTCGCCTCCGATGAAGAAATTCTCGGGCTGGCGGGCGTCCTCGGCGAGTTGAACCGGGGATCGATCCAGATCTCCGTCGGCACTCCGGGCGTTTCGATTCCATCTGAAAAAGCGGTCGACCTCTTCGACCGCCTCGCGGCGGCGGGTCGGCCGGTCATCTGGCAGAGCATTTCCCACCGATGGGACCAGCCCGATCTCTGGCGCCAGCTCCTGGAGATGGCAAAAAAGAGCCTGGCCGCCGGCTTTCCCTCCTATCCCCTGTGCAACGCCCGGCTGTTCAACAATCGCTTCAATCTCAAGAATGCTCAGGTCTTCGACGATCTGCCCACATGGAAACAGATTCTGTTTACGCCCATCGACCAGAGGAAGGAAATCTTTCGCGACCCTGAAGCGCGGCGGAAGCTTCGCTATGAAGCGGTGGAGGAGAAACGCCCCTCGCGTTTTTCGAGGCGATGGGATCTGGTTTACATGATTAAGGCGGCGACACCGAAAAACATACCGCTGGAGAAAAAGAGCGTCGCTGAGATCGCCAAGATACAAGGCAAGGATGTCATCGATGCTTTCCTGGATCTCTCACTGGAAGAAGAGTTGGAGACCCTTTTCCAGACTTCGAGCAACAACGGAGACGAAAACGCGGTCGCGGAGATTATCAAGAGCCCCTACACTCTGGTGGGTCAGTCCGATGCCGGCGCCCATCTGATCTACGACGCCGGCTACGGATACGCGACCCGTCTTCTGGGTTACTGGATCCGAGAGCGAAACATCATGAGCCTTGAGGAAGGGGTGCGCAAGCTGACCTTCATGGTCGCCTCTATCTTCGGTCTTCACGACCGGGGCCTGATCCGACCGGGGCTTGCGGCCGATCTCGTTCTTTTCGACCCTGAGACCGTAATGGACAGTGAGCCCGAGATGGTCAATGATCTGCCTGGCGGAGAAAAGCGGCTCGTGCAGAAGGCCGTGGGAGTCAAAATGACTGTGGTGAACGGTGAGGTCCTGACTGAAGACGGCAAGCATACAGGCGCTCTCCCGGGGCGGGTCCTCGGGCGGTCAGAGCACGTCATCCCATAGGCGAGGTTGATGATGTATTACGGCGCGCGCGGCATCGTTGGTTTGGTTAAACCCACTTATCGCCCCGGCTCCATGGAGAGTTTTATCCGTCTCATGCCCGAAGGGGTCGGGTTTATTCCCTTTCACGTGGGCATCCGGGCAGGCAACGAGCAGGAGTTTCAGCAGGCGCTGGCCGTCGCTGAGAAGAAAGTGGCGAAGCTCGCGGAGCTCGGCGCCGACGTTGTCATGATCATGGGAGCGCCGCCCGCGATGGTTCGGGGGCACGGGGCCGACAGAGAGATCACCGGTCAGTTGACGAAAAAATACGGCCTGCCGGTGCTGATCGCGACCATCGCGCAGGTCGAGGCCTTCCGGGCTTTGGGGATAAAAAAGCTCGTCGGCATCACCTATTTCCAGGAAGAGCTCAACCGCAAGTTTGCCAAGTTCCTCGAAGATGATGGATTCCAAGTGGCGGCCATGAAAGGGATCGAGGTTCCTTTTAAAGACGCCGGCAAGATCCCGCCCGAAGAGATTTATGGCTTCGCGAAAAAGGTCTTCCTCGAACATGGTCCCGTAGACGGCATCTACATGCTGGGCGCGGGGTGGCACAACCTTCCCGTCATAGAGTTGCTGGAGAAGGATCTTAAAACGAGCGTTGTTTCCAGCATACCGGCGCAGGTGTGGGCCACGAAAAAGCAGCTTCAGCTCTGGGAGCCGGTCAAAGGTTATGGGCGGCTGTTGGCAGAGATGCCGTAGGACGAAGGATGAAGGATGAAAGCGGAAATATGACTTTAAAAACTTTTTTTGCGGTTATATTTGGCGGTTGTCTTTTTCCCTTTGTCGTCACGGCGGCTGAGGTGAGGGACAAGGCTGAAGCCGAAGGTAAAGTCGTCTTCTACGCCTCCATGAGTACCAGCGACGTGAAAGCGCTCGTAGATGGGTTCAAGCAGCTTTACCCCAAGATCGATGCCCAGTTCTACCGCAGTTCAGATTCGCAGCTCATGGAGAAAGTGCTGACCGAGGGAAGGGCCGGCAAACCTCTCTGGGATGTCATCGCTCAGACCGGCTTTTACGGCCATCTCCTCAAGAAGAGAGGAATGCTCGAAGCCTACGACTCGCCGGAGAGAAAATTCTATCGCGACGCCTATAAAGATCCGCAGGCATTCTGGACATCGATCTACACGACCTACGCCGTCTTCGGCTACAACACCCGGTCGGTTCCGAAGGCCAGCATCCCTAAATCGTACGAGGATCTTCTCAAGCCCGAGTGGAAAGGGCAGCTTGGTATGGAAGGGAGAGCCTATGAGTGGTTTTCGACCACGATGAAGAATATGGGGGGAGAGGAAAAAGGGTTGGCCTTCATGCGCCGTTTTGCGCAGCAGCAGCCGCAACCGAGAAGCGGCAGGACTCTCATAGCTCAGCTCGTCGCCGCGGGAGAATTCAGAGGCTCCGTTACCGTTTACTCGCAGAGTTACGAGATCCTCAAGGCAACCGGCGCGCCCGTAGAATGGGTCGCGCTCGATCCGGTCTATGCCAGCGTTCACCCGACCGGAATCGCTGCACGGGCTCCTCATCCCAATGCCGCAAGGTTGTTGATGGATTTTCTCCTTTCCAAAAAAGGTCAGGAAATTCTCCGCTCACTGAGGAGAATTCCCGACCGAATCGACACGCCTCCCGATCCCCCGCGGCTGATCGAAGGCATCCGTCCGGCGGTCACTTCACCGGAGATTTATGACGACTTTGACCGCTACGTTAAGCTCTTTAACGAGACTTTTAAGTTCCAATAATCCCGATGCGCGTTGTCATTCACGGGCTGACGAAGGAATTTGTGACGGGGAAGGGGAGGGTCCGAGCTCTTGCCGGAGTCAATCTCGAAGTCAAAGACCGGGAGTTTTTTGGCATCATCGGGCCGACCGGATGCGGCAAAACCACTTTGCTGAGCATCGTCGCTGGGCTGGACAAGGCGACGAACGGTTCCGTGGAGTTCGTCGGCGAGAAGCGGACCCAGGCGATGGTTTCCATGGTGTTTCAGGATTCGGCGCTGATGCCGTGGCGGACCGTGGAAGGGAATGTTCCTTTGGGGATGGAGTTCCGTAGGCAGCCGGCGCCGGTCTATAGGCGCGTCGCCCGTTTTTTTCTCGAGGTGGTTCGGCTGCTCGATTTCAGCTCCGCCCATCCGAACGAACTCTCAGGCGGGATGAAGCAGAAGGTCGCTCTCGCGCGCGCCTTGGCCAATGACCCTGAAGTCATTCTGATGGACGAGCCCTTTGCCAGTCTGGACGCTCAGACGCGCCTTCTGCTGCGCGAGGAGCTTCTAAGAATCTGGGAGAGAGACAAAAAGACCGTAATCCTGGTCACCCACAATATCGAGGAGGCGGTGATGCTCTGTGATCGGATCGCCGTGATGAGCGCTGCGCCGGGCGTGGTCAAGAGCGTGATTCCGGTGGGCGTCCGCCGCCCCCGCAACATCAAGAGCATGTCCGACCCGGATTTTATCCGCTGCGTGGAAAAGATCTGGGACTTGCTGCGTTACGAAGTCGATAAGGCGATGAAGGAAAACCATCCCTCTCGCGTAGAAAAACCGCCGGAGGAGAGACCCCGCAAGAGCATGTTTGGTTGGTGGGACTAGGCTGTAGGAGTCATCGGGCTACAGCTCCATTTTCCATACACAAACATTCGTTGACTTCTACACCCTGTGAGGGTACTCTCCAGCCGAGAGAGGCAGTTATGGCCAGAACAAACATAGATCTAGATGATCGCCTAATCAAGGAAGGCCTTCGGGTATTCAAGTGCAAGTCAAAACGCGAGCTTGTTCATCTTGCTCTTGCCGAGCTTCTAAAGAAGGCGAAGAGGAGAGAAATCTTAGAGCTCCGAGGTCAGGTCGAGTGGGAGGCTGACTTGGGGGAGCTTCGCCGTAGCCGGCTGTGATTGTCATCGATAGCTCCGTATGGATCGACTTTTTGGAGTCCAGAGGAACTCAGTTTGACCTGCACTTAAAGGACCTGATCGAGCAAGAAGAACCTCTGGCCCTGACAGACATCATTTACTGCGAGGTGTTGCAGGGAATTCTTGACGATAAGACCTTCCGCCGCACCCGCGAAATCCTTAGGAACTATCCAATTTTCCGCGTCCGCGGTCTCCCAACCTTTGAACTCGCCGCTCAGATCTATCGCGACTGCCGCAAAAGCGGCTTCACCGTTCGCAAGGACCGTTGATTGTCTAATTGCGGCGACTTGCTTGCAAGCAGGGGCCGAGCTGTATCACAACGACCGCGATTTCGAGGCTATTGGCAGGGTTAAGGGGCTGAAGATCTACCGACCGAAGTAAAACTACAGTGTTGCGTCGAAAAAATCTGGGACCTGCTGCGCTACGAAGTCGATAAGGCGATGAAGGAAAACCATCCTTCTAAGGTAGAAAAACCGCCGGAGGAGAGACCCCGCAAGAGCTTTTTGGGGTGGTGGGATTAGACAAGTCGGCCGCTATTCTTCTGTTACCGGATCATTAACCGTTCGGCCCGCCCCGAGTAATTGATGAAGACGGTTTTGAGCTCAGTGAAAAAGTTCAGTCCTTCTTCTGCCATCTCGCGCTCGCCTACGCCCGTGGCCTTGGTGCCGCCGAAGGGAAGTTGGGCCTCTCCTCCAATCGTAGGCTCGTTGACGTGGACCATCCCGGTGTCGACCTCTTCGACAAAATTCATCACCCAGTCGATATTCTGAGCAAAGATAGACGTAGTTAGCCCATACTCGACGGAGTTTGCGAACTTGAGAGCTTCTTCCAGGCTATTCGCGGTACTCACGGCCAGCACGGGACCAAAGATCTCTTCGCGGAAGATGCGCATGCTGGGAGAGACATTGTCAAAGATTGTTGGCTCGACAAAATAGCCGGTTCCAAGGTCTTGCGGCTTCTTCCCGCCAATCACTAAGCGTGCGCCTTCAGCTCTTCCCGTTTGGATATAGTTCAAATCGGTCTGCCACTGTTTTTCATCTACGGCCGGCCCCATATCTACGCCTTCATCCAGGCCCGGTCCGATTTTTATCTTTCGAGCGAGCTCGACAAGACGTTCGAGCAGCCCATCCTTGACCGTAGGTAGGGCAATGACACGAGAGGTCGCCGTGCAGCGTTGCCCGGTGGAACCGAACGCTCCTCCATGAATGGCAATCGCCGCTTTTTCGAGATCAGCGTCCGGCATCACAATGACCGCATTTTTGCCCCCCATTTCACATGTCACTTTTGCCCCGCGTGTCGCCGCTTTGACATAGAGCGTGCTGCCGATTTCATTGGAGCCTGTGAACGACACCGCTCGAATCGCCGGCGAGTTGACGATCGCTTCACCGACCACCGAGCCGGAGCCTACGACCATGTTAAAGACACCCCTTGGCAAACCGGCCTGCTCATAGATTTCGGCAAGCAGCGACGCCGTTGCCGGAGTTAATTCGGCCGGTTTGAAGACGACGGTGTTGCCGGCTACCAAGGCAGGCGCCGATTTCCACACCGGGATGGCCCAGGGAAAGTTCCATGGCGAGATCAGGCCAACAACGCCGAGCGGACGGCGAATGGTATAAGTGAATGTGTCCCGAGCCTCAGAGGGGACTGTCTTGCCGTGCATGCGAAATCCTTCGCCGGCGTAAAACTCCAGCAGCGAAATCCCTTTGAGCACCTCGCCTTTAGCCTCTTTAAGGATTTTACCCTCTTCGCGAGTCAACGTGCGGGCAATTTCGTCGAGCCTTTGTCGGGCGATATCAGCCGCGCGCCAGATGACGCGTCCGCGTTCAGGACCCGGCGTTCTTTTCCATTCGGAGAATGCAGCCTGGGCTGCCTCGATGGCCCGCTGGACGTCTGCCGCGGTCGCGCTTGGAAACTCTGCAAGCACGTCGCTTGGGTCGGCAGGGTTCCTGTTACGAACGAGTCGTTCTGACCGTGGATGATACCATTGGCCGTTGACATAGGAGCCTGTGTGCATACGCGCCTCCCGGTGATCTGCTGCGCTTCTCCAAGCTTAGATTTCAGAGATCTTCCGTGTCTTGATCTTTTTCCTCCGAACCTGCTCCAACACATATCGCCCCACAGCGAGGTCTTCGTCGGCGATGCCGTTCGATTGGAAGAGGATTTTCTTCGGGCGATTTTCTGACACCCCGCCGACGACAATTTTTTCCAGGGGGATAACGTCCTCCCATCGAATGATCCCGGCGCCGCAGGCGGCGATGAGGTCGCCGCTGTCGCCCTGTGCCGTGGCTAGATCGTCCGTGACCACGAGGTCCATCTTGCGGATGAGGTCGACCGAAACTTCGTGCTTGACAGATTGGTTCGCTCCCATCGAAACGACCAGGACTTCGTTTTTGAGCTTCGTGCCGTAAGTTACGGGAGTGGAGGCGTCCGTCGCGACGACCAGAATATCCGATTCGGCTTCAATCTCTTCGACAGACGCAGCCTCTTTCCATTCGACCTCGATGGATTTGCGCATCTCGCTGATGAACTTTTTTATCTTCTTTGGATCGCGCCCGAAGACCGACACTTGCCGGATAGGGCAGGAGTGTGCGATCGCTTCGACTTGCAAGGTCGCCTGCCAGCCGGGGCCGATCAAGCCCATGACCTCGGACTTCGCCGGGGCAAGATACTTCGCCGCAACACCGCTGGCCGCTCCGGTGCGGAGGCTGCTCAGATAGCCCATATCGATGATCGCTTGGATCTGCCCTGTCCGGCCGTTGTAGAGGGTTACGGTGTTTGCCTCGGCGGCGTATGCGCGCAGGCAGATAAGGTCCGAGCTCGCTTGCCAGGCAGCCATGACGTTGAGTTGCTTCTCGCTGCCTTTGAGCCTGCGTCTGGGCAAGCTGCGGACTTTTCCCGCCGCCCGGTCGTTGAAGATATCTTCCACCAGCTTAACGGCTTTGGGCATGTCGAGAATGCTTCGCGTTATCTTTTCGTCGATGATGTAAGCCATAGTTCTCCCTCATACAGCGATTCCGGCGGAAAAGGCAACCCGATTTACTCTTGCTGGGGAAAGCCTCTTGACGTTAGGCAAAATCCATTTCAGAATGCCCCTATTCGAAGGAGCGTATTATGGAAGAAAAAATTCCAAGAATGTGGCTTTATATCATCGTTGCCTTGTTGATCGCCATCGCCAGCGTGCTTGTGGGGAAGACGATGCTGTCGTCCAACAGTACGTCCGGCTCGTCTCAAGCGCTTGAGGAAAAGAGCAGAGAGTTGGACGAGAAAAACAAGCAGATTCAAGCGATGGACAGCCAGATAGCGCAGCTCAAGAAGGATCTGGAGGACAACTCCAAAAGGATCGATGAACTGCAGGCGAAGCTGGACCAAACCGTCAAGTCGCGCTCCGCTGCCCAGCCGGCCACGAGAACCGCAAGGCGAGAGTCTGAACGGGTGGCGTCAAGCCGGCCGCCGGCTCCTTCCAGGCCGGTTGAGCCTGCTCCTTCGGTTGCTTCCCGGCGTCCGGCTGATCCGGGGACCTATGAAGTAATTCGCGCCACTTCTGTTTTTGAAGACCCGTCGGACTCGGCCAGAAAAGTCTCCAGCATCACCAAGGGAACCAGAGTGAACGTGGTAAGATCCACCGGGGATTGGCTGGAAGTCCGCTCCAAGCGCGGCAATCCGCCGGGGTATATCCGCCGCGACGATGCCATGTTTATTGAAAGAGCGAATTAGAGCGAAGTCGGAAGAGATCATAACTTAAGAGGCTTCAAAGGAGATTCACTTATGAAGAGACCGTTTGTTATGGGTGCGAGTCTGATTCTACTGCTGCTCATCTCATGGGTGGCAAGTGACGTTGCGCGGGCACAGGATTACAAGGCGATTCTGGCCAATCCGGAACGGCCTGCCGGCGAAGTGGCTCTCGATGCGAGCCGCAAGCCTGAGGAGGTGCTGAAGTTTTACGGTGTTAAGCCGGGGGATAAAGTAGCCGATCTCATGGCGAGTAGGGGGTATTACACAGCCATCCTCTCTCTGGTCGTCGGCGGAAAAGGTGTGGTCTATTCTGCGAATCCCACTGTGCGGGAGGAAACGCGCGAGCGATTCAAAAATCCTCTCTATGCCAATGTAAAGATCTTAGAAGGCGACATGGGGAGCGTCGCTTTGCCTGCGGACGGTTCGCTCGACTTTGTCTTGATCCATCTCGACTATCATGAGCTGGACCAGCCTGTCCGGGCGGCCATGAATAAGAAAGTTTTGGCCGCGCTTAAGCCCGGCGGAGTTTATGGCGTGGTCGATCACTCCGCCCAGGATGGGACCGGCGACACGGTTAGGAAAACTATTCACCGAATCGACAAGGGGTTTGTTGTGAAAGAAGTAAGCAGTGCAGGTTTCGCCCTGGTGAAAGAGGGCGACATACTGCGAATTCCCGCGGACACGCGCACCGAAGTAATATTCAAGACCCGCGGGAACACTGATCGGTTTGTGCTGCTATTTCAAAAACCGAAGTAATTGAGTGCGCGCGGCGGTTATCGCTTGTAGCGGCCGATGAGCTGGACCTCGCCCAGGATGTGACCCTTCATCGCGCCGAGAAGTTGTTGCTTTGTCGCGCGCGGTTTTAGGTTTGTCGGCGCATCCAAAGCGTAGAGTTTAAATAAGTAGCGGTGGGCCAGGCCGGGCGGAGGGCATGGCCCGCCGTAGCCGACCTTCCTAAAGTCGTTGATTCCCTGCCTCCCTCCATTAGACAGAGTCTCGGTTGTCGCAACGCCCTCGGCAAGCTCCTTCATATCGGGCGATAAATCGTAAATCACCCAGTGGACCCACGTGCCGCCGGGCGCGTCCGGGTCGTCGGCGATCAGGGCGAAGGCCTTCGTTCCCGCCGGCGCGTTTTCCCATCTCAGCGGAGGCGAAAGATCGGTGCTGTCGCAACTATACTTGCGCGGAATCTCGGCGCCGTTCTGAAACGCGGAACTCTTTAACTCCATAGCCATGGCCGATCCTCCGTTAACTAGGGAGAACGTTAGGAGAGCCGTGAAGAGGGTCCAGCTGTTTTTGGATCTCTTTAGGATTTGAGATTTGGATTGACTCACACCAGCTTTAGCTTCAGGGCGTCCTTGTCGAGTATGACCTCTTCGTTCTCCAGATTAAGACGTATCTTCCAACGTTGGAAGAAATCAGCCCCAAGGATCAGCTCTTCGGTAAGGTTGGGGACGACAAGAAGGGTTGCAAAGAGAGTCGCACCGTCCAGTTCTACGTCTCCGATCAGGGCGCGACTCACCTTCAAAGTTCCTCGTCCCATCTCAAAAGTCTTGGGATTAGGAAGCCGCGTCGGGGAAGAAAGCTCTTTTGCAATATCGGCTCTGATGAAAGACTCGGAAGCACCTGAGTCAAAAAGGGCCTTGATCTCTCTTGATCCTTTATTGCCAGAAACCTTAACGGCTTTGTAAATGAGACCCATGGCATTTCCCTTTAGTGAAACAGTCTAGCCTTTGTAGGTTCGGATCGTCAAGGTCTAGAATTGTTTTTCCCTTCATTCCACTCTTTCGCGCTGTTGGTTTGGGCGGTGATTTCGGGTTCTTTCTGGCCTGCAACCTTCACTTTTTCTCCCAGGGTTTTTCGATCGGCAAATCCAAACGGTCGCCCCATTCCTTCCATGAACCGAGAAAATTGCGGAGTTATGGCTGATCAGTAGAGACGAAAGCTTCCGCGGGCTATGGCGACCGCCGCCGACAAATCCGACTGCAAAGCCCGCCAGCGCCTTTCGCCCAGCTTTTCGGCGAAAGTACTCTGGGCCCGTTGCCAAAGCGGAACGGCCTTTTCGATCGCTTTCAAGCCCTGACGAGTCAAACTGATGGCTTGCGTTCGACGGTTGTCGTTCGATTTGCGCCGGATCCAACCTTGCTTGGCGATCAGTTTGAGGTTGCGAGCCAGCGTCGATGGGTCGATGACCAAACGCCGGGCAAGCTGGGGCGCGGTCGTGGAGCCGGCGACGGCGATTTCGAGCAAGATGATGAGCTGTGTCGAGCGCAAGCCGCTTGGTTGAAGGGCATGATCGAACAATTGAGTGATTGCTCGCGAAGCCTTCCGAAAGTTCGAGCACGCGCATGTTTCGGCAGCCGCAGCGTATTGGGTCAAATCCATCCGCGATTCCCCCTCGTTCATATTTTCTGCATTTACGGGCTTTAGAGACCTGTAAGAAGGACACCGCCTTCTTGCTGTAACTTTTATTCTCAATCGGCTGTCGTTGTCAAACTGCGTGAGGCAATTTTCGGTCTCAGGTTTCGAGAAAGTATCGAATAAATGCCTAGATATTTTTTGGCTTGACATTGTAAGCATACCTGCGGTAGAGGGAAGAGCAATGTATATACCAGACTTGCTAGCTTGCTAGCGGGGCAGGTTTTTGGATGGTGACGGCAATGACTGTCCGAGTAAGACTGCGGCAGATAAGTTGGAGGACGGATTGAAGCCCGGATCTCAAATAGGGGTCTGGGCCTTTTTGTTTGGGTCGAACTTAAAACTTTAAAGGAGGTGAAGTATGATGAAATTATTGAGGATCGTTCTGATCGGGTTTTTTCTGGTAGTGTCTTTGAGTCTGCTTTCCCAAGGGGCTATGGCTCAGAGTCAAGATGTAGATGCCAGGATACAGAAGCTGGAGCAGCTTGAGGCGAGAGTTGACGCCAAGCTCAAGAGGCTCGAAAGTTTAGAGGCGCGATTGGAAGCGCGTCTTGAGACAGGAGTTCAGGCCGGTTGCGGCCCGGAGTGAGAGCGTTGTGGGGCCCAGTGAAAATGGAATGAGGGGGATGCCTGGAGGGACCGTGTCTGCTTCGGCGTCAGCGGGCGCGGCCAGAGGTAGTGACGGGAGGGATTTGGAGGGGAGAGTTAAGCGATTGGAAGAAGAGAGCATCCATCAAGTTATGTTTAGGGGTGGTTTTACCCATCTTAATAGGGCGGCGGAAAGTTCGGGCGGTGCCCTGGGTGGATTCACTGGACCAAAAAATGATACTGATGGCTGGAATGTCGGAGCTGTTATTGGCGTCAAGCTCCTGCGGGATCCATTCTTTGACAATCCTGTAATGGGTGAAGTCTCTCTAGATTTCAGCCGTATTAGTGGGAAAACAACCCCTCTTGGCGCTATTCCGGGGGGACTAAAAGATGGCAACCAGAGCCTATTTAAAGTTTCAGTGGCGCCGAAATACCGTTTCGACAACCTGGGAGAGCTCAGCCCGGCTCTCAGTAGAATCCGTCCATGGATTACTCCAATCGGACTCTCGTTCCTAGTGAATTCTCCACCGTCTGCCTCGGTAAATTATCTAACGGTCGGTGGAACCACAGGGGCGGGAATTGAGTACTTGCTGCATGAGCGGTTGTCCGTTGGCTTAGGAGTGACTTACAACTTTTATGATAAGACAGCGAACCGCATTTCTACCAATCATCTCACGGTTGGACCCTATGTCGGGATCAACTATTGAGGAGGTGAACCATGATTCCTCCGTCTTTTGATTATCATGTGCCGAAGGGCGTGAACGACGCCGTCGGCTTACTTAAACAATACGGCCCGGAAGCGAAGATACTATCAGGCGGCATGAGCCTGATCCCTCTGATGAAGTTGCGTCTGGCCCATCCGGCTCACCTGATCGATATCAACCGCATCTCGGGATTGGATTATATCAAGGAGGCGGACGGCTTTCTCAGAATCGGGGCGCTCGCGCGCGAGGCGGATCTGGAGAAATCGGAGATCGTGAAAAGCAAATACCCGCTTCTTTTGGACACAACCCGGGTGATCGCGGATCCGCTGGTGCGAAACCGCGCCACGATCGGCGGAAATTTGGCGCACGGCGATCCGGCCAACGACCACCCGGCGACCATGTTGGCGTACGAGGCCGAGATCGTGGCGGTCGGGCCTAAAGGCGAGCGAAAGATACCGATCGCGAGCTTTTTTACCGACCTGTTCACTACCGCTTTGAGTTCGGATGAAATTCTT
>WNFH01009118.1_pt1 | contig 18534 bp, 18 predicted proteins | sample 5400411 | NCBI WGS metagenome assembly WNFH01 (sample SAMN13153347, study PRJNA577476) | soil metagenome | isolation source: 200 cm saprolite under Douglas fir tree site 2 hole 3 | place: USA:California | collected 2015-04-18
GGGGGGCCGTCCCACAGCGAGGGGCCGCGTTCCAACTCGATGGTCGCCGAGGCGAAGGTGCCGGCCTGCGCGGCGCGGCCCAGGAGCAGCAGCGCCCCGCCGTGCTTCTCGGCGCGCCGCGCGAGACGCGCCCACGGCGATGCGCCCGGCGAGGGCGGCTTCTTCTCGAAGCGGACTACCTCGATCACGCCGCGCGGCCGGCACGGCTTCGGGCCCGCGTCGGCCAGGTCGAGCGCCACCAGGGCGAAGCGCGCCTCGAGCGCGATCTCCGCGGCGCGCAGAGCTTGCACGGGATCGAGCGGCCGCGCCCAGAGGAGCCGGCGCAGGTCGATCCCGCGCGGCCGCGGGTCGAACGCGTCGGCCGGGTCGATCAGCGCGCACAGCTCGCCCGCCCGGGTAGCGGCGCCCAGGGCGGCGCGGAGCAACGCCGTCCCGCCCGCGCCGGGCGGCGCGACGATCTCGTGCAGCTGCCCCCGCATCAGGCCTCCCCCCAGCGCTGCGTCGAGCCTGGGAACGCCGGTGGAGAGGGGCCGCGGCGTGCCCGGGGACAGCGCGGGCGCCCGCCGCACCTGCCCGGTCCGGAGCAGGTCTTCGAGCGCGCGGGGGTCCTTCGGGAGCCGGCGCGCGGGGAGCGTCACGCGTTCGATCTAGCTAAACATCGGTTCAGGTGCAAGGGTGCGGTATCCTGCGGACGTGGAGTTCGAGGGGTTCCCCCAGGAGGGGCTCAAGTTCCTCGCGGAGCTCGGCGAGCACAACGACCGCGACTGGTTCGAGGCGCACCGCGCCGCCTGGGACGAGCAGATCGTCCCGGCGATGCTCGCCTGGTGCGGCGCCCTGTGCGAGCGGCTCTCCGACGAGATGCCGCGCCTGGTCTTCGTGCCGAGGGTGGGCGGCAGCCTCTACCGGCTGAACCGCGACATCCGCTTCTCGCGCGACAAGAGCCCTTACAAGACGCACGTCGCCGCGCTCCTCTGGGAAGGCGGCGACAAGCACGACGCGCCCGGCGTGTACCTCCACGTCTCGCCCGGCGAGGTGATCCTGGGCGGCGGCATGTGGATCTTCGAGCAGGAGGGACGGCTCGACCGCTACCGCAAGCTGCTCCAGGACCACCGCAGCGCGGAGCGCCTGGAGGCGGCCCTGGCCCGGGCGCGCAGGTCGGGCCTCGAGGTCGAGGCGGCGGAGCAGCTGCAGCGCCCGCCCCGCCCGTTCACGCCGGAACATCCGCGCGCCGAGCTGTCCAGGTACAAGGGGCTGGCGATGGGAAAACGGGTCGCGCCGGGCGCCTGGCTCCACTCGCGCGAGGCGCTCCGCCGCAGCGAGGCCGCTGCCCGCGCGTACGCGCCGCTGCACGCGTGGCTACGGGACGAGCTGTGCCGGTAGGGATCCGCTAGACGAACAGAACGTAGCTGTTCACGACCATCGCCAGCCCGGCCAGGCCGCAGAGGATCGCCGCGAGCCACAGTTCCTTGCGCCGCGCGCTCGCCGCGATCGTCGAAAGCACCACCCCGGCCTGCAGCACCACGAACGCGTACTGGAATCGGTCGCCCTGCTTCTGGTGGAGCGACTTCGCCGCGTCGAGCGTCTCCGCCCGCGCCTTGATCTCCGCCAGTTCCGCGTCGTAACGCTTCGCCGCGGCCGCGGCGCCCGCCTCGAGCTGCGCGAGCGCGGGGGACAGGTCCGGCCGTCCGGCAGCCAGCGCGCGCTCCATCTCCAGCTGCCCGGTGCTGATGTGCCTCTTGATCGATTTGGCCTGGTAGTAGCTCCACTGATCGCTGGCTTCCGCCTGGGAGAGGATGGTGCGCGAGAACTGGTTCGCGTACGCGCCCGAGGCGACGGCCGCCAGCACCGCCAGCACCGCGGTCGTGCGCGCGACGTGGTCCGTCCACCTCCGGCCCGCGGACTCGGACTCCGCCGCCGCCGCTTCCGCGCCGACCTTGTCTGCGGGGATCGCCATGGAGGCGATGCTACTGCTGCGCCGCGCCCGGACGGAAGCGCTTGGTCGGCCGCCAGACCCGGTGCTAGCGTACCTTTCCGCACCTCGGGCGCTGCCACCATGCAGGAAAAGTTCGGCCGCTACGAGCTCCTCAAGCGTCTCGCCGGCGGCGGCATGGGCGAGGTGTACCTCGCCCGCCAGCGCGGCCTGGCCGGGTTCCAGAAGCTGCTCGTCATCAAGACGCTGCTCCCCCACCTCTGCGAGGACGAGGAGCTCATCGCCATGTTCAAGGACGAGGCGCGCCTCTGCGCGCACCTCGTCCACCCGAACATCTGCCAGGTGTTCGAGTTCGACGAGATCGGCGGCACCTACTACCTCGCCATGGAATACCTGCGCGGCGAGGACCTCCGCCGGCTGTGGCGCGCCTGCGAGCAGCAGGGCAAGCGGCTCCCGGTGCCGCTCATCTGCCGGATCGTCGCGGACGCGGCGGCGGGGCTCGCTTTCGCGCACTCGCTGCGCGACGCGAGCGGCCAGCCCTACGGCATCGTGCACCGCGACATCTCGCCCCAGAACATCCTGGTGACCCTCGACGGCGGCGTGAAGATCATCGACTTCGGCATCGCCAAGGCGGCGGGGCGCGCGCAGCACACGCGCACCGGCGCGCTCAAGGGGAAGTGCAGCTACATGAGCCCGGAGCAGGCCTCGGGCGAGGCCGTCGACGGGCGCGCGGACATCTTCGCGCTGGGCATCGTGCTGCACGAGCTGCTCACCGGGCGGCGGCTGTTCAAGGCGGAGGACGACGTGCAGACGCTGGCGCGGGTGCGCGAGTGCCGCGTGCCGCCTCCCTCGCAGCTCGACCCGGGGCTTCCGCCGGATCTCGATCCCATCGTGCTCAAGGCGCTGGCGAAGGACCCGGCCGCGCGGTACGCCGGCGCGCAGGAGCTGCGGCTCGCGCTCGAGGAATGGCTCATCGAGGGACGCCGGAGCGCCTCCACCGCGCACCTGTCGGAGTTCCTCAAGGTGATCTACGCGGACCGGCTCGAGAGGGAAGCGGGCGAGGCGACCGCCGAGTTCCCCACTCCCGTCACGCGCCGCACCCCGAGCGGACCCGCGCGCACCGACGGCGCGGACTCGCTCGCTCGCACCGGGAGCGCTTCCCGTCGCGCCAGCCGGCGCGCCCCCACCGTCGCCGTCGCGGTCGCGGCGGCCGTCGCTGCCGTCGTGCTGGTCGGGTTCCTCGCCGCTCGCGCCCCGGTCCGGCCGCCTCCCGCCGCGCTGCTCACCGTGCACTCGGATCCGGAGGGCGCCGCGGTGACCGTCGACGGGAAGCCCGCCGGCCGCACGCCGCTCGTGGGCTACTCGACCGCGCCGGGCGCCGCGCGGATCGAGCTCGCGCTGGACGGGTTCCTGCCCTTGTCGGCGGCGGAGCAGCTGGCGGCCGGAGCGCGCGATCTGCGGTACACGCTCGAGAAGGCTCCGCCGCCGCGGGTCACGGTGGTGCTGAAGAGCGATCCCGCGGGAGCGACCATCGCCGAAGGCTCGACGCCCGTCGGCACCTCGCCCCACGTGTGGAGCGCGACGCGCGGCGAGCACCGGCTCACCTTCCATCTCGCGGGGTATCAGGGCGTGACCCAGGACGTGATCGCGGCCAGCGACGGGCAGGAAGTCCTGGTGCGGCTGCCCCCCTCGCGATCCGCGCGGCGGCCCGTGAAGGACCCGGCGATCAAGGCGGAACGGTGATGGAGGTGCGGGGGGCGCTGGCCGCGGCGCTCGTGTGCGCGCTCTTCGCCTCTCCCGCGGCGCGGGCGGACTCGGTCGCGGACGAGGCGGACTTCCGGTTCCACCGCGGGGTCAAGCTGTACGCCCAGGGGCGCACCGAGGACGCGCTTTCCGAGTTCCTCGCCTCCAATCGGGTGGTGCGCAACCGCAACGTCATCCAGAACGTCGCGCGGTGCTTCGAGCGGCTGCGCATGTTCAACGAGGCCTGGCGCTGGTACTCCGAGCTGCTCGCCGAGCCGTTGCCGGAGAGCGAACGGCGGGACCTGGCGGCGGCGCTGCAGCGGCTGCAGCCGTCGCTCGCGCTCTTGCGCGTGTTCAGCGACCCGCCCGGCGCCACGGTGTACGTCGATCGCAGGGACCTGGGCACCCGCGGGCAGACGCCGGTCACCCTGCCCCTGCCGCCCGGCTCCGTGACCGCCATCGTCGAGCTGCCCGGGCACAGGCCGGCCGAAGCGAAGGCGGAGCTCGCGACCGGGAAGCTGTCGCTGCTGCAGCTGACGCTTCCGCGCATCCAGGGCGAGATCGAGGTCGAAGGCTCGCCCCGCTCGTTCGAGCTGCGCCTCGATCGGCCCGACGGTCCCGTGCAGCTCGCCGCGAGCGGCCGCGCGCGCGTGCCTCCGGGCCCCCACGTCCTCTACGTCAGCGCGCCCGGCCACGCCGCCCAGCAGCTCGCCGTGGACGTGCCGGCGGAAGAGACGGCCAGGGTCTCCTTCAAGCTCCTCCAGCTGCCGCCCCCGTCCGGCACGCTGATCGTGCGCGCCAACGTCGACGGGGCGCTGGTGCGCGTCGACGGCAAGGAGATGGGCTTCACGCCCGGCGTCATCGACAACGTCCCCGCGGGCTCCCACGAGATCCAGGTCCTCGCCGACGGGCGCGAGCCTGCCGTGGAGCGCCTGGAGCTTGCGGCGAACGACCGCAGGTCCGTCGACGTCAAGCTGCGCTACGCCGTGCCGCGGGTCGTCGCGGCCGAGAAGTCGCTCACGCGCGCCCAGGACGCGCCGGCGTCGATCACCGTCATCTCCGGCGAGGAGATCCGTGGCTTCGGCTACACCACGCTGTCCGAAGCGCTGCGCTCGGTACGCGGCTTCTACAGCAGCTCCGACCGCGACTACGACTCGACCGGCGTGCGCGGCTTCTCCACGCCGGGCACGTACAACAACCGCATCCTGGTGCTCTCCGACGGCCACGTGACCAACGACGTCTCGGTGGGCCAGGGCGCGGTGGGGCGGGACTTCGACGCCGACCTCTCGGGCGTGGAGCGCATCGAGATCGTGCGCGGGCCCGGATCGGTGCTGTACGGCAGCGCCGCCTTCTTCGCCGTGGTCAACGTCGTGCACCGCGCGCCGCCGGAAGGACGCCACGCGGAGGTCGGGGCGCAAGTCGGCACGCTCGGCGAGAACACCGGCCACGCGATCGCCTCCTGGGCAGGACCGGGCGCGTCGGTGTGGGCGCGAGCGAGCGGCGCCGACCTGACCGGAGAGCCGGTCTTCGCCTCGCCCGCGGCGGACGGGCCGGCGGCGGGCTTCGCCAGCGGGCTCGACGGCGAGCGCGCCGGCCACCTCGACTTGCGGGCGCGCGCCGGCGAGGTGACGCTGTCGGGCTCGTACAACTGGCGGCGCAAGGCGCTGCCCACCGCCGCCTTCGATACGGTCTTCGGGGAGCCGGGGACGCAGACCACCGATCAGCGCGGGTTCGTCGAGGCGCAGGTCGCGCACACGTTCCCGAACGGCCTGGGGATCGATGCTCGCGCGGCCTTCGACGCCGAGCGGTACCGCGGCGACTGGCTGTACCGCGGCGCGGGGCCCGGGTACGACTCCAGCTTCGAGAACTGGGGCACCGGCGAGCTGCGCTTCCGCCTGCCGGCGATGGCCGGGCACCGGCTGTTCCTCGGCGGCGAGATCCAGGACCGGTTCCGGATCCACGTGCGCGCGGTCACTCCCGGCAAGCAGACGTTCGACAACGGTCCGGGCAATCCCGCCGGCGCTCCCGACAGCGAGGTGATCTACAGCGCGTACGCCGGCGACGACTGGCGCATCTCGCCGCGGCTCTTGCTCGACGCGGCCGTGCGCATCGACGATTACGCCGATTCGTTCGGCGCGGTGGTGAACCCCCGCGTCGCCCTGATCGCGCAGCCCTATGCGGCCGGCACCACCAAGCTGATCTTCGGCCGCGCCTTCCGGGCGCCAGGCATCTACGAACGCTTCTTCAACGACGGCGGCGCTTCGCAGATCGCCGCCCAGGACCTGCGCCCCGAGCGGGTGACGACGTTCGAGGTCGAGCACACGCACCAGCTGAACGACGAGGCGGCGCTGCTCGTCGCGGGCTACTTCAGCCGCATCGAGAAGCTCATCCGCGCGGCGCCGGCGGGCACCCTGCCGGACGGCACCGTGCTCAGCCAGTTCCAGAACCGGGAGGGGTTCGTGCACGGCGCCGGGGCCGAGGCCGAGGTGCGCTGGACGGCCGGTCCGGGCGTGCTGTTCTCCGCCTGGTACGCGTGGAGCCTGGTGCGGGACGACACCGGGACCGGGTGGTTCCAGGGCGCGCCGATCCCCAACTCGCCTCAGCACAGCGGCGCCGTGCGGCTCCTGTACCCCGTCGTGCCGCAGGTGCTCTCCGTCTCCACGGAGGCCGTCTACGGCGGTCCGCGCCACACCGTGGCCGACTCGAGCGAGCCCGACCGGCTGGTCGGCGAGTCGCTGCAGTGGAACGCCGGCCTCTCGGGCGAGTACGCCCGCTGGAACCTCCGCTACGGAGCCTTCGTCTACGACCTCCTCGACCAGCGCGTCCTGTTGCCCGGCGGTCCGGAGATCCCCTTCCCCGGCCACGCGGTGCCGCAGATCGGGCGCACGCTGCGCGTGCAGCTCGCGGCCTCCTTCTGATGCTCTTCCTCGGCGCCAAGGAGGTCGAGGACATCGGGCTGGGCGTGCCCGAGGTGGTGGAGATCGTGGAGGCGGCGCTCTTGGACAAGGCGGCCGGCCGCGTCGAGCTGCCGCCCAAGCTGGGTCTCTCACCGCGCCCCGGCGCGGTGCTGCACGCCATGCCGGCGCGGGTGGGCGACGCGCTCGGCATGAAGTGGATCGCCTCCTTCCCGGAGAACCGCGCGCACGGGCTCCCGCCCACCGCCGGCCTCATCGTGCTGAACGACGCGCGAACCGGCGCCCCGCGAGCGGTGCTGGACGCGGACCGGATCACCACGCTGCGGACCGGGGCGGTGGCGGCGGTCGCCGCCCGGAGGCTGGCGCGACCCGGGGCCGAGGTGGCCGCCATCCTCGGTCCGGGCCGCGTCGGCGCGGCGGCGCTGCAGGCGCTCCGGCACACCTTGCCGGGGCTTCGGACCGTCCGAGCCTGGGCGCCGCGTGGCGAGACCGCTCGGCGCTTCGCGAAGGAACACGGTGCGGACGCCGCAGCCACCGCCGAGGAGGCGGTCCGAGGCGCGGACGTGATCGTGAGCGCCGCGCCCTGGCCGGGCGGTCCGCCCCACCTCGAGCCCGGCTGGATCAGCCCGGGCGCGTTCGCCTGCTCCCTCGACTACGACGCGACCTTCACGCCCCCGGCGGCGGCGGCCTTCGACGTCCGCGTGGCCGACGACGTTCCGCAGATGGACGTCGCCCGCGCGAAAGGCTCCTTCGCCGGCTGGCCCCGTTTCTCCGAGCTGTGCACCGCCCGCCGCAAGGACCCCGATCAGAGCGCCGCACCGGCCGCGAGATCGACTAAAAGATCAACGCGGAGGCGCGGAGATTCCGGGTTGGAGAAAAAACAACTCCTCCGCGTCTCCGCGCCTCCGCGTTGATTACTTGGTCTTGAGTGTCAGTCCTCTGACTGTTCTTGCTCTTGCTCCTGGAGCTTGGCGCGGAGGAGGTCGCCGAGGGTGCCGAAGCCTTTGCCGGGGGGTGGGGCCTTGCGGCGGTAGGCCTCGTATTCGGAGCGCCCTTCGGTGCGCTCGGCGGAGGTGCGGGAGAGGCGGTACCGGCCGCGCTCGTCGAGGTCGATGATCTGCGATCCGCGCGGCGTACCCAGCTCCGCGTTCGGGACCAGCCCCTTGCCTTCCGGCCAGGAGACGAACACGCCGTAGGCCTCGACGCGATCGACCTTCGCGTCGACCATGTCGCCCACGCGCGGGCGGCGGCCGCCCGCCTTCTTCTCGGGCGCGGCGGGAGCCTGAGCCTCGTCGTCGGAGATGCGCCGCAGCGCCACGCGCTTCTGCGCATCGTCCACCGACTCGACCTGCACCCAGATCGGCTCGCCCTCCTTGACCACCTCGCGCGGGTGCTGCACGTGGCGGTTGGCCAGCGCCGAGACGTGCACCAGCCCGTCGACTCCGGGGAACAGCTCGACGAAGGCGCCGAAGGGCTGCAGGCGCACCACCTTCCCTTGCAGCTTCGCGCCCTCCTTGAGCTGGGGCCGCGCCGCGTCCCAAGGGTCCTGCTCGAGCGCGCGCAAGGACAGCGCGATCCGCTCGTGCCCCTTCTCGTCCTTCTCGACGCGGAGCACCTGCACCCGCACGTTCTGCCCGGGCTTCACCACGTCCTGGGCGTGCGCGACGCGCTGGTGCGACAGCTCCGAGACGTGCACCAGGCCTTCCAGGCCGCCCAGGTCCACGAACGCGCCGAAGTCGCGCACCGAGCTGACCGTGCCCTCCAGCACCGCCCCGACCTCGAGCTTCTTGCGCAGCTCCGCGGCCAGCCCGGCGCGCTCCTCCTCGAGCAGCGCGCGCCGCGAGAGGATCGCGTTCCCGCCGCGGATCTCCATCACCCGGAACTTGAGCTTCTGGCCGACGAACTGCGCGGGGTCCTCGACGAAGCGCACGTCGATCTGCGAGGCCGGGCAGAAGGCGCGCAGCCCGCCGAGATCCACCTCCAGCCCGCCCTTGTTCTGCGCGGTCACGGTCCCCTCGACGGGCACCTTCGACTCGAGCGCCTGCTGCAGCACCTCGCGGCCGGCGCCCTTGGGCACCGACCGCGTCATCACCGGAGTGCCGTCGGTCAGCGAGAGCACGTAGGCGTCGATGCTCTCGCCGGGCTGCACGGAGAGCTCGCCCTTGTCGTTGCGCAGCTCGCGCAGGTCGATGATCGCCTCGCCCTTCCCTCCCAGGTCGAGGTAGCCGATCTCGGCGCCGAGGTGCGCGATGCGCGCCTGGACCTTCTGGCCGAGCCGCAGCTTCTGCGGTTTGTGCGCCGACTTCTCGCTCTCCGCGAACAGGGCGGCGAAGTCGCCGGCCTCGCCGGCCCCCGGCTCCGCGAAGGCGGACTCCGTCGCGGGACGCGCCGCGCGCTGCTCGGCACCGGACGCCGCCTCGCCGGCGGGCGCGGCCCCCGTTTCGCCGGGCGCCGCGGGCGGCTGCACCGGTTCCTCGGGCTTTCCCAGGGCCGGCCTGCGCACCACCACCGGCATCTTGCGCTCGTCCTTGCGCGGCCGGCGCGGAGGCGGCGGCCGCGGAGCGCGATCCTCCGGGCGCAGCTCGACCGACCCGATGATCTCCGCGAACGTCGGCGCCGCCGGCTTCCGCCTGGGAGGCTCGGCGGGCGGCGAGGCGGGCTCCTTCGGCTCCTTGCGCTCGGGCTCGGGCGGCCGGGAGGCGGCCTTCATGATGTCGTCGAACGACGGCGGCTTCGACTTGTCGGGCATGCGCTGATCGCTTCCGGAGGCGAGAGCCGCGCGTCATACCACGCCCGCCCGAGCAAAGTCAGGGGCGTGGGGAGGCGCGGCGGCGCCCCACCGTCTCGATCTGCTGCTCCAGCTCGCGCATGCTCCGCAAGAGCTGCACGTCCTCGGGGAGCGGGATCCGCGCCATGCCCGTCCCCCCGACGACCACCCGTCCGCCGCCCCCGCGAGCGGCCCGGGCCGCCAGGTCGACCTGGTCCTGCAGAGCGCGCCCTTCGGGCAGCACGGTGGAAGCGAGCGCGACCAGCTGCGCGCGGCTGCGCTGCACCAGGTCCGCCAGGTCGGCGGCGGGCGTCGCCGCCAGCGGCGCGAGCACCTCGAACCCGCGGGCCCGCAACAGGCACGCGGCCATCCGCGGCGCCACGTCGTGCTGCTCGCCGGCGACCGCCGCCACCACCGCCGTCCCGCGGCCGCTGCGGTTCGGCTCGCCGGGCGGCTCCGCCAGGGGCTGCGCGCGCGCGATGGCATCCACCACCGCCTGGGTCGCGACGTGCTCGTCCGCCACGCTCAGCTTGCAGGCTTCCCAGCGATGGCCGATGCGCTGCAGCGCGGGCGCGACCACGTCGTCGAAGATGGCCGCGAGGTCATGACCGCGAAGGCGCAGCGCGGCCATCTGCGCGACGAGGGACGACGCGTCGCCGGCCAGCGCGCTCTTCTCCACCGCCGCGACGGCCTCGTCGCCTCCCGCCTCCTCGCCCGGCGTCAGCTGCGCAGGCAGCGTCTCCGCCACCTGGAAGTTCCGCCGCTGCACGAACGCGGTCACGTCGCGCAGCCGGAACTTGCGGTGCCCGCCGGGAGTGCGGAAGCAGTCGATCTCGCCGGCGTCAGCCCACCGCTTCACCGTGGCCTCGCCCACTCCCAGGAGCTGGGCGACCTGCCTGGTGGACCTGCCTGGTGGAGAAGACGTCGGTCTTCACGGCGGGTTCGCTCCCATGTACCAGGGTGCTCATCATCGCCGCCCCCGAGCGTTTCGAGCGTTTCGATGCGGCCGCAGACGCCTGGGTTCAGAAAGCCAGACCTTGCTGATGTCCGTACGCTCACGAGGATGCTCGAGATGACCGAGCGCGGGCGCTTCGCGCCGAGCCCCACCGGGGAGCTACACCTGGGCAACGCGCGGACGGCCATCCTGGCGTGGCTTTGGGCCAGGTCGGAGGGCGGCGGGTTCACCCTGCGCATCGAGGACCTGGACCGGCCTCGCGTCCGCCGCGGACTGGCCGAGCGCCAGCTGGAAGAGCTGGCCTGGCTCGGGCTCACCTGGGACGAGGGGCCCGACCCGCGCACCGGAGCGGATCTCGGCGGGCGCGGTCCCTACCGCCAGTCGGAGCGCGCGGCGCTGTACGAGGAGGCGCTGGCGAGGCTGGGAGAGCATGTCTACGAGTGCTTCTGCTCGCGCGCCGAGATCGCCGCGGCCAGCGCGCCGCACGGTCCGCAGGACGACGGCCCCCGGTACCCGGGCACCTGCGCGCGCCTCACCGGCGCGCAGCGCGCCGAGCGCCGCCGCACCCGTGTACCGGCGCTGCGGCTGCGGGTCCCGCCCGGTCCGGTGAGCTTCCACGACGAGCTGCAAGGCGAGCAGGAGTTCGATCCTCAGGCGACCGTCGGCGATTTCGTGCTGCGCCGCGCGGACGGCATCTTCGCCTACCAGCTGGCGGTCGTCGTCGACGACGCGGCGATGGGCGTGACGCAAGTGCTGCGCGGCGCGGACCTGCTCCCGTCCACGGCGCGGCAGATCCTCCTCCATCGCCTGCTGGGCCTGCGCGAGCCGCGCTGGGCGCACGCGGGCCTGGTCGGCTCGGCCTCCGGCGAGCGCCTCTCGAAGCGCGACCGGGCCGCTTCGCTCTCCGCGCTCCGCGCCGCGGGCCGGGACTCGCGCGAGGTGGTCGCCCGTCTCTGCGCGGCGTCCGGGCAGCCGGAGCTGCCGGGCCGCGGCCTGGCCGATCGGGTCGAGACGTTCGCGCTGGACCGGGTCGGCCCGGGACCCGTCCTCCTGGACCGCGCTTGAATGCGGCGGTTGCCCGCCCGGGATGAGCGTGGTACTGCGGCGCGTCCACGGGTCCGGAATCTTGGCAGGATTGGCGAAGCTCGGGTAGAGACGGGGCGGCATGTCGGAGAAAGAACAAGGCATCGAGGTCGAGGGGACGGTGCGCGAGGAGCTCGCCGGCGGGAATTACCGCGTCGAGCTGGACAACAAGCACTCGGTGCTGGCCTACGCCTCCGGCAAGATGCGCAAGTTCCGCATCCGCATCCTCCCGGGCGACCGCGTCAAGCTGGAGCTGTCCCCCTACGACCTGACCCGCGGCCGCATCACCTACCGCCAGAAGTAACTCAGGCGATCCCGCGGAGGCGGAGGAACTTCTCCAGCGCCAGCGCGATCAGCTCGGGCTGTTCGACCAGCGCGGCGTGGCTGCCGCCGCGGACGACCAGCAGCTCGGCGCCGGGGATCTGCGCCGCCAGCTCGCGTGAGCGGGCCATCGGGGTGAACAGGTCGCGCTCGCCCGCGATCACGAGCGTGGGGACGCGCACCTCCGCGAGCAATGCGGTCGCGTCGTGCGAGAGCAGATCGCGCGCCAGCGCGAAGTAGGCGCGCAGGTCGAGCTGCAGCAGGTGCTGGAAGTACGGCTCGAACTCCTCCCGCGGGCACAGGTCGGGATGGACCACGCCGAGCGCGCGGACCGCCTCCCACACGCCGGGGAGCCGGAGCACCGCCCGCAGCGCCTTCTCCGCCAGAGACGCGTTCCGGGCCGCCACCTCCAGGAGGAGCGTCAGCAGGGGCGTCAGCGCGGAGCCGCCCAGGAAGCTGGAGAAGACGCCTCCGGCCGCGCCGAGCACCGGCACGAAGGCGCGCACTCCGCCGGGGCGCAGGCGATACGCCTCGAGCGAGACCTGCACGCCCATCGAATGCCCGAGGAGCACGGCCTCGCCGACGCCCGCCCGCTCCGCCACGGTCCACAGATCGCGTGCACACTGCGCGATCGTGACGCCTTCCGGGTGCTCGGGGACCGGCGTCCGGCCGTGCCCGCGGTAGTCCCAGGTCACCACGGTGTGGGTGGGGGCGAAGTGCTCCGCGAGGCGGCGCCAGAAGAAGGTCGAGACGCCGATGCCGTTCGAGCAGAGGAGCGCCGGGCCTTGGCCTTCCGCGCGCCACCACAGCACCGCGCCGTCGGGCGCCTCCGCGGTGCCGACGCGCAGCGGCGGGGTCACTGCCCGCTGCCGGGCGCCTTGGGCGGAGCGGTCTGCTCGGGCGGAGCAGGCTGAGGAGACGGCGAGGCGTCGGCAGGCGGCGCCGGCTGGGCAGGGGGCCCGGTCTGCGCGGGCGGAGCAGCCTGCCCGGGCGGAGCGGTGCGACCCGGCGGGCCGGCAGGAGCCGGGGCCGGCTCGACGATGCGGAACTCCACCCGCCGGTTCGCGGCGCGCCCGGCGCGGTTGGTGTTGGGCGCGATCGGCCGGGTCGGGCCGAACCCTTCCGAGACGATGCGCGAGCGCAGCACGCCCTGGCGGACGAGGAACTCCTTCACCGCGTCCGCCCGGCGCTGCGACAGCTTCATGTTGCGGTCGCGCGACCCGATGTTGTCGGTGTGCCCCTCGACGCGCACGGTGACGCCCGGCGCGTCCTTCAGGGCGCGGGCGACCTGCCGCAGGACCCGGTAGCTGTCCTTGAGGATGACGGCCTTGTTGGTCGCGAAGTGGATCTGCTGCTTCAGCTCGATCCGGTCCTTGCGCACGATGATGAGCGTCTGCTTGCGCGGGCAGCCGAAGTTCTCCTTGGGCCCGGGCTCGTCGGGGCAGCGGTCGTCCTTGTCGGGGACGCCGTCGCGGTCGCGATCCGGCCAGGGGCAGCCGAAGTTCTCCTTCGGCCCCGGCTGGTCCGGGCAGCGGTCGATGTCGTCGGTGATGCCGTCGCGGTCGCGATCGCCGCTGAGCGGGCAGCCATGGTTGGAAGCAGGCCCCGGGACCTCGGGGCAATAGTCCTCGACGTCGGGCACTCCGTCGCCGTCGGAATCGGTCATCGCCACCTTGGCCGTCTGCGGCTTCGGCTGCTCGCGGATCAGCACGCTCACGGCGCCGCACTGCTGCGAGCCGGCGACCGCGGCGCGCGCGGCGCGCTGCGCGACGGCGACGTGCTCGTCGGCGCTCCCTCCGTTGCCTTGCGAGAGCTCCACCTCGGCGAAGCGGAGGTTCGCCTCGGCGGCCGCGAGATCGCGGGGCGTGCACTGGTCGGCCCGCTGCTTGCGCGCCACCGCCAGGTCGTTCTCGACGGCGCGCATCCGCTCGCGCACCGCACCCCCGGTGACGCAGGAGCAGAGCGCGAGCGCCGGGACGAGGAGGACCCGCCGCATCCTACGGGTTCCTCTGCGGCGGCGCGGGCTGCTCCGAAGCCGGCTGCGGCCGTGTGACCGTCGCCGGGGAGGCCGGCGCGGGCGCCCCGCCCCGGCTGCGCTGCTCGCCGGCGCGCTCGACGGCCTCGCGGGCGAAGCGGACGCTCTGCTTGGCCAGGTCCTCGGCGGCGCCGTACTGGGCGCGCCCCTGCTGCTCGCGCGCCTTCGCCAGGTAGAGCTGCGCGGAGACCGTCTCGTAGGGAGCGAGCCGTTCGCCGTCGGCGGCCCGCGCCCGGGCAAGCGCCGCCTCGGCGTCGCCGATCACCGAGGTGGCGCGGACGGGTCCGCAGCCCGCCGCGAGCAGGACGAGCAGGCAGCCGGCCAGTCGGCAGATCGCACGCACTGCAACTTCGCTAAAGCATCGGGTCCCCTCTGTCAAAGAACCGGCCGCGCTCGGCCGGGCATTGGCGGGTGCCTGCCCGGGCGGTTAGGCTGCTCGCATGCTCGCGCTCGCGGTCCTGCTCGCCACCGCCCCCGTGCTGCAGATGTCGGAGCAGCAGCTCGACCGCTCCATTGCCGACGCGCACCTGGTGCCCGCCATCGGAGAGCGCGTCGAACGGCTTTCCGCGCTGTTCGTCGGCGTGCCGTACGGCGACTACCCCCTCGGCGAGGGGAGCGGGGTGGAGCCGCAGCCGCGCTGGCGCGTCGACAAGGTCGACTGCCAGACCTTCGTGGAGACGGTGCTGGCGATGGCCAACGCCAAGTCGCTGGACCGCGCCCGGACGATCCTCGACGACATCCGCTACGCGGGGGACCCACCCAAGGTGAGCTTCGCCACGCGAAACCACTTCACCGAGGCGCAGTGGCTGCCGGCGAACACCGAGAAGGGCTACCTGCGCGAGGAGACCCGGACCGTCGAGCCGCGGGCCGAGTCGACGACGCTCTCGCTGCGGCGCAAGCAGTGGGAGAAGGTGCCCGGGCTCCGCCGGCTGTCTCCCGCGAAAGTGCCGCAGGGCGAGTTCCCCATCCACTACCTCACGCTCGACCAGGCCAGGAAGCGCGCCGCCAGCATCGAGCCCGGGTCGGTCCTCCTGGTCGTGCGGCAGCACGACCCCAAGCGCGTGGTGCGCGTCTCCCACATGGGGTTCGTGGTGCGCAAGGATGGGCGGCTGTACGTGCGGCACGCCTCCATCGGGGAGGAGCACCGGGTGATCGACCTCGAGCTCGGTCAGTTCCTCGACAGGCAGCGCGAGTACAAGAAATGGCCGGTCCAGGGCGTCGCCCTTCTCCTGCCCCTCGACGCCCAGGCCCGCGTCACCCACCTCACCGCCCGCTGACGCCGCCGTTCCGCCGGAACCAACCGGGGATACAGCAGGCTTCAGTGCCGCATGACGCACTGGGTGGACAGCAGGTCAAAGACGGCCTGGGCCCCAGCGGCGTCCGATGGAATCCCGTGGGAAACGCCCGGCACGACGACGATTGCGGAATCGCTCGTGATGGCGTCTGCGTAGAGAGGCGGGTCGTCGTAGGTCCGCACATCGAGGCAGCGAGCGCGGTGATCGTCGAGGTGCCGAGCGGAAGCGAACCACCCGCGTCCGCCCCTCCAACGGTACCGGCATCCGCTCCCGCGTCAGCCGTGGCACCTGCAGCCCGCTCGCCGATCTGCTTGTGGCCGCCGATGCTGAACCAGGCCGTCTCAATGGCCGGCGTTTTCCTCGGCGGCTTCTGCTTCTTCGGCGGCGCGGGCGGCGGAATCGGGGTCCGATTCGAGGGCGGCGCGGTGTTCCTCGAGGAGCGAGCGGGCGCGGGCGAGATCGCGGGCGGGCACCAGGAGGCTGAACAGGTCCACGGGCGCGTCCAGCTTGCCTGCGAAGTCGCTGCGCGGAGAGCGGACGATGGCGGGGATCTCCGCGTCCTCCAGCGCGCGCCAGAGGAGATCGGCCTCGAGCGCGTCCGCGGCGGTGCCGGCCACCTCGAACTCCCCTGGATCCTCGGGCGCTTCCTGCACGGCGTCCTCCTCGACCCCTTCCGGGTGCAGCAGGTCGGCCATCGCGTCCTCCCGCCGGACAGATAGCCCCGCGCGGCGCCCGCGACAAGGCAGCCTCTCGCGCGCCAGAATGCGCCGCTCTATCGGCGACGACTAGCGCCCTCCGTCTGCCCCCGGGAGGTCCAGGTCCACCTTCCACACTCCGCCCTCGCGCACCACGCGAAAGGTGCGCGCGCGCCGCGCCTGGTCGACCACCTCGACCTGCGCCATGTCTCCCTGCCGCGAGATCTCGCGGACCTCGACCTTGCCCTGCGGCAGCGCCGAGCCGAACAGCATCTGCCGGCCCGATTCGGGCACCCCTCCGGCGTCCCCTGCCGCCGCTCGCGCCCGCGCCGCGATCTGGTCCGCCTCGCGCTGCGTGCGCGTGGAAAGGAGCGCATACGCTGCCGCCGCGTCGCCGCGCTGGAGCGCCGCCGCGAATTCCTGCACGGCCTCCACCGGCCCGGCCGCGCCCGGAGGAGGCGGCGCGGCCGCCTTGCAGCCGAAGAGGCAGAGGAGGAGCGCCGCGCGTCGCACCGGTGCGCAGTACCCGTTGGCGGCGCGCAACGCAATCACTTCCGGCGCACGTCGGTCCACTCGCGGCCGGTCCGCCCGGCGGAATCCAGGCGCAGCTCCCCGGCCGGCGGTCCCGGGTTCACGAACCGCGCCCGGTACACCGGCTGCTGCTCGCGCGTGGAGAGCACCTCCGGCGCGTCGCCCCACAGCCGCCCCGGACCGGCCGCATTGACGAAGCCGGCCTCCTCCCAGGTGGCGATGGCCGCCTCGGCGTAGGCGCGCACGTCGGTGCGGAAATCGACCGCGCCCCCTTCGCGCAGCAAGAGCCGCATCCGCGCCGCCAGCCCGACGTCGACCATGCGCCGCTTGCTGTGCCGCTTCTTCCACCACGGATCCGGGAACTGGACGTGCAGCGCCGAGAGCGACCCCGGAGCGAACAGCCGCGGCAAGAGGAGCTTCGCGTCGCCCTGCAGGACGATCAGGTTCGAGAGGCCGCGCCGCTCCGCGCGCCCGCGGATCAGCTCGCAGTCGCCGCGCCGGGTCTCGATGCAGACGAGGTCGATCCCCGGCTGCGCGGCGGCGTGATCCAGCGCGAATCCGCCCCGCCCCGGGCCGATCTCGAGCTCCAGCGGCGCGGCGCGGCCGAAGTCGCGCGCCCAGTCCGGGAACGCCTCGCCGGGGGCCGCGCAGCCATGCGGAACCACGGCGGTTTGCAGAGCGGGCGCGTCCTTGCCAGCCATCGGAAGTCTTGATACCTGTCTCGCGGCTCCCGAGACAACGAGGTAGCTCCCATGTGGCAGCGTTTCAGGCGCGCGATGCGTTCCATGTTCGGCTGGATGATCTCCTCTGTCGAGGACCCGGAGATGATCCTCGAGCAGAACATCCGCGACCTGAACGACCAGGTCCCGAAGATGAACGAGTCGATCGCGATGGTGAAGGCCAACGTCACGCTGCTGGAGAAGGAGAACCAGAAGTACAAGAACGACAGTGTCGACCTGACCAGCAAGGTCAAGGCCGCCCTGCAGGCGGGGCGCGAGGACATCGCGACCACCTACGCCACGCAGCTGCAGACGCTGCGCGGGGCGCTGCTGCGCAACGAGCAGCAGCTCACCGGCGCGCGCCAGGCCTATGACAAGGCGATGCAGGTCAAGCAGGCCTTCATGCGGGAGAAGGACCGCAAGACCAACGACGCCATGCAGGCGCTGCGCGACGCGCGCCGGGCGAAGTGGCAGAGCAAGGTGGCCGACGCGATGGAGAGCTTCCAGGTCGCGGGTATCGACGCCACCCACGACGAGATGCTGCAGAAGATCCAGGAGACCACCGCGGTCAACGAGGCGCGCATGGACATGGCGCTCTCCAACGTCGACACCCAGGGCCTGAAGATCGAGGAAGAGGCGGAGAAGATCCGCGCCGGCGAGCTGCTCAAGCAGTTCAAGCAGGAGATGGGCCTCGAGGCTCCGGCCGAGACGGGCGGCGGCGACAAGACGCTCGGCAAGAAGGTCGGGGTCCAGTAAGGTCACATGGGTTCCGGCGAGGGTTACGTCAAAGAAGCCTTCCTGATGAAGCCCAACCTCGTCGGGCTGGGCGTGGGAGTGGTCGCGGCCGCGATGCTCCCCTTCACCGGGCCGCTGCTGCTGGGCGTCGCCGCGCTGGAAGGCGCCTACCTGTGGTCGATGAGCCGGAGTCCGCGCTTCCAGCGGATGGTGCGGTCGCGCCGCGGCGGGTTCTAGGGACGCGCTGGATGCGGCGGCTGGCGCCGGCCCTGCTGCTCTGCTGGGCCGCCTGCGCGCGCGAGCGGAGCGCCAGGTCGGCCGAGGAGCTGCTCCCCGAGCCAGCCCAGGGCGCGCTGGTGACCGCCCCGCTCGCCGGCCTGGCGCAGGACGCGTCCGCGCTGCTGCAGCGCGCGGGACAGCTGCCGGGAGGCGAGCAGCTCGGCGACGGGCGGCGCTCGGTGTCCGCGCAGCTCGGGTTCGATCCGCTCTCCCGCGAGGGGCAGCTCGCGGCGGGACTCGACCCGGACCGCGCCGCCGCGATGGTCCTGCTGCCCGCGGCGGGCCGGCCGGGGTGGGTCGCCGCGCTGCCGCTCACCAGGCAGGACGTGTTCGCGCAGACCGTCGATCGCCTGCTGCGCGAGCGCGCCGCGTTCGCCGTGCGGCACGACGAGGCGCGTGGGAAGACCCGCGTCGCGGTGTATTCGCGCGAGGGCGAGGTCGACCGGGTGGCATTCGCCGTGGTGCGCGGGTACGGCGTGCTGGCGCGCGGCACGGACCCTGCCGCGGACGTCGCCGCGACGGCCGAGCGCG
>WNFH01001047.1_pt1 | contig 18518 bp, 13 predicted proteins | sample 5400411 | NCBI WGS metagenome assembly WNFH01 (sample SAMN13153347, study PRJNA577476) | soil metagenome | isolation source: 200 cm saprolite under Douglas fir tree site 2 hole 3 | place: USA:California | collected 2015-04-18
CCTAAAGAGATCTGGAGCCAGTGGCTCGAAGCTTCTGTAGATGTCTGGAGAAGAGCCTCCGAGGGAGGAGCAGATCCGTTAGGGTTTACTACCCAATGGCTAGAGATGATGGAAGAGGCCCGAGCCAGGATTCTGACTGAAGGAAACATCCCCGCGGACCCCTTTACTTTTATTAAGCAATGGTATGATGCCACAAGTGAGACATGGGCAAAAGTAATTGGTGACATCATCGGAACCGACAGGTTCATGGAATCAGCCAAAGAGTTCTTAGAAAGCTATACGAGCTTCTATAGGACATTCCGCCGCGCAAATGAAGAATTCTTCAGAAATCTCCAACTTCCCACTCGCTCCGATATTGCCAGGGTTGCAGAGCTTGTGGTTGAATTGGAAGACAAGGTCGAATTAATCGAGGATACGCTTGAAGACTTCGAGGATAACTTTGCTAAAGCTATAACAAGCAATCTCAAAGAACACCTGGACCGGGTAGATATGAAACTAGAGGCGCTTCCTGACATATTGCAAAAGCTTACGATTGTAAACGGTTTGGAAAAGCGCCTGGATCAGGTAGATATGAAACTAGATGCGCTTCCAGCCACACTGCAACCGCTTACAACTATAGATAACCTTGCAAAGCGCCTGGACCAGGTAGAGACGAAATTAGATACACTCCCTACTACACTGCAACAGCTCACGGCTGTAGACAGCCTGGAAAAGCGCCTGGATGGAGTGGAGAACAAGCTGGACAAACTTCTTTTAGCTTTAGAGAAGAGCGAAGCCAGCGAACCTTCAATAACCCCAAAGTCTACTAATTCAACTCGTAGCAAGACCAGAGAAACCAAACACGAGTCTTCAAAGGATTAAATACTCCTGATAGAGGCTGAATTAGTATAGAGGAGGACTATATGAGCCAGAATAATACCACACAAAGCGACCTTGAGAGCGCCTTCAAGAAATACAGAACAGGCATGGAGATTGTCCTGGAGGGAGCAAAGGCGGACACAGGCCAGAGTCCTAAAGAGGTTATCTGGACCAAGAATAAGGCTAAACTTTATCATTACGAACCAATAGTAGAAAAGCGCTTCCCAGTCCCCATCCTGATGATCTACGCGCTCATTAACCGTCCCTACGTTCTGGATCTTATGCCCGGGAATAGCCTCGTAGAATTCCTGGTAAGTCAGGGCTTCGACATATTCATGCTCGACTGGGGCACGCCAGGTGACGAGGATAAAAATCTTTCCTTCGATGACTATGTCTTAGACTACCTACCACGAGCTGTGAAAAAGGTTCTTAGAGCGACTCATGCAGAGGAAATCACTCTGTTGGGCTACTGCATGGGCGGAACAATGACTGCCATGTACGCAGCACTTTTCCCAGATAAACCCCTCAGGAACCTGGTCCTGCTCACCGCCCCCACAGACTTCGCACCAGATGAAATGGGTCTATTTGGTGTTTGGACCAACGAAAAGTACTTCAACCCCGATCGCGTAGTAGAGGCATTTGGAAATGTTCCAGCCGATCTAATCGATACGGGCAACCGTATGGTCAGGCCTATCACCAACTACGTCGGTTCCTATGTCACAATGTGGGATCGCATCATGCAAGGTAAATCGATGGACACATGGCTGGCAATGAGCAAGTGGGTAAATGATGGTGTACCATTCCCCGGTGAGGCGTTCAGGCAATGGATTCGGGACTTTTACCAGCAGAACAAGCTCGTGAAGGGAGAAATTACGCTTCGCGGTCGCCGGGTAGACCTCTCGAATATTACATGTCCTGTCCTCAATATCGCAGGTAAAAAGGATCACATTTGTACACTACCTCAGGCCGAGGCTACCATGGGGCTCATCAGTAGCCAGGACAAAGAGTTCTTCGTGGTAGATGCTGGGCATGTAGGTCTGTTGACAGGTTCAGAAGCCAGGAAAGTTCTCTGGCCTAAATTACTTTCCTGGCTGGAATCACACTCAAAATAAGAAGGATGTAATATTCAAGCCAGCTAACTAAAAAGGGGGTGTGGAACTTTCGTGAATGTGTTTGCCGTTCTGTGACGCATTTGTGACAGAACGAGGTTTTCCTTCTTCCAAATATGGAGCCCTTAGTGATTTTGTCGTATACTAAATCTATGTAAGACAGTAAGCTCTACAAATAATGGAAGGAGCCTAACAATGGGATCTTTAGAAGGAATGGTTGTCGTAGTCACAGGCGCAGCAAGAGGCATTGGACGCGCAATAGCAGAAGAGCTGGGGCAAGGCGGAGCAAAAGTAGTGGTGAATTATTCTCAAAGCAAAGCCCCAGCAGAGGATTTGGTAGCCCAACTTCAGCAGAACGGATCGCCTGAATCGCTAGCGATTCAGGCGGACGTTTCAGACGCAGAACAGGCAGCCAGGCTCATCGAGGACACGGTGAAACATTTTGGCCGGATAGACGCACTGGTCAACAACGCCGGCATCAATATCGACCGTACGATGAAGAAAATGTCTGTGGATGACTGGAACAAGGTCATTCAAACCGACCTGAATAGCTGCTTCTACACAGTTAAAGCTGCGCAGTCGTATTTCATACAACAGGGACGTGGAACAATTATTAACATCAGTTCTTTCGTAGGACAGGCGGGTAACTTCGGACAGGCTAACTATGCGGCGGCCAAAGCAGGCATCATCGGCTTCACCAAAGTAGCTGCCCTTGAGTTAGCTCGGAATAACATAACCGTCAATGCCATCTGTCCGGGCTTCATCGAAACAGATATGTACTCAGGGGTTCCGGATAATGTGAAGGAGTCCATCCTGAAGAGAATACCTCTTGGTCGTGTCGGTAGACCCCAGGAAGTTGCTCGAGCTGTCCGCTACCTTATCGTCGACGGAGCGTATATTACTGGTCAAACCCTCAACATCAACGGCGGAATTTACATGTAGTGCATCATTGTATTTGATGTGACAAAGAAGGAGTACACACTGACGTGAGTAGTAACCTTGGCTTTGAACATACCGATAGTATTTTGGTTGAAGAGCGCGTTTTCGTACCATCCAAAGACATCGTAGAAAATGCTAATATTACCGCTTACATGAAGTCCAAAGGTTTTGATAACTACGAGGACTTTTATCGATGGTCGCTGGCTAACCGCAACGAGTTTTGGGAAGACATGGCGAAGGAGCTGCACTGGTTTAAACCCTGGCAGACAACTTTCACGTGGACCGAAAAGCCTTTTTTCAACTGGTTTGTCGATGGCAAGTTCAACATCGTTTACAACTGTCTTGACAGGCATATGCAAACCCCAACGCGTTCAAAAGTTGCATACTATTGGGAAGGCGATCTTGGCGCAACTCGCACGATCACCTACGAAGACCTGTTTGTCATGACGAACCGGCTGGCAAAAGGCCTGCAAAACCTGGGCGTCAAGAAGGGAGACCGGGTAGCCATTTATTTGCCCATGATACCCGAACTGGTAGCGGCAGTATTAGCCGTGGCTCGCCTGGGAGCGGTGCACATGGTGGTATTTGGTGGCTTCGCGGCCAGTGCCCTTCGCGATCGCATTATTGACTGCGATGCCAAAGCGCTCATTACGGCTGACGGCAGCTATCGCGGGGGCAAATTGATCGAACTCAAGCAAATTGCGGATGAAGCGATCGCCGAGACACCAACTGTCCAGAAGTCGATTGTTGTCCGGCACACAGGTATGGAAGTGCCAATGAAGGCAGGCCGCGATATCTACATGGACGACTTGCTTGCAGATATTCCTGAAGATACCGTTGTACCCGTTGAACCAATGGACAGCGAGGATATGCTCTACATCCTTTACACCAGCGGCAGCACGGGCAAACCAAAGGGTGTTGTACACGTCCAAGGTGGCTACGCCGTTGGAACATACGCCACCACCAAGTTTGTGTTTGATATAAAACCGAGCGACGTTTTTTGGTGTACCGCCGATATAGGTTGGGTGACCGGCCATAGTTATATCATCTATGGTCCGCTTATGAACGCGGCGACATGTATTCTTTACGAGGGAACACCGACCTACCCTGCCCCTGACAGGTGGTGGGAGATTGTCAAGAAGTACAAGGCAACTATACTCTACACCGCCCCGACCGCTATTCGCAGCCTGATGCGCTTTGGCGAGGAGTTGCCAGCCAAGCACGATCTCTCGAGCTTGCGCCTGCTCGGTTCGGTGGGAGAGCCAATCAATCCCGAAGCCTGGATGTGGTATCGTAGGAACATCGGGCGCAGCGAACTGCCCATCATGGATACCTGGTGGCAGACAGAAACGGGCATGATTATGATCAGCCCCACACCCATTCTGCCGCTCAAGCCTGGTAGCGCGAGCCGGCCTTTACCAACAATCGAGGCCGATGTAGTCGACAAAAACGGCCAACCGGTTCCTACGGGCAAAGGGGGCTTTTTGATCGTGCGCCATCCCTGGCCTGCGCAGATGCGTACGATTTTCGGAGACCCGCCTCGTTACGTAACCTACTGGGATACCATCGAGGGTGTGTATTTTGCCGGTGATGCTGCTCATATGGACAGCGATGGCTACATACGAATTCAGGGTCGCGTGGACGACGTGATCAAAGTCAGCGGTCACCGTCTCGGCTCCATGGAAATCGAGTCCAGCCTGGTCAGTCACCCTGCAGTTGCAGAAGCAGCAGCCATTGGCAAGCCTGACCCGGTGAAGGGCGAGCATGTCAAAGTGTTCGTCATTCTCAAACAAGGCATCGAATCTTCTGATGCCCTGGCGAAAGAGCTAAAACAGCACGTCCGTACGGTTGTAGGGGCGCTTGCTACGCCTGATGAGCTTGAATTCGTACTGAGCCTACCTAAAACGCGCTCAGGCAAGATCATGCGGCGCGTTGTCCGAGCTAAAGAACTCGGTGAGCCAGTTGGCGACATTAGCACACTGGAAGCCTAGCATAGAAAGGAAAACACTAGAAAGCTATGGCCGAATTACAAGATGCTGTTATTGTTAGCGGAGTACGTACCGCGATTGGCACCTATGGAGGAGGATTGGCAGAGGTGCCGGCGGTGAAACTGGGCGAAGTTTGTATTAAGGCAGCATTGGACCGGGCCGATCTCAAACCAGACCAGGTCAACGAAGTAATCATGGGCAATGTGCTTCAGGCCGGGCAAGGTATGAATCCTGCCCGCCAGGCAGCTATCTTTGCCGGGTTGCCTGTTCAAATTCCCGCGATGACTGTGAACAAGGTCTGTGGCAGCGGCTTAAAAGCTGTTATGCTGGCAGCGCAGTCAATCCGGCTGGGTGATGCAGAAATCGTAGCTGCCGGTGGTATGGAGAATATGAGCCGCGCGCCCTATGTGCTGGAAAAGGCTCGCTTTGGCTACCGCATGGGCGATGGTCAATTGATCGATGAGATGATACGCGACGGCTTATGGGATGTTTTCAATGATTATCACATGGGCATCACCGCAGAAAACATCTGCAGCGATTACCACTTGAGCCGTGAAGAGCTAGATCAGTTCGCGCTGGAAAGCCAGCAGCGAGCTGTTCACGCGATTGAAGCCGGGCGGTTCCGCGACGAGATCGTGCCGGTCGAAGTCCCAGGCAAGAAGGGGCCGACCATCTTCGACACTGATCAACAGCCACGGCCCGAAACAACTGCGGAAGGACTCGCCAAGTTACGCCCAGCCTTTAAGAAGGATGGGGAGGTCACCGCGGGCAACTCCTCTGGCCTTAACGATGGCGGAGCGGCGGTAATTGTGATGAGCCGTAGAAAGGCTGAACAACTCGGTCTGAAGCCACTCGCAACGATTCGCAGCTATGCTTCTGCAGGGGTAGATCCGCGCATTATGGGTATCGGTCCTGTGCCAGCTACCAGGCTTGCATTGCAAAAGGCGGGACTGCAGTTGTCGGATATCGATCTAATCGAGGCAAACGAAGCCTTTGCTGCTCAATCGGTAGCGGTAGGCAAGGAGCTAGGCTTTGACCGGGCGAAGCTCAACGTGAACGGCGGCGCAATTGCGTTGGGTCATCCCATCGGAGCCAGCGGCGCACGTATACTGGTAACGCTGCTCTATGAAATGCAACGGCGGCAATCTCACTATGGCCTGGCAACTCTCTGTATTGGCGGCGGCCAGGGCGTGGCAATGATTGTTGAACGCTAATGGCTACCTGGTAAATAAGCCACTAGATTCGCGCGGCAGTCAAGGCTTCCTTGCCAACGACTGCCGCGTTTTAGTTTTGCATATAGTAAGCGTTATACTTCTTCTGCCTTTATTAACAGAAAGAAAGCTGCTCTCCCTGCGACATAAGGAAAGCAGTACTGCTTGATGTTTACATAACCTACAGCGTGAAGGTTGACATCGCGGACCACGCCTCGCTGGCTCACATAGCCTAAGAGGGTTCTTTCATGGTCATAAATAAAGCCGTTCTCACTCACGTATCCGAGAATAGTTTGATCGGAGTTATAGATAACCCTTTGCCTACTCACAATGTCTAAAACGCCATTGGTATTCTCATTTTCTGGTACAGGAACCACCCCCTTTTCTTACTCAATACTGGAAAGGGACCCACGGCCAAACACCTTGTGGATTCTTCTGAGTAGTGAATACAGAAGTTTCTCTGAGGTGCGTATCTCACACCCAGCAAGATTCCTTGTACTTCTTGACGTGCTAGTTTTTGTTCTTTTTCACCTGACTGTGAATTGTGTCAGAGAGCCGTTCTTGCACTCTATTTCTCCCACTTTGGCCGAGGTAGAAATACAACTTTGTTGTATTATGCACAAAAGGTCACATAAAGTCTATAGAAAAAGATTACAATTTCTTCAGAATTGTTCCTATTCTTCCATATGAGATGCCCTGCCTCTTGCACTGGTGAATGGAATCAGTTTCGTTCCTACCATACAGGCCTGCTTGTATAATCAAGTGCTGTCGAAAAGAGAGTTGGAGCCGGTATAGTCGGGACAAGATTTTCTAAAAGGGCAGCATCCACTGTAACCCCCGTTGCCTCTAATGCAGTGAAAAGCACACCAATGATCGGCTCAAAGCGGAAGCGTGTGGGACACACTGCAGGTGAGGTCGTTCGCACCCGTTCAATGATCGCATCTGCCAGCAGTGAAGAAGGATGACGGAAGACTCCCCCGGCTAGCACCAGCGGGAAAGCTGTCTCCTCTATCCCAACACGTCTCGCTGCAACCAGTGCATAATTACCGAGTGCCCAGCCATGTTCCTGAACAATACGCATTGCAACACTATCGCCTGCATGAGCCTCATCCAGGAGAATCGGGGTCAATTGATCGACACGGATGGTTACACGCTTCTCACGGCTGGTAAAGTGATGGAGTACTTCTTCGACCGTGTTCAGGTGAAAAAAGTCAAGTACACGCGGCGTGAGTGTTGTTGGTGGTTCAATACCAAGCTCAGAGCGGTACACGGCGTTAAGTGTCGTCTGCCCCAAATGTGAACTTCCCCCCATTTGATCCTGCCAGGTACTTGAATGCCATGTACGGCCATCATGCCCACGCGCTCCGGTACCCGCTCCCGTTCCTAAGACTACCGAAACACCAGTAGCGTCAGAAGAACCAGCGTGTAATACACCTAGCGCGTCGTTCTGAACAAAGATAGTGCGACCGAATCCACGCGCCTCCATTGCAGCCCGTAAATAAGCAAAATCCTCAGGCCAATCTGCACCCGCCATGCTGAATACGCCAGTTACAAGGTCCGAGGCCTCGACCTGCGCAGCTTGCAGCGCGCTTTGAACCGCGTACTCGATATTGGCAACGGCCGCTGCAGCCGAATCCGGCCAGTCTGTCCCAGGATCAGCATTGTAGATGTCACCGCACCCTCCACGTCCAGCCCCCAGGATCGTCCCGTCAAAGGCGGCTACGAGCGCTATTGTTTTCGTATTCCCTCCATCAACACCCAGTACATATTGCATTCGAAGCCTCCTGACTACCGTAACAAGCGTTCAGGTAGATACTGCCTGTGTGCGGCGGCCATCTCATCGTAAATCGCTTCTGCCTCAGGCAGAGAGAAGACCAACGGGTGACTCGCCAGTGCACGTATACCATCTGTACGACTGCCACTCCACGCGGCCTCAGCAGCCAAAGCCTGGTATTCGCCGAGCATCTTGACCAGCCCCACCACCTGCCTTGGCATGTGCCCCTGTACAAGAGGGACAACACCATTGCGATCTATATATCCCACTAATTCGACCACTAAATCATCAGGGAAGTCCGCGATTGCGCCCTGGTTAGGAATATTGACATACCAGACCTCTTTACGGTCGTTATAGATGGCATCCATAGCATCGATGGCCAGTTCAAGTTCATGTAGGCCTCCCCGTGAACGGTCAGGATTGAGTTCGGGAATATCACGTGCGGCCTGCTCGCGATAATGCGCCCAATAGTCCTGGACCATGGCCATGATATCCTGTGCGCGTGTCGTTGGTTTAGCCTGGAGTTCTGCCAGGATCTCGTCTTTGAAGTAGTAGTACTGGAAATAATGATTCGGCAATGAGTTCATCAGACATGCTAACTCGGTCATACGCAAATCATAGCGTGGTGTTTCAGGATTACGACGCATGCGCTCGTATGCATCTTGCAGCATAGGCATGAAATCCTGCCCATCATACAGGTGGCGTACCGACCAGGAGCCATGATTCAGTCCTATCGAGACCGCGTCTAGTTTATCGGGATCCAGCCCTATCATCTCAGCATACCCCCGGTTGCCCACGATTGGACCCTCACAAAATGATATTGTGGGAATAGAGGTGTGGTGGGTGACAGCTTCCGAGACAATATTAATCGGATTGGTATAATTGAAGAGCCTGGCGTTGGGACAAACGGCCTCCATATCTTCAATTATGCCTTTCATAACATGGATCGAGCGCAGTGCCATAAAGAACCCGCCTGGCCCCTGTGTCTCTTGACCTATCACACCATGCTTCAGTGGAATGCTCTCATCAAGATAACGAGCCTCGAAGCCGCCTGGACGAAAACTTGTCAACACAGCGTCACAACCCTGCAAACCCTGACGTCGATGCGTAGTGATTGTTATAGTCAAATCTAAGCCCCTCGCACGTGCCATCTTCTGGGTGATTGTCTGCACAATTCTCAGGTGCTCTTCATTCAGATCGATAAGCACGACCTCAGACCCATCGAAATTTTCTCCTTGCTGTACAAACGATGCCATGGTTCCGGCAGCCCGGGTACTGCCACCTCCGATATAGGCCAATTTAATACGTGCCACGCTAGGTGCTCCTTTTATATACTCTGGCTAGTTGAAACATTATTTGAAGTCGCTCATACATTGCTATTCCTTCTCTTATCCTTCGGCTGAAACATCGGATGGCAAGGCAGCATTCCCCTGTATCTCTACCTCGGGTGATGCATGGTTGCCTGATTCGCCCTTTCCGCGGCCCTCGCTGCTACGAGAAGGAGTGACAGCGATGGGCTTATATGAAGCCGGATTAGCCTCCCCGTCACCGTAAAGGAAGCAGTGCGCCCAATGACCGCCGCCAAGTTCGGTGCGCTTAGGAAAACGTTCGCTGCACACTGGCATTGCATGTGGACAGCGCGGGTGAAAGCGACAGCCTCCAGGTGGATTAATGAGGCTGGGAATCTCGCCACGTGCAGGGAGAGTCACACTGCCCTTTCCATCTGGTCCCAGTCGATCAGGATCAGGCGCAGCAGAGATGAGCAGTTGCGTATAAGGATGCCGTGGCCGTTGTATTACTTCCTCACTAGGTCCTCCCTCAACCGTCTGTCCAGCATACATGACAAGCGTATCTTCGGCGAAATAGCGAGCGCTCGCAATATCATGGGTGATAAATAGCAGCGCAAGCTGCTCCTCGTCTTTGAGACGCAACAGTAGATTCAGTACATCCAGGCGAATCGAGACATCCAACATTGAAACGGGTTCGTCAGCCAGAAGCACCTCTGGCTTTGCCGCTAAAGCGCGAGCTATGGCTACACGCTGCCGCTGTCCCCCGCTCAACTGATGTGGAAACTTCCTGATAAATTGCTCGGCAGGACTCAGACTCACCCGGTTGAGCAGAGCCAGTATCTCTTCTGTCTCCTCGGTAGCAGTACGAGCATGACCGTGCAGTCGCAATGGACGTTTCAAGTGATAGCGCACGTCATGTACAGGATTGAGCGAGGAGAATGGGTCCTGGAACACCAGCTGTACGTGGTGATGATAGTCTTTTAGAGCATTCCTCCCATTGCCCTTGACTGGTTCTCCTCGGAACAATATCGTGCCGCTAGTAGGCTCATAGAGGCGCGCCAGCATACGAGCCATAGTGGTTTTGCCACTCCCACTTTCCCCCACTAACGCCAGGGCACGACCAGGATAGAGAGCCAGCGAGGTATCCTCAGCGGCATGCACCACTTTGCGTGGGCCAGACAGCTTGAACTGGCGCAATGGGAAGTATTTACGCAGGTGTATCGCTTCCAACACAGCAGGAGGAAGAGGTATACTCACCGCATCGTCATTTAGCGCGATAAATGGGGAATTTGCTCCCATGTTTTCGATGTTCATTATTCCCGCCTCTTTCCTATCATAGCCTCAAAGTTAGCTTCGTATTTCGCCGCGAAATCCTCGTTTGTGGGGATCTCACCTGAATTGAACCTGGGATCATACAGGTGACAGGCAACAAGCTGCTCTGGCGTTTCAGCGGTAGAAGCACGCAGCATTGGAATGCTCCTACTACATGCCTCAAAAGCCATTGGACAGCGTGGGTGAAAGGCGCAACCTGCCGGCACAGCGCGTAAATCTGGCGGAGAACCAGGGATGCCGGTCATCTTACGACGCGGCCCATGCAGTGAGGGAAACGAATTCAACAGACCATAACTATATGGATGGCGCGGCTGCCGGAGCAGTTCCTGATTCGTCGCCGTCTCGACAATACGTCCCGCGTACATGATCGCGATCTCATCAGCAATTTCAAGTAACAGTGAGAGATCATGCGTAATAAAGATCAAAGCCATCCCAAATTCCCTGCACAGCGCACGAACGAGTTCAAGAATTTCACGCTGCACTACAACGTCCAGTGCCGTTGTCGGCTCGTCCATGATGATCAGCTCTGGTGCGAGGGCCAGGGCAATGGCAATAATTGCGCGTTGACGCATGCCGCCACTCAGTTCATGCGGATAGCTGCGAATGCGATCTGGGGCGATACCGACCAGGCGCAGCAGTTCGAGAGCACGCTGTCGTCGCGAATCTGCTCCCATCGATGGCCGATGCGTACGCAACACATCTGTGATCTGAGTACCGATATTGAGTACGGGATTGAGCGCATTCATAGCACTTTGGAAAACAATAGCCAGTTCGCTCCAACGAAAGGTACGCAACTGCGCAGCTGTAAGCTGAAGAATATCCACAGGCTCCGTAATATCACCTGGTGAATTTTGAGCTTGATAGCCTGATCTCTCCCTCCCACGCTGGTTCCCATCCCCGGCGCTTTCCGCATCCGTAGGGGCGGGGGTGGTGTCGGGTCGGGTGGGGACCCTTGTGATCGCCCGTCGCGGGGTCCTTTGCTGCTCTCTGCCACCTGAGGAACGCGGATAATACAACACTTCCCCTCCCGTAATCACTGCCGGCGGATGCAATAAACGCGTAATAGCATAGGCTAACGTCGATTTGCCGCTACCACTCTCACCAGCCAGGCCAAGGATTTTCCCACGCTCCAGGCTTATACTCACATCATTCAAAGCATGGACGGTTCCGCTAGCAGCGTAGTAGTCTACACTGATATTATTGATCTCCAACAGCTTATTCGTTGTAGCAGTCGAATCTTCTCCTGGACGAATAGAAGTCATTATGCAGCCACCTCCCTAGTTTTGCTGATTTTATCAACCTTTGGCCCGGGTTCTTTACGCAAACGAGGATTAGCTATCTCGTCAATGCCAAAATTGATAAAAGCGAGCCCGGCCCCCAATACTGCAATGCACAAGCCAGGGGGCAAGATCCACCACCATGCACCTAATAAGATTGCATCATTGTTGCCCGCCCAATAGAACATCGTTCCCCAACTCACAGTGGTGACATCTCCCAAACCCAGGTACTCAAGCCCAGTCTCTGCAAGGATAGCATAGATAATGGTTCCAAGGAGTTCAGCCGCCACAATCGCAATCTCATTCGGTAGAATTTCGAAGAAGATGATGCGCATCGATGACTCTCCACTTGCCTTAGAGGCTTCCACGAATTCGCGGCTGCGCATCGAAAGCGTTTGAGAACGAAGTACACGTGCACCCCATGACCATCCTGTAATGACCGTCACAAAGCCTATCGTCAGTGGTCCCTTGTAGGGCAAAAAGGCTGCCAGTACGATTGCCAGGGGCAGCCCAGGCAGCACCAGAAAAACATTGGTAACCATGGAGAGGACGTCATCAATCACGCCCCCAAAGTAACCACCGGCAAGTCCCACAACGACGGAGATGATAGTTGCCACCAGTCCGGTAATGAAACCCAGGAGAAGCGAAACACGTGTACCGACCACAACCTGGAGAAATACATCTTGCCCTGTTTGCGTTGTGCCCAGCCAATGCGTAGCCGATGGAGGTGAGAGGATATCTGGACTGAAGGCATTGGGGTCCTTCGTCAGAATTATCGGCCCAAAGATGGCGACCAACACGAAGAAGACCAAAATACCGAGACCAAAGGCCACCTTGCGGTTCAGCGTTACCAGGCGCCACATATCACGTAAACGATGCACCTGGGAAGAAAACTCGCTTGTTTCAGACGAAGGTAAATTCACCTCAAATGAAGGGATGCTCATAGCCGCTAATTCCTTTCCAGGCGCACGCGGGGATCGAGGGCAACATATATCAGATCAGCCAGGAAGTTCGCCCCCAGCACTGCGATGGCAATAATCAGGAAGAGCCCCTGTAACAAGGCATAATCAAGGTTCTCGACGGCTTGATAGAGTGCGTAGCCAATTCCAGGATACGAGAACACAATTTCAGTCAATAGTGCACCACTCACAACAAAGCCCAGAGAGAGCGCAAAACTCGTTATGTTGGGCAAAATGGCATTACGTGCTGCGTATGCGAACATGATACGTCGTTGGGAAAGTCCCTTTGCCTCAGCCATCAACACGTAATCTTCTGATAGCGTAGTGATCATCGCATTGCGCATACCGAGTAGCCATCCTGCGATAGAACTGATGACGATAGTGAATGCAGGTAGAATGCCATGCTGGAAGGCACTCCAGATGAAGTCAGGGCTCAATTCCGGCACCGTTGTAGTTGTATCATAGCCGCCATTAATGGGGAACCAGTTAAGCAGGTACCCCAGGATGTAAAGCAAAATGAGAGCCAGCCAGAAGTAAGGTATAGCAGAAAAGAAAGTAAAAAGAGGGGAGAATAGAGAATCCAAAGTAGAGTTACGTCGCCAGGCAACAAGCACGCCCAGGAGGGTTCCCAGAACGAAACTGATCACGAGTGAAACACCTACGAGCATGAGTGTCCAGGGAATCTCCTGGGCGATCACAGCAGCGACAGGCGTGGGATAATAGGTGATCGAAATCCCCAGGTCTCCATGCAGTAAGTTGTTGAGGTACTGTAGATACTGTGACCACAAAGGATCGTGGGTAATACCAAATGCAATCTCTAACGCGTGCAGTGACTGCGGAGAAACTCTCCCATGCAGCCGGGCCATCATGGACCCGGCGGGGTTGCCAGGAGTCAGGCGCGGAATGAGAAAGTTCAAGGTAACTGAGGCCCAGAGCGCGACAAGATAAAAGCCGATGCGGCGCGAAAGGTGACGCATCCTACCCCCTTCCAGAGATCTTTTACTAAGGGGATGACCTTCGTGGTCATCCCCTCGTACTAACTATTCGTTCCAGGCAACTTCATGGAAGCTGACCCGGCAGCTAATCAGCTTGTTGGAGGTTCAAGAGCACGACCTCATTGTCTGGGGCCATGAACGGTGAGGGCACGGCGTACTGGTGACCGGGATCGGGCCAGCCGCTATAGTGAGCGGTACTGTACTCGTACCAGTACGGCTCATTGGTCAATGGAATGCTCGGCAACTGCTCAACCATGATCTTCTGGATACCCGCTATGGCTTGCTGCTGAACAGCAGAGTCGGTCGTGCTGGCAAACTGGTTCAGCAACTGATCAGTGGCCGGGTCGCTCCAACGCTCCCAGTTCGAGTTCGCTTGCTGGCCAACAGGCGCAGTGTTCGAGCTTCTTAGCAGCCCGTCATAAATGTAATACGGCGTTGGGCCAGGGTTTGTATAGGACATTGCGACACTATAGTTCCCCACCTGCAAGGCGCTATAGTAGGCACTGAACTCTATTGTGTTCACGGTCGCATTTATGCCAACGGCCTTGAGTTCACTCACCATGATCTGGCAATCGGTAATCCAGTCGGTCCACCCACTGGGGACATCGATGCCAAAGGAGATTTTCTTGCCATTCTTGTCCGCATAGATTCCGTCGGGCCCCTTGGCGAAGCCAGCACTTTCAAGCAACTGAGCCGATTTGCTGGTATCCACCGTAAAGGCAGTACCAGTATAGTCAGGGGAGAGATAGTTCTTGTTTGTCGGCAATATCAAACCAGTAGGGCTGGCAGCTGGCTCGTAGCCGCTCTCCCCAACCTTATTGAGCTGATTGCGGTCAATGGCGTAGCTGATCGCCTGCCGTACTGGCAGCAGGTTAAAGGGATACTTCGCGGTGTTTAGAAAGAGTATGACGACATCGCTGGGTGGGAACCAGTAGTGGTTGTGGACCGGGTCGCGGTTCACATACGTCTGCTGGATGTTTGGAATGTATAAACCGGCCCAGCCAAGCTGGCCGCGATTCAGGGCCAGTTCGGCGCTCGTGTTCGAGTCGAATGCCGGAAAAGTTATTTCATTCACTTCGGGCTTGCCAGGTTGCCAGTAGTTCGGGTTTTTGTCCAGGATGTAGATTTGTGGTGTGAACGATTTGAGTATGTAAGGACCGGTACCGATCGGATTGGGGTCCGCGTACTTGCTCGCATCACCCACATTGGACCAAATGTGCCTGGGCAGAATCCAGGTTTGTCCCGCCAGGTACCAGAGGACCGGTGTGAATGGTTTGTTCAGCGTTACCAGCACCGTATTCGCATCGGGCGCACTTACGCTCTTGATGAACTGCCACTCACCATTATTATCCAATGCGGGATATTTCTGGAGCAGATTCAGCGTAAATACGACATCATCGCTGCTGAAAGGCTGGCCGTCAGACCACTTCACCCCCTGCCGCAGGGTAAAGGTGATACTGGTGGCATCACTTGAAAAATGATAGCTCGTGGCCAGCCAGGGCTTCACGCTACCATCAAGGCGATTGAAAAAGAGCAGGGTTTCATAGATCAAACCCTCCGATCCGTAGTAAGTAGTAGTACCGAGATTAAACGGGTTAAAGACCCTGGTATAGTCGCCACCATTGTTAGGATTAATCGCAAGGGGAACCTGCTTATGAGATACATGGGCCTGAGTACCACCACAAGCCGCGAGCAAAATACCCAGGATCGTCAGGAATGACAGTAGCAGCATTCCTTTTTTTGTCTTCCGGACAGATAAAGGATTGGGAGCCATATAATACCTCCTTAGTGCATTTGCACTTGACCTTTTAGGGTTTGATGTGTATACTTTCCCTCCGGGGGCGGCAGGAGCAATGTCCTTTCACGACCCGTTTGAGGGTACTGAAATTAGGTAACATCCTTATCCGAAGACGTCGAGACTGAAATATGAAAGTCAGCTCCACAAGATGCACGCACTACAAGGCTTGTAGGAAGTTGAATGCGCCTGGGCTGAGCTTCGACATAGCGTGTCCCCCCATTGATCCCACCCGGCATTCCCTCCACAGTAGCAGAAGTCCACTTGCTTTTCTCTGGAAAACCAGGAGCCTCGAGTATAGATAACAGCAACTTGATCGCTTGCTGACCCATCTCAAGATTGGGTTGTCTGATGGTAGTAAGCGCTGGACGAACATGAGCAGAAGGGACATCATCATCAAAGCCAACAAGTGCAATATCTACTGGGACCGATAGGCCATACTCCTCTGCTGCAGCGAGTACGCCATAGGCCATCTGATCGGTTGCTGCAAAGATAGCCGTAGGTCGCTTCTCCACCGGGAGTTCAAAGAGCTTGCTGGCACAGGCACGCCCAGAAGGTGGCATGAAATCACCTTCCAATACCAGGTCAGGATCAAGGGTTATGCCCGATTCAAGTAGCGCCTTGCGGTAACCATCATAGCGATCATGTGAGACCAGGTACTTTGAAGGCCCCGCGATGTGCGCAATACGCTGATGACCATGGTCAATCAGGTGACGAACCGCAATATACGCACCAGTAACATTATCAGCTCTCACCCAGGGAGTAGTCTGTTCTCTCTGGTCATCAATGATTACTACAGGGAACCCTTGTTTGTAGAGTCGCGTCAGATCCTGAGACGCATCACCGGGGAAGACAGCTATCAGGCCAGCAGTTAGTTGTGTTGCAAGCACACGATTGATAACCTCGCTACGGTCTTTCTTAGGATCCGTTTCATTGAAGCTATAAAGTACCAGCTCATATGGCGTTTGTTCTACAACTTCAGTGACTCCACGCATGAGTTCTGGGATAAGCGGCCAGATCCACGAAGGTATAAGCATTCCAATCAAGCTGCGACGGCCACTCGCCAGTCCTGAGGCTGCGATACTCGGGATGAAGCCCTGCTCCTCAATGATGCGCAGAATACGTTCACGCGTGGCAGGATCTACATCGGGCTTGTGATTCAATACGCGGGAGATGGTGGTCTTGGACACACCTGCTAACTTGGCAATGTCTTCAATGGTGGGTTTTCCTGGCATGCATGCCCTCTCCGTTTACTCAATGGCCTATCAGCCATTCAGTAGAGCGAAACCGATTACGTAATCGCTTCCGGTAGCGGTTACGAATAAAGTATAGGGAGAATTTGTTCAGTTGTCAAGGGTCATTTTCGCAAACCCTCTTGCCACATGCTTATAATGTGGGTAGAATGTCAACTGAAGGAATACCAGCAACGCTACATAACACATTTTCCTAATCACATCAAACATCGCTTGTACTGGAATGGGAAACTACAAGAGGGGGAAAATACAACAAATGTCGGAGAAGACAAATCGCTTACTTCCGATTCGCCGGTTCTCAATCAGGAGCATCATACTGCGGGCAACAGGCGTCCTGGTAATACTTGAGGCCAGCATTATTTTCTTTATACAAGTCGTCTCAGTAATACGCAAGCGTAACAGGCAGGAGGGAAGCTTCCCACATTTGAACATGGAGGAAGGACATATCAGAGAGAATACCGTTCAAATTTATGATTATGGACGTGACCTCTACGATACTATGCTTGCCGCAATCGATTCTGCTCAGGAGAGCATTTACCTGGAGACCTATATCTGGAAAGGTGACGCAACAGGACAAGAATTTAAGGAGAAACTCGCTCGCAAAGCCAGTCAAGGAGTAGAGGTCTATGCGATCTTCGACCGCTTTGCAAATTTAGTGGTACCGCACTCATTTAAGGTCTTTCCGCCAGATATGCATGTACTCCAATATCACGCCTTTACTCGCCCCTGGCATATCTTCGATCCTCGACGCTACGCATTGGATCACCGCAAACTACTGGTGGTGGATGGTAACACAGCCTTTATCGGTGGCTATAACCTGGGCAGCCTGTACGCCACAGCCTGGCGAGATACACACATACGCATTCAGGGTCCTGCTGCGGCCCATCTTGCCCAATCATTTATCGACTTCTGGAATCAACACACCCCTGATCTTAATCACATCAAGCGGCACTACCCCCGCCGCTTCGATCCGCTCATTAACACATGGGGAAATAGTCCTCTAAGGCTCACATTTCCCATACGCGATATGTATATCGAAGCCATTGACAAGGCAGAACGCTACATTCTACTCTCCAATGCCTACTTTGTTCCCGATCGTAGCCTGCTGGACGCGCTCAAAGCTGCCGCGCAACGAGGCGTTGACGTGCGGATACTTGTGCCTTGGGTTTCAAATCACGTGGTCGTTGACTGGCTCACACGGGGTTACTTCACCGAATGCTTGAAAGCTGGCATACGCGTTTTCGGCTACCGCAATATGCTTCATGCCAAAACATGTTCGATTGATGGGGAATGGTCAACCATTGGAACGGCCAATCTCGATCGCCTCAGTTCCGTTGGCAACTATGAGATCAATACAGAAGTGTATAGTAAAAAGTTGGCTCACCAAATGGAAGTGCTTTTCAAAACCGACGTAACTAACTCGTTTGAATTGAAGCTCGATGAATGGGAAAAACGCCCCTGGTATGCCGTACTCAGCGAACATATTCTATCACCACTGCGCGCGTTTCTGTAAACGAGGCTACTTTACAACAGCCCTGCCCACCACTCTGAAAAGCTTGTCAAGGCTTCTCTGCTGTGGTACACTTCTGTCGTATTAATTGTAGAGGAGAACATCACAGAGACATGTCAGAGCCGCAAACGTGGCGTGAACTGCTTAGGGAGGTCATCAAGAACCCACTCGAGCGAAAGCGGATTGCCGCTGCTTTGGGCGTCAATCCTATCACCGTTGTGCGCTGGAT
>WNFH01001338.1_pt1 | contig 18513 bp, 16 predicted proteins | sample 5400411 | NCBI WGS metagenome assembly WNFH01 (sample SAMN13153347, study PRJNA577476) | soil metagenome | isolation source: 200 cm saprolite under Douglas fir tree site 2 hole 3 | place: USA:California | collected 2015-04-18
CTTCCGATAGCCTGATTATCGTGTTCATCTGCATAATAAAGAAAAAGCTTCGAAGCTTGTGAAGCTATATATAAGCGCTTGCTTATATATAGCTTCACAAGCTTCGAAGCTTTTTCCTAGCCCTTTTGGGTAATTACATGTTACTCTTTTCTTAAGAGTGGAAAAGGCAATAGACGATGGTGTCTACCTAAAAGGTCCACCTCTTAGCCCTAGAAGAGAGGAAGGGTCGTCATAATGAGCGAACATCATGCAACAAATGGTTACGGGCACGATCTGCACGGCATGAATGGGAACGGCAAAAATAAGTATGCGATGAATGCTTACTATGCTTCCGAGCTTGAAACATTTTGGAAAGGGAACCTGCGCTGGCAAGGGATTGCGCGTCCATATAGCGCGGAGGATGTGATCCGACTACGCGGGTCTATCCAAATTGAATATACTCTGGCGCGGCTTGGAGCAGATAGGCTATGGAATCTTTTGCACGCTGAGTCCTATGTGGCGGCCTTAGGCGCACTAACGGGAAACCAGGCAGTACAGCAAGTAAAAGCGGGATTAAAAGCCATTTACTTGAGCGGATGGCAGGTCGCTGCTGATGCAAACCTGGCAGGGCACATGTACCCTGATCAGAGTCTCTATCCTGCCAATAGTGTACCGCATGTTGTACGCAGAATTAACCAGGCTTTACAACGGGCAGACCAGATTCAACAAGCGGAAGGGAAAGGTGACATCTATTGGTTTGCGCCAATCGTGGCTGACGCAGAGGCAGGGTTTGGCGGTCCACTCAATGTTTTCGAGCTAATGAAAGCGATGATCGAAGCGGGAGCCGCAGGCGTCCACTTTGAAGACCAGCTGTCCTCTGAGAAAAAGTGCGGACATATGGGCGGCAAAGTACTTGTGCCGACGCAAACAGCAATCAAGAACCTCGTCTCTGCACGCTTAGCCGCCGATGTTCTGGGCGTTCCAACACTCATTGTTGCCCGAACTGATGCTAACGGGTCACAACTGATCACAAGTGACATCGACCCGGTTGACCACAAATTCCTCACTGGGGAGCGAACATCGGAAGGGTTTTATAGGATAGATGGCGGATTAAAAGCAGCCATCGCCAGGGGACTCTCCTACGCCCCATATTGTGACCTGATTTGGTGTGAAACTTCAGAGCCAAATCTAAAAGAAGCGCAGCGCTTCGCCGACGAAATTCACGAACAATTCCCCGGTAAGATGCTGGCATATAACTGCTCTCCCTCATTTAACTGGCGCAAGAAGCTCGACTCTGATACAATAACAGTATTCCAGAAGGAACTGGCGAAGATGGGCTATAAATTCCAGTTCATCACCCTTGCTGGTTTCCATGCCCTTAACTACAGCATGTTCAAGCTAGCATCGGGTTATCGCGACCAGGGCATGACCGCCTATTCTGAGCTGCAGGAGTCTGAGTTCGAGCTTGAAAAGTATGGATACACAGCGACGAAGCACCAACGCGAAGTGGGCACAGGATACTTTGACGAAGTGGCTCAGGTCATCTCCGGCGGTTTGTCCTCAACAACCGCGCTGGCGGGTTCCACGGAAGTGGAGCAGTTCCACTAGCCGCTTTTTGAAAGGATATGACCTCGATGATTCAAAATGACCCTCAACTAGCAAACATCCAGATTACAGAGCCTGTCACCCCAGAGTCCGCTGAAATCCTGACACCCGAAGCTATGCATTTTGTGGCGACCTTGATTCGGGCCTTTGCAGCTAGGCGTGAAGAACTGTTGCAAAGAAGAATACAACGACAGGCCGAAATTGATTCCGGCAAGCTACCTGATTTCCTACCTGAAACCGAACATATTCGTACTAGTGAATGGACAATTGCTCCGGTGCCTGCAGACCTACAGGATCGGCGCGTAGAGATTACCGGCCCCGTCGAACGAAAAATGATCATTAACGCGTTGAATTCGGGTGCTAAAGTCTTTATGGCTGACTTCGAAGATGCATTTTCCCCAACCTGGAAGGGCACGATCGAAGGTCAGATCAACGTCCGTGACGCAGTCAATCGTACCATCGAGTATAGCAGCCCGGAGGGAAAGCAATATATGCTCAACGAGAAGACAGCGACACTGCTGGTTCGTCCCCGTGGCTGGCATCTAGTGGAAAAACATGTTCTGATTGACGGCAAGCCTGTTTCTGCTGGTATATTCGATTTCGGTCTGTACTTCTTCCATAACGCTAAAAAGCTCATGGAAAAAGGGACTGGCCCTTACTTTTACTTGCCCAAGCTAGAGAATCACCTGGAAGCGCGTCTCTGGAACGATGTCTTCGTACTGGCACAACGCGAGCTGGGCATTCCCCAGGGTACAATTAAAGCCACTGTGCTGATCGAAACCATCCTTGCAACCTTTGAGATGGACGAAATTCTGTACGAGTTGCGAGAGCATTCAGCGGGTTTGAACTGCGGACGTTGGGATTACATCTTCAGTGCTATCAAGAAGTTCCGCGAGATCCCTGACTTTATTCTTCCTGACCGCGCTCAGGTGACAATGACCACGCACTTTATGCGCTCCTACTCACTGTTGGCGATCAAAACCTGCCATCGTCGCAATGCCCACGCCGTTGGCGGCATGGCTGCCCAGATACCGATCAAGAACGATCCAAAAGCGAACGAGGATGCGCTAGAGCGTGTTCGGGCCGATAAAAGACGCGAGGCCACCGACGGTCATGATGGAACGTGGGTCGCTCATCCAGGACTGGTTGCTATTGCGATGGAAGAATTCGATGCCGTCATGAAAGGACCCAACCAGATCGACAGGAAACGAGAAGATGTACATGTGACGGCTGCCGACCTATTGAAGATACCCGAAGGCACAATTACCGAAGCCGGTCTGCGCAATAATATCAGTGTGAGTCTACAGTATCTCGACTCGTGGTTGCAAGGATCAGGCTGTGTCCCCATCAATAATCTGATGGAGGATGCGGCCACTACCGAAATTGCCAGGTCGCAAATCTGGCAATGGATTCACCATCCTCAGGGCATTCTGGTAGACGGCAGGAAGGTAACCGTCGAACTGTTCCAGGAACTGGCAAAGGATGAACTGGAGAAAATTCGGATGACCTATGGAGAGCAGCAATTTGCCAGGCACAAATTTCAAACGGCAAATGAGATACTCGACTCGATCATTACCGATGACCAGTTCGTTGAGTTCTTGACGCTGCCCGCTTATAAATACCTTAACTAGTGGAAATTTCCAGCCTTCTGTGTAAAAATGGTTATAGGACACAGGAAGAGAGCATAAGGAGGCTGGAATTGACACACAGAACAGAAACTTCGGCAGGCGCAATCATCTTGTGCGAATTAGAAGGCAAACTCAAGATCGCACTTGCACAGCACCAAAGATCTACAAAAACCTGGGTATTGCCGAAAGGCCATGTCGAAGAGGGTGAATCGCTCGAAGAAGCTGCCCTACGTGAAATTTACGAGGAAGCGGGATTGGACAATGTGCAATTGATAAAGCACCTGGGCACTATCATGCGCGAATCGGTCAAGAGCAACGGCGATGTGGTGCAAAAGACCATCCATTTTTACCTGGCTTACGCATTGAGCAATAATCACTCTCCGGCCCCTTCAGACCTCTCATTCACTGAAGTCGGCTGGTTTGCGCCTGGGGAAGCAATCGAGTTGCTTCCCTACGAGGCGGAACAGGTTTTTTTGAGGGAGCACCTGGCACTGCTCTTCATGTAAATCCAATAGGCATCAACCTAAGAAAAGCCCATCAACATCCGTAGGAGCGAGGGCTGTGTCTTAGGTTGATGCCTCTTATCCACTCTTCGAGTAAGTCCGCTCAGTAAGAAGCAGGGCTGCTAGAACTCCTCAGAATGACCGAGCTTCTCCAGCACGAAATCAGCAAGTTCACGAATGTGCCATTCGTTCGGAACGTAGACACCTCCGGATCTGAAGGCCCTCGAAGTCATACTTTTCTGGGTCAATTCGCATACTTCCCAGTCCTGCTTATTGACTATATCGAAGAGTTCGACAGCGTCCATCGGGTCGAAGTTTGGCGTCTCCATAATTTCCGGTTCAAAGAGCCAGTCACAGACTACGCGAGAGTGATCGGGCCCCTCCGGCCAGATGGTATGGACAACGACGTGATCATCCAGCAGGTTGATGAGTGCGTTGGGTAAGAGCACCTCACCATAGTAGCGACGCAAGCCCTCGGGAAGTAGTCCCTTCAGGTGTGGACGGCTGGTCTTGCCCGTAATTGTGAACGCCTCGACATCGTCCGCTAACGTAGCTGCATCGCCATCGGCATAGGTTTTGCCTGAACGGAAACCGGGGAGCAGATGACAGAGTTCGGGGTGCATTGGCCCGCAATGATAACACTCCATAAAGTTTTCAAGTAGCAACTTCCAGTTGGCCTGTACCTCGTACGAGATCGTTTTGCCAATTTTCAGTTCTCCTAAGCCATAGCGAGCGAAAGGTTCATAGCTCCCAAAGCGCCGTATGATCTGCTGATTGAGTTGAGTAGAAACAGGTGTGGGATCATCGGACAGGTTTAGCCAAATAAATCCCTCCCAGATATCTAATGCTACCGGTAGTAGTCCAAAGGCTAAGCGGTCAAACTGCTCGTCGTTCATCACATTTGGTGCGCCAATCAATCGCCCATCGAGTCCGTAGGTCCAGGCATGATAGCGACACTGTATTGACCCCTTAAGTTGTCCAGAAGCTTCGGAGCATAGACGAGCACCCCGGTGCCGGCAGACGTTGAGGAATGCCTGGAGCATGCCATCCTTATTACGGACTACGATCACACTTTCTCGCCCAATTGTGACTACCTGATATACTCCCGGTTTAAGAAGACTATTAGCTCGACCAGCACAAACCCACATACTGGAGAAGATTCTCTCTAGCTCCAATTCATAGATTGCAGGGTCATAATAGTACTTACCAGGAAGAGTTGAAAGGAAGAGAGACTCGGAACGTGCTACCGTTGTCATGTGTGAAACCTCGGTATAGAAAATACATCAGCCTGCGTGGCTGATTAGCCATCTCGCCACGCTGATGGAATCGAGCGTAGCGATTCACTTAAGAAAGAAAGAGGGGAGTAGTTATGCTAATAGTATAATCAATAACCGGTAATTACACAAGCTACTCTGGTTACTTGTAGGGCAATTTAAAAGCCTAGGGATGCAAGGGGCGGAGCCTCTCTGACACGTATCATCCTGCCAGGGCGACCGCAAGGGTCCCCACCCCGCTCCACACCACCCCCGCCCTTACTATGAGACGTGGCGAGTGATGATCCTTTCGTAGTCATAGTAAGGGCGGGGGCGGTGTGGAGCGGGGTGGGGACCCTTGCGGTCGCCCTGCGGGTGGGTCTGCTGCCTTTTCACTCCGCTACCTTGTCAACCACGACCACTATGTGTCAAAGAGAGCTCGGTCAACTCTTTCATACACCCTGTTTCTGAGCCACGCTTGACACCCCTCAATGGACCAACTATAGTATGGTGACATTGAGAACAAAGGGTCGAATAGCAAAAAACGTGAGTTATGTCAGAATCAACAAATACACAACTCGCGCCCTACATTGAGCGGGCCCGAAAGGTCCTGCAGTATGAACAGCGTGGCAATCATAAAGATCAGCTTGTGAAAGGTGGCCTGGAACTATTTGCAGTGCGCTGGGCTGATGAAGTCAGCACCATCTGCAAAGGTGCAAGCCTTGATCTCAAGCCTATTCATCGCTTCACCGAACAGCTTGAAGGTTATCGTCGACAGGACCCGATGCAGCGTGCGGCCAGTTTGCGCGCGGCCCTTGCCATACTCAATGAACTAGACGACAATGAGCAAGGCCATCAACTAATTAACACTGCTCGAACTCAAAATCCTAATGATCCCGCACCTGCTCGAGCTAATAAAGCTGAGAGCAGAGTAGCACAAGCCAATACGCGTACTACCCCCTCAACGGAAGACAAAACGGCACAACCTCCGGCGCACTCACCACAGGCTCGCACGACTCCGCAGAATACTATTCGTTTAGAAGCAGGTATGTCGGAGGGCCATGCTTCTCTTACATTATTAAGCGCGGATGTTACTGCTGTACCAGGCGTAGGACCATCTGTAGCGGCCAAATTGCATAGCCTGGGCATTCGCACAGTACGCGACTTGCTGTTTTATTTTCCTCGCCAACATCGTGACTATAGCAAACTCGTAAAAATCGCCAACATTCCCCTTGGTGAGGTCACTACCACGTTGGGGCTGATCTGGGAGGTAGAGACGGTACGCTCAAGCAGGGGACTTGCACGCACAATCGCCACCATTTCGGACGAGACAGGAAAATTGCGAGTTACATGGTTCAATCAACCCTACTTGCAAAAGCAGCTACAGGCTGCTAAAGGCTCTTACCTCGTTGTAACCGGCGTTAAGCAGCGTTTCGGGAATAAGATCGAGTTCAATGTGCGCAGCTACGAACTGCCAGAACAGGGCGATTTGTTAAATACGGGGCGGTTGGTGCCGACCTATCCACTTACTGAGGGATTGAACGCCAAGACGCTGCGACGCTTCACTAAATGGGTTGTGGATCGCTACGCCGTAATGATTCCTGAGTATCTGCCTGCACAGATACGTTCCGCGGGCAAGCTGATGCCCTTGCCCGAAGCTGTATCGCAAATCCACTACCCTGAAAATGAGCAAGCGCTCAATGCTGCTCGCCTGCGCCTGGGTTTTGACGAACTGTTTTTGATCCAGCTTGGTATGCAAGAACGTAGAACACGCTGGCAACGTGAAGCGCCGCAGGGGAATGCTTTCAGGATTGATTATAAAAAAATCTTGATCGACACAAATGGCCTGGCAGAGATTTCAGGAGAAGAAGATGAGCAAGAGAGCTATGTGCAGAATGGTCCAACTTCCCCAGGTTCCACCCTCTGGTCAATGATAGCCACTGATAAGCCCTTTGAGGCAACGCTGCCTTTCCACTTCACCGGGGCACAGCAGCGTGTAATTATTGAAATCTCTGGTGACCTCGCGCAGAGTAAACCTATGTGCCGTCTCTTGCAGGGCGATGTCGGGGCCGGCAAGACTGTCGTGGCAGCGGCTGCACTACTGATAGCCTCCCTCAATGGCTACCAGGGAGCAATCATGGCGCCGACCGAACTCCTGGCAGAGCAGCATTCACAGAGCATCAGCGCAATGTTAGAGCCATATGGTATTCATACGGTTCTGCTCACGAGCAGCATCCGCCAGCGCGAACGTACGATGGGACGAGCCGCTATCGAGAATGGGGAGGCGATGGTTGCCATTGGAACACACGCTCTGATACAAGAAGATGTGAATTTCTCGCGACTGGGACTGGTGATTGTTGATGAACAACACCGCTTTGGGGTGGAACAGCGAGATATCCTGAGGCAAAAGGGTTATCATCCACATATGCTGGTGATGACAGCCACGCCTATTCCACGCACCCTTGCACTCACACTATACGGAGACCTGGACGTTTCGGTAATCGATCAATTACCGCCTGGTCGCCAAAAGATTATTACGCGCTGGCGAAGCGGCGCGCGGCGCGACGAGGCCTACCGGCTCATCACCCAGCAGGTTTTTGAGGGGAGGCAGGCCTTTATCATCTGTCCCTTGATCGAGGAGTCCGAGTCGCTTGCTGTGAAGGCCGCCACGGTCGAATATGAGAGGCTAAGCCGGGATGTCTTTCCTGATTTGCGGCTGGGATTGTTACATGGCGCGATGAAAGCTGCTGAGAAGGACCAGGTGATGCGCCGTTTCCGCGACGGTGAACTGGATGTTCTGGTGGCCACTTCGGTGATTGAGGTTGGTATTGATGTGCCAAATGCAACTGTGATGGTGATTGAAGATGCGGATCGTTTCGGTCTCTCACAACTCCACCAGTTTCGCGGGCGTGTCGGGCGCGGGTTATATCAATCGTATTGCTACGTGCTGAGCGCCGATGCCAGTATACAAGCCCAGGAGCGCCTGGAAGTATTTCAGATGACTGACGATGGTTTCCGCCTGGCGGAGGAAGATTTGAGGCTACGCGGGCCTGGCGACTTCTTTGGCGTGCGTCAAAGCGGTGTGCCCGAGCTGCGCATCGCCGACCTGAACGATACACACCTGGTTGAACTTTCTCGTTCCCTCGCAGCAAAAGTCTGGGAGAGCGATCCTTACCTGCGCAAGCCCGAACATGCTGCATTGCGGGAAAGGATGCACCTTTTCTGGCGGAACTTTATGGCGCATTAAGAGTTCCAACACAAATCGGGGGCTAAGGAGAAATGAGCCACCTGCCGCGTAGGGGCGGCTCTCTCCCGGACACATTGCATCTCCCAGGGGGAGGGAGAGCGTCTGCGTGGCGCTGCCTGCTCAACCACAACCCAAAGGGTCAGGGAGAGAGCCCTAAAGGATGGAGATCCATTAAGCAACTAGCGACGATCTTTAATGAGACACAATATCATTGACATTTTCCTCACCACCATGCTATGCTACCCCATGAGTACCGATACGTGGTATCATTATTTAGGAGGGACATACATGTTCAATCACAGAAGAGCATATCCTTTGCTCACCATCTCTTTCATCGTCTTGTTTTTGTTGAGTGCGTGTGGAAGCAACTCTCCGCAGAGTGGCTCCTCCTCCAACGGATCTTCGTCTTCAACGGTCATCAACGTTGTGGCAGCAGAGAACTTTTACGGCGATATTACGAAACAATTGGGTGGCAATCATGTCGCCGTCACGAGCATCCTCTCAGACCCCAATGTTGATCCCCACGAGTATGAGTCCAATGTACAGACTGCGGAAACAGTGAGTAAAGCACAGCTCGTGATCGAGAATGGACTTGGATACGACGACTGGATGGACAAATTGCTTTCCGCCTCTCCCAACTCCGGCCGCGTTGTGCTGGTTGCTGCAAATATCGCCGATCACAAGCTGCCCGTCAACCCCCACGTCTGGTATGGTTTTGACAACGTAGCGACTATCGCCCAGTCCATCACCAACGCCTTGAAGAGCCTGGATAGTGCGGATACTTCGACGTTTGATAACAACCTTGCCGCTTTTAAACAATCACTCGCTCCTCTCCAACAGAAGATCAGTGCGATCCACTCGAAGTACGCGGGCACTCCGGTCGCCTTGACGGAGACGATCTACCTCTACCAGAGCACCCCTGAAGGTCTCAAGGTGCTAACTCCCTTTGAGTTTGAAAAAGCTATTGCAGAGGGCAATGATCCTCCTGCTGATACGGTGATCACCACTAATGATCAGATCACCAGGAAGCAGGTCAAGATCTTGATCTACAACGTTCAGACGATCACACCCATCACCACGAACCTGCAGAATGAGGCCAGGAGTCTGAATATGCCGATCGTACCGGTCTCAGAGACCATGCCTCCCCAAAAGACCTATCAGACCTGGATGATGGATCAATTGAACAATTTAGAACAGGCCTTGTCTACAGCGACAGGGAAGTAAGTGACCGAGGAAGGAGCGACAGCGTGGCCGAAGGAACACAGGACCCAGTCATCGACCTGGAACATGTCCGTATCCAGTTTGGGCGGCGGATCATTTTAGAAGACATGAGCCTGTCAGTGAACCAGGGAGAGTTTGTCGTGGTGCTGGGTCCCAATGGTGCGGGCAAAAGCACCTTGCTCAAGCTGTTGCTAGGCCTGCTCAAGCCCAGTGCAGGCGTGGTACGGGTGCTGGGTCATCCACCACGCCGTGGCAACAATGCTATTGGCTATACGCCACAGCACCGCACACTCGAGGCCGATTTGGCACTGCGTGCGCGCGATGTGGTCGGCTTTGGTTTGGATGGCAATCGTTGGGGAACAGGGTTCCCCAGCTCCAGGCGGGATGCAATTATCGACAAGGCGCTGCTGGAGGTGGACGCCTTTGACTTGGCTAACGCCCCTGTCGGACAATTATCTGGCGGAGAGCAACAGCGCCTCTTGATCGCCCAGGCACTGCTTACCGATCCACGTCTGCTCTTGCTCGATGAGCCACTGGCAAACCTGGACATCAACCACGAACAGGAGATTGTGGAGCTCGTGAGCAGGGTGTGTCGAGCGCGCGACGTTGCTGTGATGCTGGTCACACACGACATCAATCCCCTGCTGCCGGTGGTGGATCGTGTCCTTTACATGGCCAATGGACATGTCGCCATTGGGTCTCCGGATGAGGTCATCACGAGTGCTAAGCTGACAGAGTTGTATGCCTCACCCGTTGAAGTGGTGCAGGCGCTGGGTCGTGTCTTCGTGATCGGTGCAGAAACGTAGTATTACCGGCATAGAAGGCTGAGAAGGATGGTGTATCTTTGGTCACCTGCTCAGTTTCAGGAAAACGCTTATGTTTGACATCCTACAATATTCGTTCATCCAGAATGCTTTGCTCGCTGGATCCTGCGTAGCAGTGGTTGCCGCGGTAGCGGGCTACTTTATGATTATACGCGGGCTGACCTTTGCCGGGCATGCATTGCCCAACATCGGGTTCGCCGGGGCAGCAGGGGCGGTCCTTCTGGGGCTTGACCCTGTAATTGGATTGTTTACCTTTACCATCGGGGCAGGTATCGGCATCAGTCTCCTGGGCAAACGGGTCGGCGAGCGCGATACCTCTATTGCTATCATCATGACCTTTGCCCTGGGTTTGGGCCTCCTGTTCCTTTCGCTCTACTCTGGTTTTGCGGAAAGAGTGTACAGCATTCTGTTTGGACAAATCGTGGGCATTAGCCATGCCGATGTGCTGATCACGGCGATCTCTAGCGTGCTCATGTTGGGGGTTCTCCTTGCGCTGTTCAGGCCATTGTTGTTCAGTTCGTTTGATCCAGAGGTGGCTGAGGCGCGTGGCGTTCCTGTACGCCTGCTGGCGATGGTCTTCCTCATCGTGATCGCCATCACAGTCTCGCTGGCGGTCCAGGTGGTCGGCGCCTTGCTCGTGTTTACCCTGCTCGTTGGACCGGCTGCGACTGCGATACGCATCGTCCAACGTCCACTGTGGGCGATCGTAATTGCCATTATGCTGGGAGTGAGCTATACTTGTCTTGGCATTTTTATCGCTGCCAATAGTATCTATTTGCCGGTAAGCTTTTTTATCGCTGCCATCTCATTTGGCGTCTATCTTCCCGTGCGGCTCCTGTCTCCGTTATGGATTGGACGCCGCGCCAGGAAGAGTATTACATCTCCTCAAGGACCCTCCCCGGCTCCGGGCCAGGCAGGCGACCAGGAGCAAAGCGCGGAAGTCAAGGCCATAGGACGAGCCCAGGGAACATCCCGCTGAAAGGATAGATACTTATGCTTGAACTGTTGCAACATGAAATTGTGCAGAATGCTTTTCTGGCAGGAACGATTGTCGCTATCGTCACAGCAGTGATGGGTTACTTCGTGGTCTTGCGCGCACAGGCCTTTGCAGGAGAAGCCCTATCAGATATCGGTTTCGCGGGTGCCACTGGAGCTGCCGTGCTCGGCTTCAGCTCGCTGCTGGGTATGTTTTTCCTGACTGTCTTGGCTGGCATAGGAATGGGTGCATTAGGTGATCGTATACGCGGGCGCGATGTCGAAATCGGCATGGTACTTTCGTTCGCGCTCGGCCTGGGTGTCCTGTTCCTGACGATCTACTCGCAATTTGGCTCGAATGCGACTGAGGGCGTAGGGGTGCTCTTTGGCTCCATCTTGAGTGTGACTCGCAGCGACGTCCTGATTACGCTCGGTAGTGGCATTGCAACGCTGTTGCTGCTTGCCTTTCTGTTTCGTCCACTGCTCTTTGCTACGATTGATCCAGAGGTAGCACTGGCTCGCGGCGTGCCTGTACGTTTGCTCTCAATAGTCTTTCTGATGCTGCTTGGGATCACGACCGCCGAGACAGTGCTAGTCGTTGGCGTCCTGCTCGTCCTCGCGCTGCTGATTGCACCTGCGGCATCAGCGGTGAACGTGACGCATCGACCACTCGCGTCGATTTCACTGTCTGTAGTATTAGGCTTGATCATCATGTGGGGTGGGCTCATTCTTGCGTTCGTCGGGACAGGGCGTCAATTACCAGTTGGCTTCTATATCACTGCGCTGGCAGCACTCTCCTATTTCGTATCTCTGGGTGTCAAGCGTGTTCGTACACCACGCCGGCACAGGGAAGTGCCTCATCCTTGTGGCGAACATATCGCACTTCCCGATCGTCAGTCGACAGTCAACGTCTAAATAAACGGGGTCAGGGACTCATCCCATTGATGAACTGTAACGAAATACCCAGGGTCTCGTGAACGAGTACGTCACACTCGTAGGGCCCGATTGATCGCGGCCACCGCCGATTTATCGGCCAGTGGCCAACCCACCACATACCCGGATGAATGTATTAAAACTCATGAATGGGATGGGCTTGTGAGGAGGGCTATCACATCATGGGCGACGCCCAGGCATTTGTATGAGCCGTGCGGGCCACCTGGAGTCGGAAAAGGAGTTCCTATGCGTGAAATTGAACAGATTCCACAACTTCCAGTGCGTACCCAGAAGTCCTGGCAACAGTACCTCATTGATAGCCTCCTGGCAGTGGGAGGAGCCCTGGTCGTGACCGGGATCATTTACGCGTTCCACCTGTATCCCACTATCCCCAACATTTCTATTGTCTATCTTCTGGTCATCCTGGTCTTGGCAAGCACACGTAGTCGCTATGCGGCGCTTGTGGCATCTGTGGTTGCCTTTCTCTCTTTCGATTTTTTCCTGGTCCCTCCCTTGTTTACCTTTGTTATCTCTCGTTGGGAGGAATGGATTGCACTGTTTGTCTTTCTCGTGACGGCCCTGATCACGAGCCAACTCGCCACAGTGACTCGGCGAAGTGTCGAGCAAGCCAGGCTGCGAGAGCGTGAGGCACAGATTCTCTATGAAGTGGGACGTGTCATTAATAGCACAGACCGCCTGGATGAGCAACTGGATAGCATTGCGTTGGCTCTCGTCAGAGTGTTTTCCCCCTGGGGGGTGCAGGCGTGTGCACTGCTGCTGCCTGGTAAAAACGGCACCCTCAGCATTCAAGCGGATGCCCCTATCCGTATCGAGCGTTTCACCCTGTCACCTGCTGAGATGTTGGCAGCGCAAGAGGTGATGGCCCAGGGGAAAAGGAGAGAGATGAGCGAAGCTTCATCAACTTCTCAATCTACTTCTGCTTCTTCGGTACAGAACACGATATTACGTCTGATCCCCCTCAAGACTACTAACCAGGTCCTGGGCGTACTCTGCCTGCGTATTGAACATGGGGTGTCATGGTTTGCAAGCAAACAACCTCTGCAGGAAGAACAAGAGTATCCTACTGATCAAGCCACCTTTTTTTGGACCTTTCTCGATCAGGCCATCCTGGTAATTGAGCAGGCACGCCTGCGTGCTCGTGCCAAATCAAACAACGAATAAAACAAAAATTTGAGAAAAAAACTAATTGCTAATTATTTGCAAAAGAGAAAATTGTATGCTATTCTATGTAGAGCTACACTCTACATGGCTATCAACGGAATAGTTCCGTGTCGCTTTGTAGCAATAGTTCCCGAACAATGATCCAGCATAGCACTGATCCCATAATTCACTTCCTGGTTATCGTCTCATTCACTGCACCGCTTCCGAGATGGTGCATGACCTCAAGGAGTCTCTGTGAGCAGTACCTTCGGCGTCTCAGCGCTCTCCCGTGTCTTTAATGATAGTTCGCGTGACATTCGTACTAAGATTATCGGTATCTACATCCTTTTGATCGCTTTTAATATCGTTGCATGGGTCCTGGCATTTATTGGGTTCTCTGCGCAGTATCCCGCACTGCTTGGAACAGCGCTCCTGGCCTATACCTTTGGCCTGCGTCACTCGGTTGATGCCGATCATATTTCAGCTATCGATAACGTCACGCGTAAATTGATGCAAGAGAACAAGCGACCTACAACTGTCGGCTTCTTCTTCTCTCTGGGTCACTCGACCATCGTGGTGGCCTTGTCCATTGGAATTGCCATTGCCGCTGCATTCATTCAAAACGCCATTCCAACCCTCAAGAGTGCTGGCGGTTTGATCGGTACCTCGGTGTCAGCAGCTTTTTTGTATTTGATCGCCATCATCAATATCCTCGTGCTCATCGAAATCTACCAGACCTTCCAAAAGGTGAAGCGAGGCGAGGAGTATAGCGACCAGACCTTGGACGAGTTTCTGAACCAGCGCGGGCTGATGGGACGTTTCTTCCGCCCCTTGCTCAGGCTGGTGGACAAGAGTTGGAAAATGTATCCTGTTGGGGTGCTCTTTGGACTGGGATTTGATACAGCGACCGAAGTCGGGATTCTCGGCATCGCAGCAGTCGAGGCTGGCAAGGGACTTCCTATCCCATATATCCTGATCTTCCCGGCGCTCTTCACGGCTGGGATGTGCCTGATGGATACCACCGACGGTATTTTGATGCTCGGAGCATATGGTTGGGCTTTCGTCAAACCTGTCCGCAAGCTCTACTATAATCTCAATATCACACTCGTCTCCGTCCTTGTTGCATTGGTCGTCGGCACGATAGAAGTGATGAGTATCATCGCAACGGAGTTCAACCTGAGTGGTGGAATCTGGGATCACATTGGCAACCTGGATTTTGGGATGCTTGGCGGCATTATCATCGGCATCTTTCTCGCCAGTTGGATCATCTCGACGATCATCTACCGCGTGAGGCGCTATGATTATATAGAGGTCACTATAGCTCCCAAACCCAAGGAACTGGTCAGCAGGAGTGGGAGAGAGTAACGGACCAGCATAGAGAGTTTTCCCTCTACACTTTTTCCGGAAATTCCCTAAAAGGTGCATTCGCTAATTCCTGGGGAAACCGTAGGTGCCGATGTATCGTGCACAGCGCCGATGTATCGGCCGTGGTTCTCATCCACGAATTTCCCGAACGCACCACTAAAATGAAAAATTCGCATGATTCCCCTTTGACTTTTGGACAGTCTGGCTGCTATATTATGACTGTAAGCGCCCTATCCCCCTAAGGGGGAGGGTAGATCGCTCACAGGAAAGTTGTGGAGACGATGTCTCATCTGACAAACGATCCATCTCGCGACGACATCGCTAAACGACTCGCCCGGGTTGCCGGTCACGCCAACAGTCTCAAACGGCTCTGGGAAGAGGGACGAGACAGCGACGACATACTGACACAGATTGCGGCCGTACGCGCCGCGCTCGACCAGGTGGGCAAAGCTATTCTCGAGCAACACATCGAGCACTGCGTCACAAAGGCGGTGAAGCATGGTGAAGCCGAGGAGGCTATTCGCGATCTCAAAGACGCCCTGGATCGGTTTGTATAGTGCGTTCAATCAAGTTCATACGAACGGAAGGAGAAGCAGTCCATATGGACGGCGGAAGTAGTCAACCTCCCAGTTGTTGGAGGTGTCTACATCGATTTGTAGGAAAGGCGTGGCTCGGCTGATAGTTCTTCTTTCTTGATCTGTATTGACCCCGCTATCACCTCACCACTCGTTTTTCCTACAAGCCTACAAGTGAAAAGCGAGCAGTGTGAGGTTTGTTCCCCTCCGTGCCGGAGCAATTCCGGGACCGATTAGACCCTCCTCTCACTCCTCCACATTACTGTTTTCTGATGTGTACGATCACAACCCGCTTTGTCACAGGAAGCATTACCCGTTCTGACATCGCGCGTTGTTCCATCGCAACTAGTCAGTAGCAGCAATTCTTCAGAAGATCTCTCACATGCAGTGCTCCTGTTCTTACAGAAACACGCGTGCAAGCGGTAGGATGTGCAACTCATTTTGTCTTTTTACCCCTGAGAGAAGCCTTATATTGTCATACTCAGAGTGAGAGAGGAGGACTCCCATGTCCATGATTAAAGATCTCATGCCCGGGCAGGAGGAGATGCGCACTGCCCATATCGACGAGGCGCACGTCGGCGACATCAAAGGCGCCTGGGGCACGATTCGTCTCAATGATATCGCTCCGCGCAAGACATGGTTCGCGCGGCTGCTCACGTTGCTCATCATCATGGGGCCGGGCCTGGTGACCATGGTCGGCGACAACGACGCTGGCGGCGTCGCCACCTACACCCAGGCCGGCCAGAACTATGGCACCAGCTTGCTATGGACGCTACTCATCCTGATCCCTGTGCTCATCGTCAACCAGGAGATGGTGGTGCGCCTGGGCGCGGTCAGCAGGGTGGGTCACGCCCGCCTGATCTTCGAGCGCTTTGGCAAGTTCTGGGGCGCATTCTCGGTTATTGACCTGTTTATCCTGAACTTTTTGACCATCGTCACGGAGTTTATCGGCTTCAGCATGGCCCTCAATTACTTTGGCGTGAGTCCCTACATCTCGGTTCCCATTGGTGTTGCGGGACTCATCGCCATCACGGTGACGGGCAGCTTCCGCCGCTGGGAGAGCGTGATGTGGGTGTGCTGCATCACCAGCCTGCTGATGATCCCTATCGCCTTGATCCCGCACCCGGCGCTCGGGCCCATCGTACATGACACGTTCATCCCGAGCGTGACTGGAGGTCTGAACTCGACCGCGCTGTTGACCATCATCGCCATCGTCGGCACGACGGTCGCGCCCTGGCAGCTGTTCTTCCAGCAATCCAATGTCGTTGACAAGCGCATCACCGCCCGCTGGGCGAAAAACGAGCGAGCCGACACCATCATCGGCGCCTTCCTCACGAACATTGAAGCAGCGGGGCTGATCATTGATTATCCTGCTCAATGCGAGCATCATCGGGGCCTGCGCGGTCTCGCTCTCGACATCCTACGCCTTTGGCGACGTCTTCAAGGCCAATCACTCGCTGCATCGGAAGGTGAACGAAGCGAAGTTCTTCTACGGCAGCTATGCCGGGCTCGTCGCGCTGGCCGGGGCAATCGTGCTGATCCCCAACGCGCCGCTCGGCTTGCTGACCTTTGCGGTGCAGGCCCTGGCGGGGATTCTGCTGCCGAGCGCCACGGTCTTCCTGGTGTTGCTGTGCAATGACCGCACGGTTCTTGGTCCCTGGGTCAACAAGCCGTGGCTCAATGCCGTCGCAGCCGTCATTGTCGGCCTGCTGGTGATCCTCTCGCTGATCCTGGCGGCGACCACGCTCTTCCCCAACCTGGACGCCATCAAGCTGTCAGTGGTGTTGAGCATCATTCTGGTCGCCGGACTGATCGTAATGGGAGTGGTTGCACTGGTGCAGCACATTTGCAAAGGGCCGGACCCGGAGCTGGCCGCCCTCGCACGCGTGGAGAAGGAGACCTGGCAGATGCCGCCGCTGGCGGAACTGACCAAGCCGACCTGGTCAGTCACGCGCAAGATCGGCATGTTCACGCTGCGGGCCTACCTGTTCATCGCAGTCATCTTGCTGGTGGTCAAGACCATCCAGCTCGCCACTGGACACTAACATGAGAATCACATCCGGCTCGCGCAGATTCTTGTAGGCATCGACTGTTTCTGTTGAGGAGGACGAGAGATGACGCAACAGATCTCAACACAGACCGATCGGCTGGCGGCTGCCCACCATCTGGGGACGCCGCTGGCCGTTTACCGGGCTTCGGTCATTGGCTCGAACCTGATGCATACTATTATTGGAGCGCTGCTCGTCGGAGGGCTCATGGTGGAGGGCCTCACCTTGCATCAATGGATGGTAGTGTTTGCGATTCTGCTCATCCTCCTCTTGCTGTGGGGACTGCTGGAGAGCACCTCCTGGGTGCGGAGCCTGCGCATGGTCGTGTGTACCGATGGGCTGCTGCGGACCTATGAGAACACGACGGAGAGTATCCGCTGGGACGAGATCGGCGAGCTGTGGCGCGACCGGCGGGGCAACTACGCCTTCTCTCGAGCCGATGACACCCGCTTCATCGTCAACCATGTCTTCTGTCACTCCGAGGAACTGGGCGCGACGAACGAACGAAGAAGTCACTCGGCGGATGTTGCCCCGTCTGCTTACTGCCTACCAGCGTGATGAAACGCTGCACTTTGGCCCGGTACAGGTGAATCGCATGAGGATCAATATCAATGAACAGGCACTTCCCTGGTACGAGGTGGGGGAGATCAAGGAGCACATGGCCATAGTTGCCATTATGCAGAAGGCAGGAAGTCCCTGGTCGTATGTGCCCGTGAAGCAGATACCCAACTTATGTATACTGCAAGCACTCATCGAGACATTGCTTGAACAACAATAAGGAGGTCCGTCTTGAAAAAGGAAGTCACGCAACAGCTGGATGAGACATCCCGCCGGGTGCACCGGGTGCGTCGAGTGAGGCGTACCTGGATACGCCAGGTGCTGCTCATACTTTCGGTGATCGGTCCCGGCCTCATCACCGCCAACGTGGATAACGATGCCACCGGCATCACCGGTTACTCTCTTGCAGGGGCACAGTACGGATATGGGCTGCTCTGGGCCATAGTACTGGTCACCATCAGCCTGGCCGTGGTGCAGGAAATGGCGGCGCGCATGGGCGTGGTCACGGGCAAGGGGCTCTCCGACCTGATCCGCGAAAACTTCGGTGTACGCATCACCTTCTGGAGCATGCTACTGCTGCTCATCGCGAATGGCGCCACCACAGTAGCCGAGTTCGCGGGGGTTGCCGGGGCCATGGA
>WNFH01001050.1_pt1 | contig 18510 bp, 15 predicted proteins | sample 5400411 | NCBI WGS metagenome assembly WNFH01 (sample SAMN13153347, study PRJNA577476) | soil metagenome | isolation source: 200 cm saprolite under Douglas fir tree site 2 hole 3 | place: USA:California | collected 2015-04-18
ACACTTTCGCAGCGGGATACTTCTTGCGCCGATTACCGCGCGGCTGATCCGCGAGCGGGTGATGGAACAGCGTGTCACCGTGGATTGGGAGCGCTTCAGCCCCATGCGCTTCGTGGAAGCCCGGCATAAATCCTCGGCACAGGCGTAGACGCAAATAAATTCTTCACGTGAGTATGCTCACGGGATCGCTCCGCCGACAGCAGAGCCAGTCACGACACGGTTAGTTTTGCCGGGCGGGCGGAGGCGTAATTGGTTGCGCCGTACCCAGGTTGGTGAACTGAATCTGACTGGCATCGAGAAAAAGATCGTGTTCGAGCACGATGTCGAGTGCCGATCCGCGGGGCAATTCGGCGTCCGGCCCGCGCGTCAGAAGAACGGCGCCGAGTCCGGCGAGGCCGCCAATGCCAGCGCCGATGCCAGCGCCCTTGCCGCCTCCAGCGATGGCGCCAATGCCCGCGCCCGTCACCGTCGTCGCAGCAACCGTCTCGACGTCCTTCCCTTTGCCTCCGGCGCCGGTTACTTTGCCCTCGGAATCCATGGTTTCTTTGCCACCCGAATCCGCGCTTCGCGGGGCGGCATTCAAATTGACGGTGTAGCCATTCGGCAGGATGAGCGTATCCAGACGCATCCTGAATTCACCGCGGCCCTTGACGCGGCCTGGCCGCTTGGATTCAAGGAGCTCACCCCGAATGTAGGAGCCTACCGGAATCACAATGCGATTGTTCTGCGTAAGGGGAAACGAAGTATGAAAGTACACGGAATCGCCGGCCTTGGCTCCCCGCGTCGAGATGCCGTTCTCGAGAACTACGCCGAGGCGAGTGCCTGCTGGAACCGTAATTCTTTCCGCAGAAGCGGCACGTTGCGCGCCAGATGGTCTTGTCGGCGCGACCGGCGGAGGCGGCGATGCCTGCGGGCCGTCCGTCTGCTGGGCCCACAAACCAATCGGCGACAAAAGCGCCATCACGCAGAGAATTCTGGCCGGGCAACTCAAGCTGAACGCTTTGGTATTCATCGCGTGCTCCCTGACATAGACAGTCCGATGCCACCCTATGTTGTAAAGATGCTCCTGAAGATCGGGGCCGTCAAGGACTTGAAGAGGTGGTGGCGAGCGAGCAGTGGCGAGTGATGAGTGGCGAGACAAGGTGTGGCCTCCTCCCCTATGATTTTTGTAAAGATGTGGGGTTAAGTGGTGGGGGTCCGCAAAAGATGTGATTCCAAAGGAGTTAGGGATAGATTGGTTTATGTTGAACGGAAGAGCCTCGGAGCGGAATCTCCGCACGCACACCGTAGAACCGTCGGTGCGGATGCGGAGAACCGAGGCAGCTCTATACGGCGAGACGGGGCCAGTCAAAAGCCCGCCCCGGCAAAGAACGCAGGGATAGGCCATCCACCCGTATTCCTCCTCCATGATAATCCGCGAGCAGATTGCAGGCTTCCCCTTATCCGCAATCCCGGAGGCTCGCACCCTTACTTACAGAAGGAGGCACAACCGATGATGAAATCTAACTCAGGGCTTGCGAGCAAAGCCATAGAACGAATACTCGAACTCTCGGCGGATGCCCAAATACGAAGACGAGGGACGCTTAAGGATTCTCCCGAGTTTCACAATCTAACCGGAGCGATAGCAGCCTACGGAAAAGCGCGCGCGCTTCTCACAGCACTTCAACAGCGGGAAGAATTCTACGCCATGATCGGTCCGCATGACGTACCCGCCTGCGTCGCGGGGTGTTAGTTGAGGAAAAGGCTGATCCAATCTGTGGCGTAGAGATTGTCCCGTCTGCCAGCAACCGATAGGGCCGGCATGAATCACGGGCTTGGGAAGAGGCAAACGGCGGAAGCAGTTTGCAGAGACTCCTTACCTTACCTTCAACTATGAATCTCCCCAGTCACTATCTTCTTTCCCTTCAGTGTTTTATGAAAGCTCATTGTTAGCTAGTCGTCCGTTGTCGGCCCTCAGCACTCGTCACTCGCTACTACTGACCCGCCACTACAAAAGGCCGGAGGCAGATGGCGAGATGAACTCGCCGCTGCAAAACGCAGGAGGGGAAAAGATACGCCGGTTTATCGCGCTGTTCGACGCGCTCCGTCAGTACGGAGGAATTGCAAGTTTGACCGGGGGCGACGGAAGGGCTAGGCTGATGCGAACGTGGGAGGAAAGATGGCAAAGCTGGCGCTGATCTACGGGATGCGTTTATTGCCAGAGGAAGATTTGAAGGAAGTGAAGGACGCCACGGTGACGCTGAAAAATGGCCGGACGGCGCGGGTGACGATGCACTTGATCGAAGGCACCAAAGAAGAGATTGAGGCGACGTTTCATGAGTCGGTGGCGGCCTTCTTCGAGATGTATCCGGAAATTTAGAGGTTGGATATTAGAGGGTCGAGGTTAGAAGGAGGATCAGCGGTTGCCGAAGTTTTCGGGGTCGGCGTCGGGGTCGCCAAGATTATCGCTGATCAAGACGGTGGATTGGCCGGTCAACTCAAAACGCTTGCGGCACTTGAAGCAGGCCACCAGATCATCGAGCCGGACCATGTAGGAAGAAGCTTTCGTGAATTTCTTTCGGTCCTCTTCACCGGCGCCGCGCGGCAGTTCCCTTTTCTTGCGGCAAACCTTCCAGCGGACGGGAAACTCGAATTCGCCGCGGCAGCTCGGGCAGAGGAGCTTGATCTTCCTGGTTTCTTCCTTCTCTGTATAGAAAGCGCGTTCGTCCATGGTTAAGGGGCGGGTGTGTGCACCGCGTCCTCGATTGTAACAAATTCGAGGCCGAGGTCACGCCAACGGGGTAGCCAGTATTCGAGCGCTGTGAGGGTGCGGGTGCGGTCGCCGTTTTGTTGCAAGTGGCTGCCGTCGTGGAGGCAGAGAATGTCGCCAGTACCATTGGCGGCGGGATTGGAGATGTTCCCGAGGTTTCGCTGAGCATGCGCGGCGATCGGCTGCATTCGGCGAATGAGCCATTCGGCGGTCCCGGGGCGCCAATCGTCGGGAATCAGGGTCCACATGAGGACGCGCTGCGCGAGCTGCTGCGCCGCAGGAGCGACCCAGGGGTTGCGCAACCCGAAAGGAGGACGGAACCATTTTGGCGGAGCGCCGGTTGCGCTGTTGATGGCGTCATTGCAGCGGCGGAGCTCGTCTCGAATTTGTTGAGGAGTCAGCCAGAAGAGGTTAGGGTGCGTTTCCGTGTGATTACCGAGAACGTGGCGGCGGGCAATAGTCTCGCGGAGGAGTTCGGGACACTCGCGGGCGAATCTTCCGATGACGAAGAAGGTCGCGCGCGCCTGGTAACGATCGAGAAGATCAAGCAACTTCAGGGTGATCGTGGGATTCGGCCCGTCGTCAAACGTGATGGCAAGTTTGCGGGGGGAATTCGTGCGGCAAATGGTTGGGCCAAAAATCTGCGACCGCGGATGAGCCGCACCGTAAACAGTAATTCCAGTGGCAAAGACTCCTGCCGCGATGGGCCCCGCGATAAATGCCGGATGCATGCCGGACTATTTTCTCCAATACCGAATCAAAGAGTGATCAAGAATACCTCAACCCACGGAGCAGATGGGCCCATCGGGCGTCTGTGTCAAATTGGCACAAAACTAGTCCCGTGTGCCACTGAGGAACCAAAGGTGAGTGGTCACGAATCAAGCCAGTAGTAATTAGAAGATTCCAAAGCCCTTACATCGCGGTGCGGCGGGTGAGGTCGCCCGTTGGGATGGAGCGTCCATTGCATTGAAAATGAGTGCGCCCGTGTGCAAAGAAACCAATCTCGGAGAAGGAAAGAGGCAGTGGCGGAGGAGGCGGTGCTTGGCTGGGTGGCTCCCGCTAGCCCTCCCGCTCGCTGGCGCATTGCTACTGAGTTCCCGGATTCGGGGACAAGAGCAAGCTCCGAACTGGCAAACAGAAGTACGGAAGTATGCGGAGGCGCAAGACTGGAACGCGGCAATGCGGATCGTGAATCGCGAGGCGGCGCGCGCGCCACAGGATATGGAAGTGCGGGCGTGGCGAGCGCGCGTGCTGGGATGGTCGGGACAGGTGACGAAAGCCGAGGAGGAATACCTGCAAATCGTAAGAGTCGCGCCCAACGATCCGGACGTATGGATGGGGTTGGGAAACCTATACCTGCGCGAAGGTAGAACGCAGGAAGCCTTGCGAGCCCTTGAGCGTGCCGTGGAAATTGATGCGAAGCGGGCTGACCTGCACGTGGCGCGGGGGCGCGCGCTGCGAGCGGCGGGAGAACGAAACAAGGCCCGCACCGAATTTCAGAAGGCGATAAACCTGGATCGCACGAGCACGGAAGCACAAGCTGGGTTGATCTCCCTACGCGGCGACCCCAAGCACGAATTGCGGTTCGGCCAGGACAACGATCTTTTCAATTTCGCGAGCGCCAATCGCGGCGAGTGGATCAGCCTTGCCTCGCACTGGACGCCGCATTGGACGACAGACGCTGCCGGAAGTTTTTATCAGCGAGCGGACGTTGAGGCCGGGAAATTTTTGGGAAGCGTTACCGGGCGCGCGCCGAAATGGGGAGCGCTCACCGTGGGGGGCGCAATAGGGCACGATAACGCTGTAATCCCGAGGAGCGAAGCGTTTTTCGAGATGGATCATGCGTGGAAGACCAGCGAGACAAATTTAGCGCGCGCGGTGGAATTTAGCTACGGTCAGCATTGGTACTGGTATGCAACTTCCCGGATTTTAGCTCTAAATGGGACCGCAACCGTGTACCTCCCGCGCGAGTGGACACTGTCGCTGGGCGCGACGGGTGCGCGCAGCACTTTTTCGGGAACGGGCGTGGAATGGCGGCCTTCGGGGGTTGCGCGGCTGGGATTTCCGCTGGCCGGCGGTGGCGTGAAGAGGTTGTCTGGGAATGCGTTTTATGCGGCCGGGACAGAAAACTTCGCGCAGGTGGACCAGATCGGAAGTTTTGCCTCGCAAACCTATGGCGGCGGATTGCGATTCCAGTTCACGGAGCGGCAAGACGTAACGGGCTACGCGGGCTATCAGAAGCGCACACAAAACCGGACCGATACGAGTTTTGGGTTTAGCTATGGCTTCCATTTTTGAAAAACTATGGCGACTGGGGCCAGCGGCATTCGTCGCAAAGGCAATCATTGCGGCGATTGCGGCGGATGCATTACTGCTTGCGTTCATCTTAGTCCGGAGGATGTACCGGAAATCGTATTTCGTGAAGCGCGACAATCGAGCGTTTGAATTTCGTCAGAAGTGGGACATGCTGATTTCCGGCCAGCTTCCCTACGAAATGTGGCGGAAGAATCCCTTTGATCGGCGAATTGTCGAGGCCATGGCCCTGGATGGGTTGGAACGCGCCGACCGGGAAGAATCCGCGCGCATCCTGAGATTCCTTCGAACGAGCGGCCTGATCGACAAAGGGGTGAATGACGCGCGGAATCATCGTGGCTGGCGACGGCGCAGGGCGCTCGTGGCCCTGGGGAGAACACGCGCGCCCGAAGGGATCCCTGCGCTTTCCGAAGGATTGCGCGACCGGGACACAGAAACACGATTGGCAGCCCTGCGCGGACTGGGACGCACCGCTTCTCCAAAGGCCGCAGAGGAGATCTTGAATTGGGTATCGGAAATGGGCCTGTGCGTGCCAGCGCTCCCGCTGCAGAACGCGCTCATTCAGTGCGCGGCGGAACGCCCGCAGCTACTCCTGCCCTACCTGCGGCATGCGGAAGGACCTGTCCGCGAAGTACTTGGACGGGTGCTCGGCGAAGTGGCATCGCCTGCGCTTGGCGCTGAGCTGCTTCCTTTTGCCGAAGATGATCTTGATGAGTTGCGAGCCGCGGCGGCCAGAGCCATTTCGCACGCGCAACCCAGGCTTGCGCTGGAAACCCTAAGAGGGCTGGCGAAGGACCCGGTGTGGTTTGTCCGGCTGCGCGCGTTCGTAAGCCTGGGGCAGATTCGAAACCCCGAAGCCATCCCGACGCTTCTGCTGGGGCTGACGGATGCGAACCGCCTAGTGCGGCTGCGCGCGGCAGAAGCGCTGGTGTTGTTCGAGACGGAATTGGCTTCAGTATTCGAGCAGGCCGTAGCCACCGGAGACCGCTATGGCGTGCACGCCTTCCTCACCGCGGTAGAGAACGCGGACCTGCGGGCGAAACTCGAAGAGGAATTGGAGACCACGATTCGAATCCCCGGTGAACAAAAGCAGGAGCTACTGAAAGTGCTTCGCCGAGGAAGTCTGCCGACCGAAGAACCCGAGGTTGTGGAAAGTGTCTCCGACGGAGCGTTCTTGCGGCCATGATCCGGGCTCTCGAAGTCGCGAATCAATCGCTCTTCTGGTACTACCTTGCCTGTAATTTATGCTACCTGCTGATGCTGGGGGTGGCGCTGAGAACCACCGCAGCTCATCAGCGACGACTGCAAAGCGATCGCCTCTCGTGGATCAAGGAAACACCCCTGGCTCCGCCGGTTGCGATTGTAGTTCCGGCCCATAACGAAGAGAAATCCATACGCGTGGCCGTTCGAAACCTTCTGGATCTCGATTACCCGGAACTCGAGATCATTGTCGTCAATGATGGCTCGGAGGACCGCACGCTCGCGCAGTTGGTGGACGAATTCAAACTGCGGCAGGTGAAGTCGCTGTATATCCAGCAACTGGACACAGCCGCGTTGCGCGGGCTTTATCGAAGCGAGACCGATCCGCGGCTGCTGGTTGTGGACAAGGAACCAGGCGGAAGCAAAGCGAATGCCGTGAACGCCGGAGTGAATGCGGCAATGGCTCCGTACGTGTGCGTGGTGGACGCGGATTCGATTCTGGAAAGAGATGCACTCTTGCGGATCATGGTTCCAGTGCTTGCGGACCCGAAGCGCGTTGTATGCGTGGGCGGAATCGTACGCGTGCTGAACGGAAGCGAGATCGAGAAGGGGAGGTTGAAGCGCGTGAGGCTGCCGCGGAAGAGCATCGAAGTGATACAGGTCGTCGAATACCTGCGCGCGTTCCTTATTGGAAGAGAGGCGTGGGCGCAGGCCAATATGTTGATGATCATCTCGGGAGCGTTTGGAGTTTTCCGGACCGACTTGGTGCGCGCGGTGGGAGGGTATAGATCGTCCTCGATCGGGGAAGACCTCGACCTTGTGGCCCGCATGCACCGGCACCTGCTCGAAAAACGTGCGGACTACCAAATACAATTTGTGCCGGACCCGGTGTGCTGGACGGAGGTGCCGTCGGATCTGCGGTCGCTCGGACGGCAAAGGGCGCGATGGCAAAAGGGGCTTCTTGACGTGCTCTGGCCAAACCGCGACATGCTCTTCAGGCCGAAATACGGACGGGTCGGAGCGTTTGCCCTTCCCTACTTGTGGCTGTTTGAACTCTTCGCTCCCATCATCGAGCTCGGCGGCATTTTAACCATTGCGGCGGCTGCGGTGCTGGGCGCCCTAAGCCGGGAATTTTTCGTTCAGTTCCTGCTCTTCGGCTACGCGTTTGCAACGGTGATCTCCATCGGATCCGTGCTCCAGGAAGAGATGACCTACAAGCGCTATAGCGACTGGCAGGACGTGGCGCGGCTCGTGAGTTACTGTTTCCTCGAACATTTTCCCTACCGGCAGCTGCACATGATCTGGCGGTTACAGGGGATCATCGAGTATCTGCGCGGCGACGTAAAGTGGAAACCCATGAAGCGTCAAGGGCTTGAATCGGCGCGCTCCGGTACACAATAGGGTTGATGCTCGGCCTCTGACGAAAAGCTATGATAATGCCGCACAGATGGCCTTCGATGACCAGGCGAATCAATCGAGTTTGCGCAGCGACTGCAAATCGATGCCAAGCTGCTGGCATTTCTTATAGAGGTGGCTGCGCTCGAGGCCAAGCGCGCGCGCCACATTGGTCATGTGGAAATTGTTGCGGCGAATTTCAGAGAGCAACACTTCCTTTTCGAATGCTTCCGTGCGCTCCGCGAGCGATCCGGAGGAGAGTGAAGTAGAGGAAGCAAAAGAGGCTGAGGAGGTAGAAGAAAGATCGGGCAGGACGAGGCGGACGTCCGTGGCGGAAACGGAATCGTCGGTGGCCAGGAGGACGAGGCGCTCGACGACATTACGCAATTCGCGAACGTTGCCAGGCCACGAATATTTGCGAAGCTCGGCAATCGCGTCATCGGCAAAGAGTTTTTCTTTCCAGCCGTTCTGCGCCGCGACTTGACGGGAAAAATGCGCCACCAAATCGGGGAAATCCTCAAGGCGTTCCCGCAGCGGTGGGAGCTGAAGCGGGAAAACAAAAACGCGATGAAAAAGATCGCGGCGGAAAGCGTTCTGCTTTACCAAGTCTTCGAGATTGCGATGCGTCGCAACGAGGACGCGCACGTTGACGCGGATGGGCTTGTCGCCGCCGACGCGCTCCACTTCGCCTTCTTCGAGGACGCGCAGGAGCTTTGCTTGCATGGCCACGGGCATGTCGCCAATTTCATCCAGAAAGAGCGTACCGCCCTCGGCTTGTTCGAACTTGCCGACGTGACGGGCGGCGGCGCCGGTGAAGGCGCCTTTTTCGTGACCGAACAATTCCGATTCGATGAGTTCCGCGGGGACGGCGGCGCAATTCAGGGTGATGAAGGTGTTTTCAGCGCGCGGCGATTTTTCGTGAATCGCGCGGGCGACGAGCTCCTTGCCGGTTCCTGTTTCGCCGAGGATACAGACGCGCGTCTCGCTGGCGGCCACGCGTTCGATCTGCGCGAAGAGCTTTTTCATCGCCGGCCCCGAACCGACAAGTGCGTGTTTGCCGAGTTGGTGGCGCAGCTCGCGATTTTCGTCTTCCAGGCGCGAAAGGCGCAGAGCATTTTCCACGGTGACGAGGAGCTTGTCCGTGGAAATCGGCTTTTCGAGAAAATCGAGCGCGCCGAGCTTCGTCGCGCGCACGGCCACTTCGATATTGCCCTGACCGGAAATCAAAACGATCGGAGTCTTCAGGCCGGTCTTCTTGAGGTCTTCGAGAAGCTCGAGTCCAGTTTTCCCGGGCATGACGACGTCGGAAAGAATGAGGTCGAAGGTTTCCGTGCGGAGGAGTTCGATGGCGCGGCCGGCGTTGTCGCAAACCGTGGCTTCGTGGCCTGCTAGACGAAAGGCCCGCGAGAGAGAAGCCAGCGTGTTGGGATCATCGTCGACGAGCAAGAGATGCGCTTTGCGTGGCAAACGTTGATCCTTTGGGGCCGCGCTAATCGGAAGCCGCCGCGGTCATGGTCTGCGGCGGATTGTTCGCCGCCGGTGTGTCCTTGCCCGCCGCCGCTGGGCGCGCGGACTGGCGCTGCGGCAATTCGATGCGGAAGGTGGTGCCGCGCCCCTCGTCGCTCGAAACGGAAATCGTGCCGTGATGATCGCTGATCACGGATTGAATAATCGCCAAACCCAGGCCGGTGCCTTGCTGTTTCGTCGTGTAGTAGGGGGTAAAGAGCCGGGAACATTCTTCCGGGGTCAAACCTTTCCCCGTGTCCGTCACGTCGATGCGCACGCTGCCATCCTGCTCGGAGGTCCGAAACGTCAACGTGCCGCCCGCAGGCATGGCATCCAGCGCGTTGAGGACGAGATTCTGAAACGCGCGGTGCAGCAGGTCGGGATCGGCGTCGATCTCCGGGAGCGGCTCGGTAAGAAAATACTCGGGAATAACCGGCGGCTTGCCGATGGCGTTGAACTGCGGCTCAAACAGCCGCACGGCATTGCGGAGCGAATCATTCACATTCACGCGTGCGAAGTGCGGCGCAGGCATCTTGGAAAAATCGCTGAACCGCCCGACAATCGCATTCAGATTGGCGAGTTCTACCTTCAGCGTGGCCGTGGACTCATTGAAAACCTCCAGAAACTGTTTCGCGTCGAGTTGGCGAGCTTTTTGCAAATTTTCCACTGTGATCTGCAGAGGGAAGAGCGGGTTGCGCAGCTCGTGGGCCAGGCGGCGCGCGAGTTCGCGCCATGCCGCGACGCGTTCGGTCTGGACCAGCTGGTCGCGCTGCGCCGCAAGCGTTCGCGTCATTTCATTGAAGGCCGCGGCGAGCTGGCCGATTTCATCCCGTCCGCGAAGATCGATGACCGTGTCCCACCGGCCGGAGGCCACCTCGCGCGCGCCTTCCGCGAGCTCTTCCACGGGGCGCGTGATTCGCGCCGAAACCCACAGGCTCACAAACAACCCTATCAACAACGCTCCGGCTGCCACCGCCGCAGCGGTCCAGAGAATGTGCCTTATGAGCAATACAAGTTCCCTTCGAGGGCTGCCCAGCAACAGGGCGCCAAGCAGTTCATTGTTGCGCCCGAGCAGGGGAATGGCGTGAAATGTTTCCGCGGACTCGGGATTGCCCGTCCAATCGATCGTGCGCACGGGGACGCCGGATTGCGGCTGCTTCTGGATCTGGTCGATGATGGGCTCGAATCGGTCCGCTTGCTGGACTGCACCGTTTGCATCTGTGAGCGCGGTGGGAAAGAAGCCTGGCTCCAAATTCCGGTATAAAATGGCTCGCATTCCGGCAGGGAGAACGAGCGAAGCAAGAAAGTTCTGATCGAGCCGGCGTCCGCCGATGATGTAGAAATTCTTCTCACCGACAGGCAGCGTACGTACGACGGCCAAAGAAAGCGCGACTCCGTCCGGCAGCTCTTCGCGCTTTAGAAATGCACCGCGCTCGCGCCAGTCCTTTGTCGCGGTCACCCAGTCGTTCTTGTAGCCGACGCGCGCCGGGTACTGCGCCGAGGAGATCAGCGTCCCTTCGGAATTGACGAATTCGACAAATTCCAGCCCATGGTCCTGCGCCGCCCCCGTGGCATCGTGAACGTAGAGTGACTGATCGGCATTGGGCCGCGCCAGATCGAGCGCCATCCGCAGCGTGATTTCCGCATTCGCGATATTCTCTACTTGATGGACGATTTCCTCTCCGCGCTGGACGAATTCCTTTTTGAATTGCGCGACGAGCGCCTCGGTGCGCTGCGTGTCCATCTCCTCAAACGCAGATTGCGTGTAGTAAGTCACGCCATAAGCGACCAGGGAGACCGACGCGATCACAGTTATCAGGAATACGAGAAATAGTTTTATGCGAAAGCTCATGGCTTTGCTCCGGGGGCAGCGGCCGGAGCTGGTTCGCGCAGCGAACGCGGAGGGGACACTTTTTGCTTGGCGGACACGGGGTTGCGGGATGATGATATCACGGCTGCAATCGGCGGAAGGGCGAGCCGCGGACCTCTTGCACGTGGTACGGGCGATCTCGGCCAAGAGAGTCGGCTATGGCCTGTTACGCAAATCCATGAGTCAGGCGAAACGACTCGTCCGTTCAGCCGTCCATAGTGTAAGCGAGTTATTCCGGGAAAAATCTGTCTACAGTGGTTATGGGGAATGAATCCGATGATGAAGCGTCTGAGTGTGTTGTTGTGGCTGGGCGTGGCGGCGATGGTCTGCTTAACGGCCTCGCCCAAGAAAGTGCAGTCCGCACCGGGCGCCGGCGAAGCGCCAGAGGGACCCACGCGGCTGTTGCGGTTCGCTGATATTTCGAAGGACAAAGTGGTATTCGCCTACGCCGGCGACTTGTGGATTTCCTCGCGCGAAGGTGGCGCGGCGCGGCGGCTCACGTCGCACGTCGGCGACGAGCTTTTTCCCAAGTTTTCGCCTGACGGCAAGTGGATCGCGTTCACCGGCGAATATGACGGCAATCCGGACGTTTATCTCATTTCCGCGGACGGAGGAGAGCCGAAGCGCCTGACGTTTCATCCCTCGAACGATATAGTTCTCGGCTGGACGCCCGACGGCAAAAACATCCTGTTTCGTTCCGACCGCTTCAGCGCGCCGCCGAATCGCTTCACCAAGCTGTTCCTCGTCTCCCCGCAAGGCGGACCGGCGAAGCCACTTCCCGTTCCACGCGGCGACTTGACTACCTTCTCCCCCGACGGAAGCAGAATCGCCTACATTGAGACCGCGCAGGAATTCCACACCTGGAAGCGTTATCGCGGAGGCTGGAGCCTGCCTATCGCTATCTACGACCTCAAGAAAAACACCTACGAAGAGCTCCCGAAATCAACCGGTATGGATATGTTCCCCATGTGGCACGACAATGCGATTTACTTCATTAGCGATCGCGATGGCGTGATGAATCTCTATAGTTACGACCTCGGCTCCAAACAGACGAAAAAGCTCACCGATTACAAGGAGTACGATATCAAGTGGCCGAGCCTCGGCCCGGACGCCATCGTCTACGAAAACGGAGGCGTGCTGTACGAATACGATCTCGGCAGCGGGAAGTCGCGCAATCTTCCCATCGTAGTGCGTGCCGAAGATATCGAAGCCCGCCCGGAGTTCAAGACCGTCGCGCAAAACATCGGCAGCTTCGCTCTTTCTCCATCAGCCGCCCGCGCCGTAATCGAAGCCCGCGGCAACGTCTTTACCGTTCCCGCAGAGCACGGCAGCATTCGCACGCTGACTACGGATCACTCCAGCATTCACGAACTGAATCCCGCATGGTCGCCGGACGGCAAGTCAATCGCCTATCTCTCCGACAAATCCGGCGAATACGAACTCTACACGCGCCCGCAGATGGGTGGCGAGGAGACGCGCATCACTACCGGCGGCGGCGTATACCGTTTTGGTCCGGTGTGGTCGCCCGACAGCAAGAAGCTCCTCTATTGGGACAAACTGCACAAACTCTGGTACGTCAGCGTCGAGGACAAAAAACCCATCCTCGTTGACACCGCCGATTACGCCGACATCACCGACGGGAGTTGGTCGCCCGATAGCCTGTGGCTGGCCTATTCGAAGACTCACCGCCGCGGCTCCAACGACGTTTTTCTGTATTCGCTCGGCACGAAAAAGATTTCTCAACTCTCGGCCGGCTTCTACAACGAAACCAATCCGGTCTTCGACGCCAACGGCAAATATCTCTATTTCATTTCCACGCGCTATTTTTTCCCCAGCATTGGCCAGCTCGACCAGCGCTTTAACTATTACGCGACGGATGGCGTCTTTGCCCTCACTCTAAAGGCCGACGAGCAATCTCCTTTCAAGCCACAGAGTGATGAAGAAAAACCCGCCGAAGAAAAGAAGGACGAGAAGAAAGACGACAAGAAGAGCGGTGATGCCAAACCTGCCGGCCAAAAATCGGACGAGCAAAAAGAAGAGAAAAAAGAGGAGGCCGCCAAGCCCATTCAGATCGATTTGGACGGCCTCGGAAGCCGCATCGCGCCTGTGCCCATCGAGCCCGGCATTTTGACCGGCCTCGCCGCGCGCAAGGACAAATTCTTCTATATCGCGACGCCGCAGGAGGCGCGCCAATTCGGCAGAAATGACCCGAGTCCCAAGAATGTTCTTCACGTCTACGACGTCGACAAGCGCGAAGATAAGGTGCTTCTCGAAGGCATCGACGGCTACGACGTCGACAAGGAAGGCAAGAAAGTCATTTACAAAGCCGGGCCCGTTTACGGCATCGTGGAAGCCACCCCCGGCAAGGCCAAGGTCGGAGAGGGCAAGCTGAACCTCAGCGGCTTGCAGGTAAAGGTCGATCCGCGCGAGGAGTGGCGCCAGATCTTCCGTGAAGCGTGGCGCATCGAGCGCGACTTCTACTGGGATCCCGAGATGACCGGCCACGACTGGAAGAAGATCGGTGCTCGCTATGAAGCGCTGCTCCCGTGGGTCGCGCACCGCAGCGATTTGAATTACCTGATTGGCGAAATGATCTCCGAGCTCAGCACTTCGCACACCTACGTCGGCGGTGGTGACCAGCCGCAGAAGCCCCGCGTGAGCGTCGGGATGCTCGGCGCCGATTTCGAACCGGATGGCGGCTACTACCGCATCACGAAAATCTATCCCGGAGAAAACTGGAACGATGCCACGCGCTCGCCCTTGACGGAGCCGGGACTCAAAGTGAAGGCCGGCGACTACCTCATTTCCGTGGACGGCCAGGAGGCGCGCGCGAATCAGGATGTCTATTCCTACTTTCAGGACCTCGCCGGAAAACTCGTCAGTCTGAAAATCAACAACAAACCTGGCTCCGACGGCGCCTGGGAAATCACAGTGAAGCCCGCGGGCAACGAAGCCGGCATGCGTTATCTTGACTGGATTGCGGCCAACCGCCGCAAAGTTGAAGAAGCGACCGGCGGCCGCATTGGCTACATGCACGTGCCGGACACGACCATTCCCGGCATCATCGCCTTCGACAAGCAGTTCACCGCGCAACTCGACAAAGACGGCATCATCGTCGACGAGCGCGACAACTCCGGCGGACAGATTCCCGACTTCTACACCGAAAAGCTCAAACGCCAGTTGCTCACGCTGGTCGCGCCCCGCGATACGAAGGACATCCCCTGGCCTCCGGTGGGAATTTTCGGACCCAAGGTCATGATCGTCAACGAACTCGCGGGCTCAGGCGGCGACGCATTTCCGTGGTTTTTCCACCGGGAGAAGATCGGCCCGATCGTCGGCACGCGTACCTGGGGCGGTCTTGTCGGGATCGGGAATGTTCAGCCGCTACGCGACGGCGGCTTCGTCACCGCTCCCGGCTTTGGCTTTTGGAGCACCGACAATGGCGGCGAATGGATCGTGGAGAATCATGGCGTGGACCCGGACTACCCGGTGCCGCAGCGGCCAGACTTGGTTGTAAGTGGCCACGACCCGCAACTCGAAAAGGCCATCGACCTGGCCAAGGAGGCTCTAAAGAGCTACAAGGGGATTCCTGCAAGGCCGAAGTATCCGGTCGCAAAATAGTTCGCCTTTTTTCTTTGCATCGCTAGAACACGAGGAAAAGGATTGGCGATCAACCGGCCTGTTGTTCCGCTCGCAGCAAAGCATTCTGCGGGTGATGGCCTGAAAGGTCAGGCACGAAGCGACGGATTTCCGCGCTTGCCGAAAATTGCGTTTCGTTGCATCCCTCACCGTGGGTGTCATTCACCCAACGCTGCAGACTCTCAATCGCCCGGCGGTCCAGCATCGACGCACGTACAATTCTGCGAGGCAGCGGCGCCGCCGCAGCGACCGCGGGGTACCACCATAGTCATGGTGCCAAGCAACAGCACGGCAAGCATGTGCCTACTCGCGATTCTACAACCTCTGCCGGCTCGACATTGCTTCGTGACACTTGCCACCGCGTTCATGGTGGACTCCTTCGACCTATCGTTCCTGCATTCGGAGCTGTAATAGCCGCCAGCCGGGTGGCGCGTTCCGCATGGCTGGCGGAGGGACAATCTCTGGCAGCTTCGGCGAAGCGCGGCGGTGCTTGCCTGCATGCTCATGATCTTCCCTGCCTTCCAGCGATGCGTCCCGAGCCACCCGCAGGGGTATTGGCTAGCGGAGACTCTGTAGCTCAAGCTTTCGCCTGTGCAAATTCCACTTTGTCCGGCGCGTGCTTCTGGACGCCTTCTTCCGCGCCGTAACTCTTCGCGCCGGATTCGTTCTTCGTGCGCCACGAAAGCAGGCGGAGCAGTTGTTCGGAAAGGAGGATGTCGTAGACCACTAGGGCGCTGGCGCTCCCGAACAGCCCGATACCCAGAATCATCAGCAAATATTTCAGTGCCAGCATCGTCTTAGTCCCTTCCACCCTGCACCAGGGAGCGCTAGGCGGAGGGGTGACCGCCAACTCCGCCACTCGCGCTGGGCCAGGGGAAATAGCAGAAGCACACGTTTCAACCTGTGCTCTTTCCTCGCGCCAGCTCAGCGCTGCGTCGCATACGCGCGCGCCAGCTCCGTCCGGGCAGGCATCAACCTCGCGCTTGCCGGCCGCATCAGCACGAACGCAGCGCGCAACAGCAGCGAGTTGAATCCGACGGCAACAGCCGCGGCAAATATCGTGACAACCGTGAGTGTGGCGAAATTCATCATGGCGATCATGGCGTGCCTCCGTGTCTTGCGTTATGGGGAATGGCACGACGGCCGCCAATTTCAAGCTGTTGAAAACAGGGGGATTAGCTAAAGTGGGGGCGGCTCACTTTGTGGGGAGAGAAACACGCCGTGGCCAGGCGGACGCGCACCCATGCCGGAGTTTGGCGGTGTAGCGTTTCAGAGGTAGTCTAGAGGTGTGAGAAAATTACCAGGATCATTGCGGCTGATTTGCGCCTCAAGCTTGGCGGCCGTTCGCATGCGCGCAAAGCGCGCGCGCCAGGCAGTCTCCCGAAAAAGAGAACGCGTAAAATGACGCCCAGGCCCGGACTGCGAATCGGCAAAATCCTCGGGATACCAATCTATCTGCACTCGACGTGGGTCATCATTTTCGCCGCCATCACCTACATCATTGCCATGCAGTTCACTCAGGATCATCCTCAGTGGTCGGTGCAGCAGCATTGGATTGTCGGGGTTCTCACGAGCTTGCTGTTTTTCGCTTCGGTTCTTTTCCACGAGCTCTCGCACAGTGTGGTGGCCCAGCACTACAAGATTCGTGTCGTCTCCATTACGCTGTTCATCTTCGGAGGCGTGGCGCGCATCGAGCGGGATCCTTCAAAAGCCATCCAGGAATTCAACATCGCGATCGCCGGACCGCTGGCAAGCGGTTTTCTGGCGGCGGCATTTGGCGGAGTGAACTTCATTTTTCCAAAGACGCAAATGGTGGGCGCTCTCGCGGACTGGCTTTGGAGAACGAATCTGGCGCTGGCGGTCTTCAATCTTCTCCCAGGTTTCCCGCTCGATGGCGGAAGAATTTTCCGGGCCATCGTCTGGGGGGGAACCAAGGATTTTGCCAAGGCTACTCGCATCGCCGGTGCCAGCGGAAGGCTGATCGCCTACGTCATGATTCTGTTTGGCGCTTGGGCGGCGTTCAACGTCTCCCTCACGCTCGGGATTTGGACGGCCTTCATTGGCTTCTTTCTTCTGAACGCCGCGCAGGAAAGCGTCGCCCAGGTCGCCCTCCGCGAAACTCTTTCTGGTCTCCGCGCCTCGGACGTCATGAGCCACGATGTTCCCGCGGTGGGCCCGGCCATTACCCTAGAGGATTACGCCGCCGAGGTGCTGCGCTCCAATCGACGCTGTCATCTGGTGGTCAATGACGATCGTCTCGTGGGCTTGATGACCGTGCGCGCTCTGAACTCTGTGCCCCGGGATGAATGGGCAAATACGTCAGTGCAAGCCGCCATGATCCCTCGCGAGCGTATCCTGTGGGCCGCGCCTGACGAGCCCTTGCTCGGCCTGCTCGAACGGCTGCTCACCGCAGACATCAATCAAATGCCCGTGGTCTCGGAATCTGGCGAGGGCGCCGCGCAAATCATTGGCATGGTTTCGCGCGATTCCATCTTGCGCGTGATGCAAACTCGCGCTGAAATTGGCCCGCTCTCCTACGGCAACAGCCGTTAAGCCGGCAACCCGCCTGAACGCGCTCGCGGATGCTTTAGCAGGGGGTTGTAGGAGCGCCGCACGCTGCGCCCCTATTCACTACATGCCACTGGGGATCCTCAAGAAGGAAGGATCAGTCGGCGACAGCGGATTGCGGCCCTCGAACGGCCGTTTCATCACTCACGGCAGTTCTTTTTGCGCCATGAATCCCGCGCGCTTCCAGCACTACGCGAATCCCATGCCGCGGCCTCAGCGTAATCGACGCCATCGGCACAACAGGATGATTTGGCACGAGCCGGAAACGAAATCGCTGTGCGATCGTCGCGAGAATGAGTGCCGCTTCCATTGTCGCGAACGTGTTTCCAATGCACTGGCGCGGCCCACCGCCGAACGGAAAATACGCAAACCGCGGCAAGCGTTTGGCCAAATCCCCTTCCCAGCGTTCCGGCCGGAACTCTTGCGGCGCATCAAACCACCGCGGGTCGCGGTGCACCACCCACTGCGACGCGGAGACGCCGCAACCCTTGGGAATCGTGTATTCGCCAATCTTCGCGTCCTCGATCGCCAGCCGCGCCATTCCCCAAGCCGGCGGATATAGCCGCATCGATTCCGTAATCACGTGCTCCGTGTAGCGCAGCTTAGGAAGATCCTCGAGCGCCGGCTTACGCCCGCCGAGGATCGAGTCGAGTTCGCTGTGCAAATTCGACTCGGCTTCGGGATGCTGCGCCAGAAGCCACCAGGTCCAGGAGAGCGTAAGCGCCGTCGTCTCGTGTCCCGCCAGAAACAGCGTGATCACTTCGTCGCGTAATTGCTGGTCGCCCATCCGCGATCCGTCTTCGTCCTGGGCGTGCAGAAGCATGGACAGTAAATCGCCGGCATCATAGCTTCCCGCGGCGCGCCGCTCGCCGATAATCCGGTAAATGATCTTGTTCAACCGGCGAATCGCCAGCGCAGCGCGTATATTGCGCAGAGTGGGCAGCCACGCCGGCGTCAAAATCAACTTCCGGAAATCGGAGTTATGCTCCATGATGGCTTCCAGCGCCCGGCCAACTTGCTGCGCGTCCCGATCCACATCCGCATCAAAGAGCGTCTTCGCAACAATCTGCAAGGTCAGCCGCATCATCTCCGCGTGAACGTCGCGCGTTTCTCCGTCGCGCCAGTTCTCGACCATGCGCTCCGCAAACCGCGTCATCGTCTCCGCATACGCTGCGATCCGGGCGCGATGAAACGCCGGTTGAGCCAGCCGCCGCTGGCGCAGCCAGAAATCTCCCTCGCTCGTCAGCAACCCGTTTCCGAAAAGCCGTTT
>WNFH01001053.1_pt1 | contig 18466 bp, 15 predicted proteins | sample 5400411 | NCBI WGS metagenome assembly WNFH01 (sample SAMN13153347, study PRJNA577476) | soil metagenome | isolation source: 200 cm saprolite under Douglas fir tree site 2 hole 3 | place: USA:California | collected 2015-04-18
TTAGGGAAGCTATACACGTGCTCCAGGTAACGATCCCCGCTGGGCAGCGGCTCGCCCTGCACCTGCTCATCGATCTGGGTGACCTGTGCCCTGGCCTCTTTTTTGAACCGCTCGATGTCCTCTTTGGTCAGTAGCCCCATCTCAATGAGACGGTTGCCAGTATTGATAATCGGATCGCGTGTCTCCTTGGTCTGCTTGACCTCCTCACGGTTGCGATAACCATAGATGTCGGTGCTGCTGGAATGGGCGTCGAGCAGACCCATTTTCAGATGCAGCAGGGCCGGGCCTTTGGTACGCACATGCTCGGCCAGGGAGACTGTGGCTTCATAGAGCGCGAGGGCATCGCTGCCGTCCATCTCGATGGCTTCGGCCCCACCACCGCGTGCCCACTCGACCAGGCTCCCACCCCATTGTCTGTTTGAGTTCGTGATCGCCCAGCCGTTCTCCTCCACGACCATCAACACCGGAAGTTGATGGATGGTCGCAGCCCGGTAGAGCACATTGAAGTCGTTGGTCGCAGCGCCGCCATCACCGCAGTGGAAGGAGACGAGCTGCCCCGTCTGCTCACGCTTGAAGGCGAAGCCCACGCCAGCACAGAAAGGTGCCAGTGCAGCGATCTCGCTGAAGTAGGGCATGACGTGTAAACGGTGGCTGCTGAATTGCTCCGATAAGCTGCGGCCCGAGGTCATCGGGTCGGTGGAGCGGGCATAGGCCCCACGAATGGGCGAGTAGGGATCGTGTGTGCGCTGCAGCCAGCCAGCCAGGTCACGGTAGTATAATGTGAGCCAATCATCGGAACGCAGGGCGGCGATGACGCCCGCAATCGCTTCGTGACCAGCACAGCCGATATAGAAGTCGAATTTCCCTTGCGTCTTGCGTGTCTTGAGGATATCATTGATCGTGCGGGCCAGAATCATCTGCTTGAAGCAGTCGACGGGGTCAAAAGTCTGCGCCCCCGCACTCAGCGTCGCCTCTCTTGTCGTTTGACCAACCTGGGTCACGTTCTGTTGATCAGGCATACGTATCTCACTCCTTCCTTACTGGCCCATCCTAATACACATCGATATCTGGTCCATAGCTTTGCAACTTGAGGCGAACAGCCCGCAGGAAGCCGTTGGCTCCCGCGCCATCGAGGATGCGATGATCGAAGGTGAAGGAAAGGAACATCATATGCCGGATCGCAATAGAGTCGTCATCCATCACCATCGGTCGCTTCACGACTGCTTCCATGCTCAGAATCCCGGCATGTGGCTGATTGATAAGCGGGGTCGAGAACATGGTGCCAAAGGTACCCGTATTATTGACGGAAAATGTACTGCCCTGCATATCCTGTAACGTCAGCTTATTCGTGCGGGCTCGCTGTGCCACAGCGTTCACCTGCTTCGCCAGACCAGCAATGGTATACTGGTCGGCATCGTAGATTGTTGGAACCACCAGGCCAGTCTCGGTTGCGACCGCCAGACCCAGGTTGATACGCTTCTTCAAGAGAATCTTGTTATCTGGCGTCCAACTGGCATTGACCGTAGGAAACTGACGCAGTCCATCGCATGTCGCTTTCATCACAAAGGGGACATAACTAATACCGTAGCCGTTCTTTCGCCTGAACGCATCTTTGTTCTTCTCCAACCACCTGGCAATGTTGGTCATATCGACCTCCATAAAGGTGGTAGCATGGGGCGCGGTACGCTTGGTGCGTACCATGTGCTCGGCGATAGCCATGCGCATGCGGTCGGGCGTCACCAGTTCTTCGTCCTCTCCTGCGATGGCCGGAGCCGCTGGTGGTACTGCCGCCGGAGGTGGAGGCGTAGGTGCAGTGGGTGCAGTCGCAACGGCTGCGGGTGATGGCTGCGGTTGTGTAGACCGCGAGGCTACATAGGCCAAAATATCCTCTTTGCGAATGCGGCCACCGATGCCCGTTCCGGTAATCTGATTTAAACTAATGCCATGCTCATCGGCCAGGCGTCGTGCCAGGGGAGAAATGCGTTGACCCGTGTCTGCAAATGGAGACACGCTTCTCGCTCCATCACCTGCATGGACAGGTACCTGCTCCACTGCGGATGACGCTGCCGACGCAGAGCTTGCCGCGGCAGCCACAGCGGGAGGCGGAGTTGCTGGCACGGGAGGAGCGGCGGAGACATCGGCGCTCTCCTCGATCAGCGCGATATCCGTACCGACCGCCACGGTTTCATCCGCTTTCACCAGGATTTTTGCCAGACGACCGGCAATAGGAGAGGGGAGTTCGGCGGTAATTTTATCCGTAATGACTTCGGCCAGGGCCTCGTCCTGCTCGACCATATCCCCCTCTTGCTTGAGCCAGGACCCAATCGTCCCCTCGGCAACAGATTCTCCCAGCCGTGGCATTTTGATTGGCGTTGGCATACCTTCACTCCTTTATTGCTCGCAAGGCGCGAGACACCTGCTTTCCTTTCATTCGCATCATTCGAAACTGACGGAAACCTCACCCAGGTGGGTATAGACCGCCCGGTAGGTCTTCCCAGATACCACAGAGACAGCGGCGCACATAGCACCGGGGAGGACGACCTGCCCCTTACGCAGGCTCACACCAAACTCCGCCAGTTTATTGACCAACCACGCAGCTGCTATTGCCGGATGTCCAAGCACGGCTGCACCTGTCCCTGAGCCAACCAGCTCACCATCAGAAAACAACTCAACCCCTTCCGCTGCCAGATCAAGCTCCCGAGGTGAGACGAGGCGCTGACTGACGATCATTCTCGCTGAGGAAGCGTTATCCGCAATGGTGTCGACGAGCTTGATGCGCCAGTTCTCGATCCGGCTGTCCACCAGTTCTAATGCCGCACTCACTCCCTGTGTCGCTGCCAGCACCTGTTCTGCCGTCACCCCCGGACCGGAGATATCTTCGGCCAGCCAGAACGCGATCTCAGGCTCGACGCGGGGCAAAAGAAATGCGCTGCGAGGTAGAGTACTGCCTGAAGGTACCACCATGCTATCAAGAATGAAGCCGTAGTCGGGTTCATTCACCCCCAGTTGCTCCTGCATTGCTTTGCTTGTCAGCCCAATCTTACGCCCAACGACGTTTGCCCCCTCCTGGCGTAACAGATCGAGCCATGCACTTTGAATTGCATAGGATTGGGCAGGAATCAATGAAGGATACTGCTCGCTGAGCGGCGAGATCGGCACACGGCTCCGCTCGGCTTGATGCAGCGATCTTGCACTCTCTTCAATCATCGGGTCCATAGCTCATAATGCTCCTGTCAGGAAATCACGCACGAGGCGATTAAACGCATCGCGTGGTTCGAGCTGCGTCCAGTGACCGCAATGGCCGAACACGTGCAACTGCGCATTATTGATTACCTGCAACAGCTTCAGGCTGGTTTCAAGTGGGATCACACGGTCTTCGCGCCCATGGATAATGAGCGTGGGATTTTGAATGCTGGAGAGGCGATCTTCATAAGCTGCTAAGGCTTCCACCTGTTCCTGGCGTGGTTCGGGAAACATGCTAGAGAACGCCTCTTGCGCCCCTGGCCGAATGCTCGCTTCATACCGCAGTTCGGCTAATTGGTCCGTCGGGAACTTGCTCGGATCATAGGCAAAAATATCAATCAAGCGCCTCATGTTTGCGACACTGGGGGTATAGCTCCAGACAGCATCCAATCCATCTCCTGGTGTGAGTTGGAAGGGAACTCCCATCGGGCCCATGAGCACCAGGCGATCCACAACTTCGGGATGCGTCACAGCGGCTGCGAGGGCGACAGCGGCTCCCATCGAGTTGCCGACAAGATGCGCCCGCTTGATGCCCACCGCTTGCATGAAGCTGAGCAGATGTTGCGTCCAACGCTTCAGATTATAGACCTGATCCGCAGTCGGCTCGGTATAGCCCAAGCCCAACTGGTCATAAGCAAAGACGTGGAGCTGCTCGGCCAGATAAGGGATGGCGAATTGCCAGTTGGCCCATGCCGACACCCCTGGCCCCGAGCCATGTATGAGGATCACGGGCGTTCCACTCCCCGCCTCGTGATAATTGGTCATCACGCCGCCCGCTTGAATGGATTTACCAATTTCGGGCGATGCTTTCGCTTGCGTCATAGGCTTTCTTTCCTCACTAATCCAGTCCTGTGGACAACCATTTCTATCTTGTATTTGATGAAGCTATCCCCGGCCCTGAGGGATGGCAATCGAATGATTGCCATCCCTCAGGGCCGGCGTTCTCCTCCCACGACTGTACGACCAATCCCATCTTTTATGCCGGATCAAAGACAAACAGATCTTCCTTATTCACCATAGATACATCAACGACAGGCGTCCCATACGTCTTGAAGCTTTCGGGTATGGTACCACCCCAGTAGACGCCTCTGCCGCGATCGGTCTTGCGCCACGTGATCGGTTGCCAGTCGGGGGCAAAGATCATGTAGCCAGCTGAGAAGAGTTCGAAGCGGTTGCCACCGGGTTCATAGGCGTAGAGGTAGAACGCCTGTGTGATGTTGTGCTTGGCGGGGCCAGCCTCAATGAAGACGTCGTTATCCGACATAATATCGGCGGCTCGCAGCACATCTTCCTGATTATCTACCCAGTACGAGATATGGTGCAGCCTGCCGCGATTGCCCGTAAAGTCACGCGTGTAGGCGATATCATGCACCAGAGATGTGACGCTGAGCCAGGCCCCTTCTTCGACCCCACCCACTTCGGGTTGTAAGTTCTCCCGCAGATGAAATCCCAGCGTATTTTGGACAAACTCCCGGTTCGGCGTGACACTGCTGCACATCATGTTGACATGGTCGATGCGCTTGACGGCGGTCCCACGCCCCGTAAACTTTTGCGGCTGATTGATGAGTTTTGGACGTAAGTGTGGGGGAGCCAAGTACTTCTGCACGTCGTAATAGAGCTCCATCCGGTGACCATCGGGGTCTTCGAACTGGTAGGCACGGCCATGGCCGATATCCCCATCGATCCAGCCTTTTCCACAGCCGGCAGCCTTGAGGGCCTGCACCCGGCGATCGAGGGCCTGCGGGCTCCAGGTGCGCAAGCCTACGTGCCCTAACCCCGCTTGTTCGGCTTCCGTGATCTTGAGGGTGCAATGATCGTAATCGCCCCAGGCCCGCATGTACACGGACTGGCCCTGGCGATCCGTTTCTTCCATCCCGAGAATCTCTTGGAAGAACCAGACGCTCTCGTCAGGTTTGGGGGTAAAGATCTCAAAATGTCCCAGTTGAGCAACATCATGGATAGGCTCTGGACTCTCTGTCATGGGATAACCTCCTCTCTCCGTGGGAGAAGCTAGACTAACAACATGTCCTGATGCACAACTCATAAACGTGCAGCTTTGTTCATCACGAACCAACCGTTTCTCATGCGAGAAACAATGCACTACGTTTAGTCTTCTTTGGAAAATATCTTGACCTCTCCCCCTTTGAGTGATGGATGGCTCACCCAGGGTTTTTGGCAAGCTCTTGAATAATCTGTGCTCCGAGATTGGCAGCCGAGAGACCACGGAAGAGGAAGGCCAGGCCGACAACGGCACTCAGTTCCTCCCAGGTGGCTCCTGCACGGTAGGCTGCTCGCCCATGCAGATGTGCCGCATCAGATAACTGGACGAGCAGCATGCCAAAGAGCATGAGTTGCGCCGTTTTCGTGTCGAAGCATTCCGGGTACATCGCGTGCGCACGAAGCGCTTCTTGCATGGATAGCAGTTCTGGATCTATCCGGGCAAGCAGGTCAGTACGAGCCTGGATACGCGGTGGCACAAACCCGATCAGTTCCACGTACCGGCGACGTAACTCTTCTAACTCAGTTGCATCCATTTGTAAGTCGGGGAGCTTACGCTCGTCTTCTGTCTGACTCATGTTGTACTCCGCCTCTAATGACTTGGCTTCTCGGGCTGGAAGCTGATTTCGAGAGTGATCTGAAAATCTCCGACATCCGTGATCAAGCGAGCGTCGCAAAGGGCTGGAAAGCCAACATAGCAACGGTAGGAGGGATGTTTCTTTCCTAATCAAAAGTGTAGCTGATCGGAAGGTAAATTTAGGCTCAAAGTCTCTCTGCTTTGGGAGAACAGTTCTCTGAAATAGAGGAACTGTTCTCCCAAAGCAGAGAAACTATTTTTGAGGAGAAATGTCACTCCTATCCCTCGCTTCATTGTCGATGAAGGGAAGCGAGATGAGTGCATAGGCCGCCCCCGATGCGGACACGCAGATGCCCAGACCGAAGGGGCGTAATTTATCACGCAGTTTAGAAAGCGCGTTGTAAAGCGGTTTCAAATCTCTTTTCCAGGTGCCTGACTCGTGGGCACTCTGTAGTAACCCGCGCTTCTCCTCTATGGTAGCCTGCCACTCCTCTCCGGGAAGGTCCATGGAGAAGAAGAGACCTTCTAACAGCCCCTGGTATGAACAGAAGAGACTCGCATAGAGAATCTCATGCGGACTGTAGGGCGGCGATTGCATTAGTGTGAGCAGGAGGCGCATCTGGGGTTCAGCCAGCCTTCTCTGCAGCAGGATCAAGTTCCCATTTGCCGAGTTTCTCGATATCAAGGAGATGACCAGGTAAGACGTATTCACGCTGAGCGCCTGACCAATGGGTAGTAATCCCTCTAAAGGATATAAGCGCAGGCCATCCTCCCGCTTATTTAAAAAATATTGAACGTTTATGGCTGCTTCCATAAATCTTTTCATCCTTCCGTCCCCTTGCAGGTGACACTCCTTTTTCGCCAGTTCATGATACTCTCTACTTGCATCAAATCATATATGATTTCATACATAAATATAATATATAATGCTGCCTTTGTCAAGACTGCAGGGAAAATGAATAGGGCTGTTGCATTTTCGGGAAGAAATACAATTCGAACAGGGCATCCGCAAGGGGATACCCTGTTCGAATTGTGATACGGAAAAGATGCCGTGAGCGGGCGGCCCTATGACGACACGCCCTGCCTCGCCGCCGCCATTCCTGCACGCCGACCGGTGAAGTAGGCTGCTGCCAGGCCGCCTGCATACGTCCAGTTCGACAACCCGCCAGCGTCCACGCCTCCCACCCACAGGCCAGAAACAGGGACGTTGTCGTGGTCTAAGACGCGTCCCTCAAGGTCGCTGCGCAGCCCTCCGTAGGTGAACGTGATCGACGGCACCACCTCAAGGGCATAGAACGGCGGCTCGGTCAGCGGCTCGGGCGTAACAGGCAGCGGCGCGTCCAGGCTGACGGACTCTCCCCGAGCCGCCGCTGCATACGCCTGTATGGTGGCCAGGAGTTGGACGGCGTCCACGCCCCAGCCCGCGACCTGACTTGCCAATTCCTCCAGGGTGTCCGCGCTCGTGAAGTGCGCACCTGCTGCTACGGCTTCAGCAAAGCGGTCGATGCCCCCGGCGTTCGGGAATGGCTCGGCCACCACGTGCGTCGTCCGGACACGCTGGTCGCACAGCAACACTCCGCGGGCTTCCGGCTGCGGGAGCAGGGCCTGGTTGGACACTTCGTCGCCCTGGGACTCGTCGCAGAAGCGACGCCCCCGCAGGTTCACCAGGATGCAATGGTTGGAATGGTACTGGGCTAGGGGCATGAACTGGTGCTCGTCAAAGTGAGGGACTGGGCTGGGCATGAGATGGCCGTAGAAGGTGCTCATGGACCGGCTCGTGGCCCCACCAACCGCCCCACTCAGTCGCAAGCCGTCGCCCACACTGCCCCGATTGGAACGGATCACCAGGTGATCGGCGTTGGGCCCCAGGTGGGTGGTGAGCAGATCGGGATCACCCTGGAAGCCCCCGGTGGCAAGGATCGTCGCCTTTGCCGAGACGGTGGCGGTCTGCCCGCCCTGGCCACGCACCTCCGCGCCGACCACCGCGCCCTTGTCGTCGAGAAGCAGGCGTCGCGCAGCCGTCTCACAGATGACCCGTCCACCAGCCTTCTCAACAACGGCCACCTCGTGGCTCAAAAGCGCACGCACATCAATCGAGTAGCCGATTCCAATCGTCATGACTCCCTGGACCTGCTTGCCGACCGCAATACCCATGCCTCGTATCTGCTCGACGGCCGACGGGTACGCCTCCACGAACGCCCGGCCGAGGGCAGGGTCGCCCAGTGGCACCCGCGCTCGCAGCGACTCAAAGTCGGGAGGGCCCCAGAACATCCCGACTGAAATCGCGGCCGAGCCACCGGGATGCGTGGCCTTCTCCACGACCACGACCTGCGCACCAGCTTCGGATGCGGCAGCTGCGGCAGCCAGTCCCCCCATGCCGCCACCGATGACCAGGACGTCCGCCCGTTTGGGGAGCCCGAATTCCTCGATTGTCATTGGGAAACCTCCTTCGGAGTAGTCGGCTCGTCGCGCGGGCTACTGTGTGAGCTTGACAGCATGGAGAGCACGCGGGAGACGGACTGGCGAGCGCGCCGGGCGATGTCCACTGGAGGCAAGGTCTCCCACAGCGACAGCACGGGAGCCTCCACACTGATCGGAATTCCAGCTGGCATAGCGGCGAGCATCTCCGCCAGCGGCAGCTCGCCATCGCCTGGTAGCAGGCGCATGGCGCGGCTCTCGAGTTGGGCATCGGGGATATCGGTTCCCTGGCCACGAGGCAGCCAGCGGGGACGTGGCAGTCCGGTGGGCTGTACCAACGGTGCATCGCACAGCTGGAGGATGGGGAGCAGCGCGGGGTCGACCGAGCGCAGATAGTTGAGATCGCCGCCGCAACGTTGAAAGTGGATGGAGTCGAAGAGCACTCCGCCTCCGCCGGAGCGCTCGGCGATCCGGACAGCGAGTTCGAGGCTGCGTACCGGCCGATAGGCCATCGGCTCGATCAGCGGGCGCAAGCCGTAGGGGAGAGCATCGGCGGTCAACTGGGCGAAGTTGTCGGAAATCCGATCAAGGTCTTCATCGTCACCCATGATGTTGATGAAGCGGGCCCCCAACCGACCTCCGACCTCCAGCACCGCCTCGTAGTCCTGCCGTTTGATCTCAGGGCCGAGGCGGATGACCTCCACGTCGAGCACCTGGACGCCAGTGTCCTGCAGTCGGCGCAGGGTCTCCTCCAGCATCGGCGAGCCGACAGTTATAGGCCAGGGCTCCTCACCCGGTCCGGCGGTGGCCACTCGGATACCAATCGCGTCGAAGCCCGTTTCGCGGGCGATGGTGACCAGCTCAGGAGGTGACACCTGGAGCAGCGTGAGGTGATCGATACCTACAGTCCTACTCATAGGATCACCACCATCCCTGTCGTTTGCTCCACTAGCATGTGTTGGCATTGTCTGCTTCTCCTGTACGGTTTTTATGAGTTACTCAAATATACAATGGCCTCTGAGGAATAACGGGACCGGCAGTTTCTCTAGAGAAGTATAGCTCTTTACACGATTAAAGAAGGGCGAGAAGTTCTCTCGTTTAAAGGGACAGTTCACCGTTTTTAGGGAACTGTGCTCACGAAAGAAACGGCTAGTTGGCCTGGCTGATCCTCATACCCCCTGTCCTTCCCACTGCCCTCCAAACATTGTCTTTTGCGGCTTCTCATACTATACTGGATAGTGCTAGAAAACGTTATTCATGCCCTGCGTGCTCAAAAAGCTGGTAAGACAATAGCCCTACAAGATATACAGGAGAGGATACAAAAAGTACATGAAAATCTTAGTGGTACATGGGCCAAACCTGAATCTGTTAGGTAGAAGAGATCCGACAAAATACGGGACATTAACGATGGCCGAGATTAATAAACAGCTGCAAAGTATCGCTGTTGAATTAAATTGTGAAGTTGAATTTTTTCAATCCAATCATGAAGGTGCAATCCTAGATTTTTTACAGCAAAAATCATCGCGCGCAACTGACGGTGTCATTATTAATCCTGGGGCACTTATGCACTATGGCTATAGTCTCAGGCAGGCACTCGTTGACTTGGGAAAACCTACCATTGAAGTCCATATGTCTGATATCCACAAAACCGAAATCAAGACAGGAGTCAATGTCCTTGAAGACATACGTATTGATCAGATAGTGGGGATGAAAGAGCACAGCTATTATGAAGGATTAAAAAAATTAATCCAGTATTTGCGGCCACCCGTTGCATAACGGCACAGCCCAACAAGACGATGTCCAGCACGAAGAAGGTCAGCGTCCTCTTTTGATACCCATGAATTTCTGGCAACAGCAGGGCTGTTGCCAAGTCGACGGCTGACGCCAATCTCGCTCGTTTAAGCCACCAAAGCCGCCAAGGCTTTATCCAACTGATAAGCCAACTCCCGACGAGCTTCTGCCAGATTGGAACGTCGCTGTCGAGCGACGAGGCCGACGGCCGTATTATTGAGGATGGCGAGCAGATGAGGAGCCTGACCCATGCACAGCTGAGAGTGATCTTCATCTTTGGCCAGAAGCCCGATCATCAGCACGGCTGGCAGCGGATAGCGAATGCCGCGCCGTGCCCGTTGGTCCTTCACCGTTTGCAACGCCTGATAGAGGCCCTCTAAATCAAAGAGTAGGGCCTGATTGGGAAGACGAAGGCTTTCCCAGATTGTTGTCTCTTTCATGAAAACCCCCTTTTGTGAGTTGAAATGTGTTTGCTTATTCTTTCATACTCATGAAAGGGTCTTTTTTATTCCCGACTTTGCAACAGCCCTGGGAAAATGAAGCGGGGGGTATCGCAGAGTATGGCGCTTTGTGAGATAATAACGAGAGCTTCAAAATGGTGTTGGAGAACTCGTTCTGCTGGCATGTAGCGGGAAAGATGCGGTTCGAACATTCCAAATGCTGCTTCCTGCTATGCTGATAGAAGCATATATTAGACAACACACATCACGGTTGAGCTGTTGGAGAACTGCCGTAGTAGAGGAGGCACAGATATGGTGCGACGAAGTATACCCTTCGTGCGGAGCGAACCTCTGCTCTGGAGGGAGGATGAGGCCTCCCAGGCGATCCGTATCGGAACCCCGGCCTGGTATACCTGGCTGACCGATACGACCACCTTCTCTTTTGAGAGTAGCGATGGAAAGTTCACTGCTCGCAAGGAGCGGGTTCAGCGAGGTGGGGAGTATTGGAAGGCCTATCGGCGCTCCCACGGCAAACTGCTGCACAGTTATCTGGGCAAGAGCGAAGATCTGACCCTCACCCGGCTCACTGAGGTTGCACGGCTCCTGGCCTGGCGTGTTGAGAACCGCGAAGGCGTACCGATCGACAAAGACACGGAAGCTCCTGCTCAGCTGTGCCGCGTCGATTGGGGCGAGGCCGGTGATGGAGGGATTTTCTACGGGCGGGGAGAGGAGCTGGCGCAGCTAGAGGAGTGGATTCTGGCAGAGGGCTGTCGGCTGATCGTCTTGCTGGGGATGGGAGGCATTGGCAAGACCGCCCTAGCTACCCATCTCACACGGACCCTCCAACCTTCCTTTGATTTCATTTTCTGGCGTTCCTTGCTCAATGCACCACCCATTGAAGATATACTGGCAGAGGCCATCGCTTTTTTGTCAGGGCCACAGGCCGCTGACGAAGCCTCAAGCCTGAGCAGGAAGATAGAGTGCTTCCTCAACGCCTTGCGCACTTCGCGTTGCTTGATTGTACTCGACAACGTCGAAGCCGTGTTACAGGCGGGCAGCCAGGGGCAGGCGGGTCATTTTCGTGCCAGCTATGAGGCATATGGTACCCTTTTTCAACTGGTTGGAGAGACTGCTCACAGGAGTTGCCTGGTGCTCACGAGCCGTGAGAAGCCCAAAGAGGTAGGGTTGCTAGAAGGCAAACGCTCCCCGGTCCGGTCCTTACTCCTGCCCCCTTTGCAAGAGGAAGCGTGCCAGCATGTGCTTGGAGACCGAGAGTTGGTTGGGCCAGAAGCGGCCTGGAAAACGCTGATAAGCCATTATGCAGGTAATCCACTTGCCTTGAAGCTGGTGGCAGGGACGATTGAGGAAGTCTTTGGCGGGGATATCCTGATCTTTCTTCAGCAGGGAGGCAGCCTGCTTGGCGATATTCGTGAGCTGCTCAACCAGCAATTCGAGCGACTCTCCATCATGGAGCGGCACTTACTGTACTGGCTGGCAATTGAGCGTGAAGCGGTTGCGCCCGAAAGTCTGCTTGCCAACGTGGTCACCTCGGTCTCCAAAGACCGCCTGCTAGAGGCTCTGGATTATCTCGTCCGGCGACGCTCCTGGATCGAAAAAGAGGAAGCGCGAACCACGTTTACATTACAGCCGGTGATCATGCAGTATGTTACCGACCGGTTGATCGAGCAAGTCTATGATGAGATTGCCACTGAGTCAATGAGTGTATTTCTCAGTCACGCACTCGTCAAAGCTCAGGCCAAAGACGAGGTGAGGCTCAGCCAGACCCGCCTCGTTCTTGAGCCATTGGCGGACAGATTGCTCTCCACGTGGGGGAAACAACTCGTGGAGGAAAAGGTGAGGAAGATGCTCGCGTCCTTGCGAGAACGCTACCCTCAGATGCCAGGATATGCGGGTGGGAATGCCCTGCATCTGTTACAGCAGCTCAAGAGTGATCTGCGCAACACAGACTTCACTGACCTGGCCATTTGGCAAGCCTACCTACGGGGGGTGGATCTGCGCGACGTCAATTTTAGCCGGTGCGATTTGGCTACCTCAATTTTTACAGAAACCTTCGGCAATGTCATGTCCGTGGCCTTCAGCTCCGATGGCACGCTGCTCGCTGCGGGAACGACCAATAGTGAAACGCGCGTGTGGCGCGTCCCTGATGGCAAACCGCTCCTGGCCTGTGAGGGGCATGCGAATTTGGTCATGTCCGTGGCCTTCAGCCCCGCTAGCACGCTGCTCGCCACTGGTGGGAGCGACCATACTATCAAACTGTGGGATGTGCGCACGGGGCAGTGCCTGAGCACATTGCGAGGCCACACCGGCTGGGTCAGGTCTGTCGCCTTTCACCCTGATGGCACGCTGCTAGCCAGCGGCAGCGATGACCGGACGATTCAGCTCTGGAACCTCAGCACGGGGCAGGTCTTCAAGACGCTCCATGATCACACCGGGTATGTCGTCTCTGTGGCTTTCAGCCCCGCTGGCACGCTGCTCGCCAGTGGCGGGAGCGATCATACCATCAAGCTGTGGGATGTGCGCACGGGGCAGTGCCTGAGCACATTGCGAGGCCACACCGGCCGGGTCAGATCCGTCGCCTTTCACCCCACTGGCACCCTACTGGCCAGCGGCAGCGATGACCAGAGTGGTAGGCTGTGGAGAGTTGAGGAGGGAGAGAACAGGGCAGATTATCTGAGAACGCTCCAGGGCCACTCTGGCTCCGTATGGTCTGTGGCTTTTAGTCCCGATGGGAGGATGCTGGCCAGTGGCAGCTATGACCAGGTGATCAAGCTCTGGGAAGTTGAGCAAGGGGGGAGTGGGCGCTGTCTGAACACCTTGCAGGGCTATAGAGATGATGTCTGGTCCGTGGCTTTTAGTCCCGATGGCAGGATACTGGCCAGCGGCAGTGATGACCAGAGCGTCAAGTTGTGGGATGTGCGCAGCGACCAATGCTGCATGATGCTTCAGGGGCATACCGACCTGGTCCGTTCGGTCACCTTTAGTCCCGATGGCAGGATACTGGCCAGCGGCAGTGATGACCAGAGCGTCAAGTTATGGGACATCAGCAGCGGCCAATGCCTCTCGACGCTGCGAGGGCATACCAACTGGGTTAGATGTGTCACCTTTAGTCCCGATGGCAGGATGCTGGCCAGCGGCAGCTATGACCAGAACGTCAAGTTGTGGGACATCAGCAGCGGCCAATGCCTCTCGACACTCCAGGGCCACAGCGGACGTGTCTGGTCCCTGGTCTTTAGTCCTGATGGCAAATTGCTCGCCAGTAGCGGTAATGACCAGGGTGTCAGGTTGTGGGACGTGGGCAGCGGCCAATGCAGTACGCTGCTTCAGGGGCATACCGACCTGGTTCGCTCGGTGGCTTTTAGTCCCGATGGCAGGTTGCTCGCCAGCGGCAGCTATGACCAGAGCGTCAAGTTGTGGGATGTGCGCAGCGGCCAATGCCTCTCGACGCTGCAAGGGCATATCAACTATGTGTTGTCCGTCGCCTTCAGCCCCGATGGCAGGACGCTTGCCAGTGGCAGTGATGACCAGAGCGTCAAGCTGTGGGATGTGCGTACGGGACAGTGCCGCAAGACGCTGCGAGGGCATACCAATGCCGTACGGTCAGTTGCCTTCCGTCCGACGAGTACCATGCTTGCGAGCGGGAGTCAAGATGAGACGATCAAGCTATGGGATACGCGGACAGGGGGGTGCCTGAGCACTCTCAGAGGCGAGCGCCCCTACGAGCGCTTAAATATCAGCGGCGTGACCGGCCTCACCGAGGCGGAGAAAGCTTCGATGAGAGCCCTGGGAGCCAGAGAGCAGATAGCGGCACCTTTCGAGAAAAGGAGGCTGGACGGTGCGCAGTTGCCTCTCGAGCTGTTCAGTGAGCGAGAGCTTCAGGTGCTGCGACTCATTGCTCGCGGAGCATCAACTAAGGAGATTGCACAACAGTTCGTTGTGGCAATCAGTACCGTCAAGACGTACCTCAAGGGCATTTATAGGAAGCTGGATGTACATACCCGTGCCCAGGCTGTGGCCAGAGCTGCCCAGTTGGACATCCTGTGAGTCGAGGAGAGAAACGATTGATTATTCTTCCTCAATCCCCCATTCGATCTCTAAGAATCATCCGTTTGGATGGTGACAGAAGTAACGCTTTGCGTTTACACTGATTCTGATATTAACCAAGTGTGCGACATCAAGTTGTCAGAGAAGAGGTTCGTAGTGTCTCCTCTCCTCAGAAGAAATACATTGAAATATTTGAATATTTTTTCTTCTGAGGAGGCTTTGAACTGAGGTTGAGTGATGGTGAGGTGTTATATAGATTGAAACCTTTTTTCCGCCAGTCCCGTGATAATAGAGACATTCCCAACACTATTATTTATTTTCTTTACAGCGATCAATAGGCAGGTTCAGGTATGAACCTCACAACATGCTTGAATCTCATACAACTTCCTCAATGGCATAGCATAAGAATAAGAACAGCGTGCTAAGTGGCAACCTGTCTGACTGATTCTCAAAGACCATCCAGAGCGTGTACCGTTTCCTACACATGCTTTCTACGCTAGTGTTGTTGCTGTCTACCCCAAAAAAAGGGAACACATGGATCGGAGGAAGAAAAAGTGATCACTGTACCAGAGTTCACTAACGAGCAAAGAGGCGAACTTCCTTTATTTGACCTGGAAGGTTTGCTTCCTGTTGATCAGAGGCTCAGTGTCAATACACACTGCCTGGTCGTTTCGCTGGTCTTGACAAACTCAACAAGTGGAAACCCCATTCTCCGGCAAAGACTTTTGACCGATATCCAGATGCGCCTTCTGCTTACACTGCTGCAATCTCCGCATTACTGTCCGCACGAGGTTCTGTATGCAAGCCTCTTCTGTTCGTTTCGGGGACTACTGGAAGGTCTCTTCTCCTCTGAGAACATTACGAGAGAGGAGTGGTTGACTGCCATACGGGTGACCAGGTTGCTCCTTGAACAGGCCCAGGCTCAAGGCATGTGGAGAAAGGAACTAAAGCAACTCTACAATGCGCTCTCCGAGTTGCGTGCCAAATTACGTCCGTTCGGCCTGGGCATCTCCATCTCCACTTGCGGCTCAGCCTATGCACTCATTCCGCTTCCTCTCCCACTGCGGGAAGTACACGAACCAAGCAAAATCTTGCCCTACCGGCTACCAATAAGAGCAGCCAATCTCTATGGGCTGGCTCATAAGCAAGAAGTGAGATGTAAAGAACCTGCTACAAGGTATTGAGGGCCTGTTCCATTACTTCGATTGGGGGCTCTAATCCGGTATAAACCTTAAATTTCAGTACACCTTGCCAGAAAAGCATGCGATCTCCGTAGACGATTTTGCATCCTCTTTCTTGTGCTTCTTTGAGTAACTTTGTTTCTTTTGGACGAGAGACGAGATCCATCACAACGGATTCTGGTGATAAGAATGCGTTTTTTACTAATGATTCGTTCTCAGTCGGCACCATACCAACTGAAGTTGCATTAATCACAATATAAGCACCTTGTAATTCTTGTTCTAGCTTGTCTAGAGTTTCGTATTTTCCATTCACTGCTGCTGCCAGAGGTGCTGCGGTCTCTTTTGTCCGATTAACAATAACTACATCTCCCCCCTCGTCTGCGACAGCAAACGCAACAGCTCTCGCCGCTCCACCAGCGCCAAGCAATACCACTTTCTTTCCCGCAATAGCAGTGACTTCCTGCAATGCTTTCACTGCCCCTTTCCCGTCAGTATTTGCTCCACGCAAGGTACCATGATGATTCACAATAGCATTGACCGCTCCAATTCTTCTTGCATCCCTATCCAGTTCATCAAGGTAAGGTACGACATCGATTTTATAGGGCATCGTCACACCAATGGCTTTTATTCCTAAATGGCGTACCCCCTCAACCGCTTTTTCCAGGTCTTGCACTACAAGTGGGACATAAACATAATTCAGCCCTAATGCTTCAAAAGCAGCATTATACATGGCGTACATCTTGCTGGTCTTATACGTTGCTCCAAAGAACCCAATCAGTTGTGTTTCGCCATTAATACTGGTCATACGCTCTCAATTCTTTCAGAATGGTATGAATAAGTTCTTGAGAGGTTCCCTCACCGACATCTATGGTCAGGTCTGCTAACCTTTTATATGCAGGCACTCTTTGTGTTAATAGCTCATCAAGTGATCGTTCTGGATCATCTTGATACGGGAAAAACGCGGGGATGCCTTGAGCGAGGATACGCTTGAGAAGAACAGCCTTGTCAACATTCAAAAAGATAATTGTTCCCAGTCGAGGTAAAATTTCCTGGTTTTCCTCTTGTAACGGAGTTCGCCCCCCACAGGCAAAGACGAAATCCCTCTTCTCGAATTCTCGCGCAATGTGCTTTAACATTCTGGTATCCAGGGCATGAAAATACGTTTCTCCATACCGCTTAAAAATCTGGCGGAAAGAAAGAGTCTCGCCTCTCTCCCGCCGGTGCATGTGTTCGATTTCAGTATCAGCGTCAATAAACGGTACCCGCAGCGTTTCTGCCAGTAACGTCCCGACGGTTGTTTTTCCACACCCTTTCATCCCAATGAGAAGTATTCTCATGCCTGCTCTTCCACCAGCTCTACATTTGCCCCAACGTTTCTCATATCTGGGATGAAATTTTCGAAGGATTTTTCCACCATCTGGGCGTCGGAAATGAGCGTTTCCCCTTCTACCTGCATTCCTGCGATAGCCAGCGATAAGACCATGCGGTGGTCGTAATAGCCATCAAGCTGTGCAGCCCGTAATGTCCATGTGCCATCCTGGTCGATAATGAGCCCATCCTCTTTTTCAAGAACTTTCGCGCCCATCTTAGACAACTCTCTGCACGTAGCAGCAATCCTATCACATTCTTTCCAGCGGGCAGTTACCGCATTTTTAATCACCGTTTTTCCTTGTGCAAAACACGCTGCGATGGCTATCGTTGGAACCTGATCGGGCAGATCGTTCATGTCAACTTCAATGGCGCGCAGCTCACTGGTTCTGGCGGTTAAAGCATCCCCATCAATGCTGATATGGGCACCCATGTCTCGTAGAACGGCAATAGCCTGTTTGTCTCCATAGGGATCTTCCCAATTCATCCCTCGTATCGTGATTTCGGAATTCGGAGCCAGGATGGCCGCGAGCAATGGATACGCAGGGGCAGACCATTCAAGAGGTATTTCCGCGTCAAAAGCCCGGGGAGGGTTATTGCCCGGAAACCGGTAATGCTCATGTTTGTTCTCAACATTTTCATAGTGCAAGCCAACTTTGCGGAACCAGTATAACAAAAGGTCGATGTAGGCTCTTTCCCCAGGGTTCCTGGCAAATACTTCCACCGGTTTTTCCGAAAATGCAGAGGCAATGAGGACACTGAATACTGGTTGACAGCCGACACCGTCCATGTGTGCAACGCCGCCGTCCACTTTGCCTTTGATAAGCAGGGGAGCCATGCCATCATTTTTCGTTGAGATGATCTGAACACCTAATGCTTCAAAGGGTTCAAACAGATTTCGTGAGATTTTTCTGAGCGTGCGGATTGATTCATCGCCGGTAATCACCGACCATCCAGGACAGGCCGCGGCTACTCCTGACACGAAGAAGAGCATGGTGCCGGAATTATTGACATTAATGACATCCGCTGGCGTTTGTAACTTGCCCCCCACCCCTTCAACGCGAAAAACGTGTGTTTCAATTTCCTCGATGTTTGCGCCATACATGCGCATGGCCTTGACCGCTTCATGCCAATCCCCGCTGAGCTTGGGATTTCTGACAAACGATATGCCATCAGCAAGTGAGGCCAGGATGAGCGCCCGGAAAGAGTGCGTTTTACTGCGTGGCATACGCACCTCGCCGCGCAAATTTCGGCTTTTCGTGACTTTTAAAAATACATGTGTTTTTTGCATGGTGTTAATTTGCCCTCAAATAATGGATCAGTTTTGTGAGTGCCTTATAATAGCTTTGCTCTTTCAGTCCAACGATTTGATCAATACGCACGTCTTC